>ERZ791858.1445-NODE-1445-length-12957-cov-16.885754_pt1 | contig 12957 bp, 14 predicted proteins | sample MGYA00510284_ERZ791858 | MGnify/ENA primary metagenome ERZ791858 (study PRJEB30046, sample SAMN00792077) | human gut metagenome | study: EMG produced TPA metagenomics assembly of the A metagenome-wide association study of gut microbiota in type 2... | reverse complement strand
TGCTCTGCTCTGCTCTGCTCTGCTCTGCTCTGCTCTGCTCTGCTCTGCTCTGCTCAAAATTGTGTTACCAGTTTCTGCAAATGTCAAGAGCTTATCTCGGTAATACTCGTACTGCTTCTGCCGGGCTTTGATTTCAGCAGGCAAGCTAATATTGAGGTCAGAACAGATTTTCTCAAAGTTGTCCAGCACATTTACAATGCGGTTTTGGACACCGAGGGGCGGAACAGGAATCATAAATTTCTTCATATTTGAAGCCAATATATGTTTAACTGTTCCACCAGTTGTTATCTTTTTCAGTCCAGCTTTTCCCTCTGTTGATCTTAAATAATGCATTACAAATCTCGAATTGCAACGTCCTGCATTACTCATTATAATCAATGCATGACAGTTTGATCCTGCATATTTATCATCGACAACCGCACACTCGCCTACATGACCAGATTGCACCATCAAAATATCGCCATCTTTTAATTCATTGCGAATATGTTTTTGGTGAAATTCTTTTGAAACATATATAATTTCATTATCTGAAATCACCCCATCATGGATGTTGGTTCCTTCCAAATAACGCACGCCTTGTTCTTCACCGGTAAAATATGGTGTTACCGTTCCAACAAAGCCATTCCGAATAAATGGAAATTCTTTTTCCATTGGCTTCCATTCTACCGGCGTGTTAAAAGTTAATAGCTTATCTCTATAAAAACTATACTGTGTCTTTCTAGCTGTCATTTCTGCCGCAAGCTGTCTTTGTAGTTCTGTTACATTCTCCGTATAATCATCCAAAATTCGGACAATTTCATGCTGAACTTCAAAAGGAGGAACTGGCAAAGTAATGTTCACCAACGTATCCGGTGTCACTTCGATAACCTTTGTTCCATGCGCCAGCTTGCGCTTTTGTGCAAAAAACATCTGCGAATGGAAGTAGTAAACTAGATATTTGGCATTCTGATTGTGATGAATAATCGCCGAATGTCCACTGACTGCCACAGGCTCGTCACCCAACCATGCAAGGCATTTACAAACATCTTCAATGTTTTCGCTTGTAACTGCCATGACAATGTCATTGGGCTGTGCCATCTTCTGCTTTTTCGCACATTCTTCACTTATAAAGGTAAATGTCTTATCCGTGAACAGGCCATATTTTGTATAAATCTGGCCGTAATGGATGCACGGCACGCCCTCTGTAAGAAAATCTTTCTTTTGAAAGTTTCCTCCACGAGAAATTGTTGCAATTTCACCCAGTTTCTTGTATTCCACACCATCCGGGCAAAGATTCCGAATCATTTCGTCCAGCTTACTCATTTATATCCTCACTCAAACTTTCCAAATACCTGTCAAAATCGCTCTGGTACAGCCGATCCTGCACCACACGGTACTTTTCAAACTCCGTTTCGGCGTGCATCTTTGCCAGCTGCGCCGAGATTTTTCCTGCATCTTTCAGCACTTCCAGATCATCTGCCTGCAAATAGATGTCCAGCCGCTTGGCCCAGTCCTCCATGGTCATGGGGATATGACGGCGGGCACGGTTCTCGGCAAGGTCAAGGTATGCCGAAATGATCAGCTCCATGGATTTCATTTCATCTTCGGTCAGGTAGTTTTTCGCTACCGAAACATCGCTCTTTTTGATTTTGCCGTTGGGAGCGTCCTTCCATGTGTGGAGCCCCATGTGCGGCTTTTCGGCATCCGCACGCTCATAGATCAGTTCTGCCGCCGTATGGCGATGCACGGCATAGTGCATCTTGTTCTGTACCTTCGCAAAGAACTCTTTTGTGGTCAGCGCATTGCGGTCATAATCCAGCGAAGTAGCGTAAATGTCGGTGAGTTTCTGGTAGAAGTTGCGCTCCGAAATACGAATTTCCCGGATACGCTCCAACTGCTCTTCAAAGTATTTCTTGGTCAGGACTGTGCCGCCGTTTTTCAGGCGCTCCTCATCCATTGCCCATCCCTTGATGGTGTACTGCTCCACGATCTGGTTCGCCCAGACACGGAACCGCACCGCCCGCTGGTTGTTCACCTTGAAGCCGACCGCAATAATCATTTGCAGATTATAATGGTTCACGCTGCGAGTAACCTGTCGGCCACCCTCATTTTGAACTATTCGGAATTTCCGAATAGTTGCCGCTTCGTCCTGCTCATGGTCAGCATAAATCTTTTTGATATGCTCATTGATGGTCGGAAGCCCCACATCGTAAAGGGTCGCCATCATCTTTTGCGTCAGCCAGATGTTTTCATCCTCGTAGCGCATCTCAATGCTGTCCTTGTCCTCGCCCGTAGAGGCAACAAAGGTCAAATATTCAGCCGCAGAAGAACGTATCAATGCAGAATCTTTCTTTTCGTTTTCCATCTCAACTCTCGATTTCTGCCACGATCTGGTCAATGGCGGCCCGCAGTTCGTTTTCTCGTGCTACGATTTGCGCAATTACAGCGTTCAGCTTCGCAATGTCGATCTTCTCGCGGGTATCCTTGGCTTCCACATAAGTGGAAACGGACAGATTGTAGTCATTTTCCTGCACCTCGGAATACTCCGCCAGATGGGAGAAGTGTGCTTCTTCTGCCCGCTGTGCAAAGGTGTCCACTATTTTGTTAATATTCTCCGGGGTGAGTTTGTTGTTGTTCGTCACCTTGACGCACTCGGAAGAAGCATCAATGAACAGCACCTTATTGTCCGTTTTGCCCTTTTTCAGCACCATGATGCAGGTGGCAATACTGGTACCAAAGAACAGGTTGCTCGGCAACTGGATGATACAGTCAATGAAGTTGTTGTCCACCAGATATTTGCGGATCTTCTGCTCTGCGCCGCCACGGTACATGATGCCGGGGAAGCAGACAATTGCAGCCGTACCGTTGGAAGCCAGCCATGCCAGCGAGTGCATGATAAAAGCCAAGTCTGCCTTGCTTTTCGGAGCCAGCACACCAGCCGGAGCAAAACGCGGGTCATTGATGAGCAGCGGATTCTCGTCACCGGCCCACTTGATGGAGTACGGCGGATTCGATACGATCAGCTCAAAGGGCTCATCATCCCAGTGCTGCGGATTGGTCAGCGTGTCCTCACAGGCAATGTCGAATTTGTCAAATTCAATGTCGTGCAGGAACATATTGATGCGGCACAGGTTGTACGTTGTGATGTTTATTTCCTGTCCAAAGAAGCCGTTGCGCACGGCATCCCGTCCCAGCACCTTTTCTGCCTTCAGCAGCAGCGAACCGGAACCGCAGGCCGGGTCATATACCTTGTTGATCTCTTTTTTGCCTACGGTGCCCAGCCGGGTCAGCAGCTCCGAAACATCAGCAGGCGTAAAGAACTCGCCACCGGACTTGCCCGCATTGCTGGCGTACATGGTCATCAGGTATTCGTAGGCATCGCCAAAGGCATCAATGTCATGCTCTTTCACATCGCCAAGGTTCATATCTGCTACGCCGTTCAGCAGCTTCACGAGCTTTTCATTGCGTTTGGCAACAGTCGCACCCAGCTTATTGCTGTTGACATCGTAATCATCGAACAACCCTGCAAACTGCCCCTCGGAGGAGCTGCCCTTTGCGGATTCCTCAATGTGCCGGAACACCGTTTCCAACGTTTCATTGAGGTTTTCATCGCTGGCCGCTTTTGCCCGTACATTGCAGAACAACTCACTGGGCAGGATGAAGAACCCTTTTTCCTGTACCAGCCCTTCCCGTGCCTGCTCTGCCTCTGCATCAGGCATATCCTCATAGCGGAAGTCCGGGTTGCCTGCATCAATTTCGCCCTGATTGATGTAGCTGGCAATGTTCTCCGAAATATAACGGTAGAACATCGTACCGAGAACGTAGCTCTTGAAATCCCATCCGTCCACTGCGCCGCGCAGATCATCAGCAATCGCCCAGATTGCACGGTGCAGTTCTTCGCGTTCCTGTTCTTTTTTGGTGTCTACCATTTTTATTTCCTCCATCAAATGCGGATTTCCGCATTGTTTTCTTTCATTTTAACATAGTAAATGTACCACTATTGGTACACCATGGTGTTTTTCCCAAAAAGGATATACCTTTCCTTTATACTATCCTAGTAAAGCGTACCACAGCTTTTCCGTGATTGCAAGCCGATAAAAATTTCTATTGCATTTTTCGGGGTCGAATTATCACTTATATGTACAGACCCCCGCCAACATCCGCTAGCGGGGGTCTACTACGCTTACAGTTCTACGCTGTTCTGCCTGTTCTTCTTCTGGCTTCTATCCGCGGTCTGCTCCTGCCCCCTCATAAGTCCAATGACCTGCTGCATCTTTTCGGCACCGAAATAGTTCCAGACTCGCCTGAAATCACGTTTCATCGCATAGAGCTGAGAGTTTTCAGCCTCCACCTCTTTCAGTTGCTGGCTCAGATGGCGGGTAGCCTTCTTCTCGTCCTGATAGAAATTCTGGTACTTATCCCGCTCGTCCTTGACCTCCCAGTACTTCCGATGGAGGGCAAAAAGTACCTTCACCAGCTTCTGGATCAGCGGTATGGCCTTTTTCTCCCGGTAACTCTTGGCGGTCTCAAACGTGGCTGCTTCCGGCACCCATTCCTCCGGCCGCTGGGAGTACTGCGCTGACAGGTTTTCCAGCCCATCCATAATGGGAGCCAGCTTGTTCAGTTCCTTGCTCTGCTTCTGGTAGGTCAGCTCTGCTTTCTGTACCCGCTGTTCAGCGGCTTCTACGGCTGTCTGCGCTGTTTCCAGCTGTTTCTGCATCTCGGTCAGGTCGGTCTGGCACTCCTGCTTGGCGGCTTCCAGAGCCGCTACCTCTTTACTACGCTCCTGCTTTTTGAAGTCCAGCACAGACAGGTGCTCTTCGTGGGTGCCTTTCTGTTCCCACTCGATGCCGTGCCGCTCCATCACGGCAGCAAGCTGCTCTTTTTCGGCGTTGATCCACTGGTTCAGCTCGGATTCTCGCTTGGAGCCGCCTGCAAAGCCCAAGGCCTTCAGAGCCTGCTTCAGGGAGACCTTGGTGTCCAGTCCTTTGCCTTTCCAGCCGGACACATACGGCACGAAGTCGATGTGCAGATGGGGCGTAGCTTCATCCATGTGGAGGAAAGTCCCGAACACCCGCAGTGTCGGGTTCCGCTCTTGGAAGCCCTGCATATACTCGTCCAGCAGTTCCTTTGCCAGTGCGCCATTCTCGGTCAGGACACCCATATCATCTTTGTTGCCGATCTGGACGATCAGCTCATGGAAAAGCTTTTCCTGCTTGCCTGTCCGCAGGTGCTCATAGTAGTCGGTGATACAGCGGTCCTTGCGCTTCTGCTTGGCATTGTAACGCTTCACTGCCTCGTCAAACAGTTCGTGGTATACCTTTTGAATCGGCTCATCCCGGTACACGATATTTTGGCTGCTGCGCTCCGGGTCTACGTTTTCAGCGGTGAAACTTCTCCGGTTATGGTTGAGGGAGCCGGGACCCCGCATTGCGGAAATAGTTCTTTTCAATCGCACGTCCTTTCTCTGTGGAAGTAACTGGTGCCGGACACGGCAAAGGCTTTGTTACTTTCGTCGAAAGTAACGCAAAAGCACTTTTGACAGACGTTCCGTCCATCAAAAGATGCCTTTGCGCCCTGCCGGGGGCCTCCGTCTGCGGACGAGGTTTCGCTGCACCCAACAGACCGTTGGTGCCGGAGATCATATCAAAGCTGTCCTCGGCTTCCATCTTCCGGGTGTGATGAACCACCAGCAGGCAAATGCCGTACCTGTCGCTGAAAGTTTTCAGTTTGGTCACGATCTCGTAGTCGCTGGCATAGCTGTATCGGTCACCGCCGATCTCCCGCACCTTCTGCAGGGTGTCGATGATGATGAGCCGTACATCCGGGTGCTCCCGGATGAATCCTTCCAACTGCTGGTCAAGTCCCTCGCTCACGGACTTAGCTTGCGTTGCGAAGTAGAGATTGTTGGTCTCCTCTACCCCGAACATCCGGGAGAGCCGCCGCTGCAGCCGGGCGTAATCGTCCTCCAATGCCAGGTAGAGGACGGTGCCCTGATGCACCTCGTACTCCCACAGCGGAAGCCCCATCGCCACATGGTAGGCAAGCTGCCCCATGAAGAAGGACTTACCCACTTTGGGCGCACCTACAAAGAGGTAGGTGCCACTGTACAGCAGGTCGTTCACGATGGGTCTCCGGGGTGGATACACCGTGTCGTACAGTTCGGTCATTGATACCGTGTTCAGCCCGAAATTGTTTGACTTTTTCGCGGCTTGCAGATTGATTTGCTTGTCCGAATTTGTTATAATATTGGTGCTAGTTTTGTGAGACGGCTGTACCGCATCTGCGCCAACAGATGCACCCGGTACGGTCGTTTTTCTATTGTCCTTCATTCGCATTCCTCCTTAAGTCCGTTCAACGTCAGAGTTACCATTTGCAGGGTCTCCAGCAAGTCCGGCGGGACTTCTTCATCCACGGCCAGCCGCTGCAATTCCTGATAGATCAGCTCCATCTGGCCTCGTAGGGCTTTGTAGACCCTTGGGTTGCCTACCACGGTGATCTCCCGGTCAGTCAGGCGGCGGATGATATACTCCTGTTTGGTCAGGCCGGAGAGCTTTACTTTGGCTTCCAGAACCTCATCCTCTTCCGGGGACATTCGGAAGGCCACCACCTTGTTCCGCCAGCGGCCTTGCTGGTCGAGTACTCGTTCCATCTTCATCCCTCCCTTCGCTCCATGTCCAGCTTCTGCGCCATCTCCTGCTGCTTTGAGGGAAAGAGGTGGGCGTACTTATAGGTGATGTCCACGCTCTCATGCCCCACCCGGTCTGCGATTGCCAGAGCTGAGAAACCCATCTCGATCAACAGTGATACATGGGAATGCCGCAGGTCGTGGATTCGTATCCGCTTCACCCCGGCTTCCTTGGCTCCCCTGTCCATCTCGTGGTGCAGGTAGCTCTTGGTCACCTCAAAGATCCGCTGGTCTGGCTGGACTTTGTAGAGGGATTTCAGATAGTCTCTGATCTCGTCCGTCAGAAACTGCGGCATCTGGATGACACGGACGCTCTTGGGTGTTTTCGGGTCGGTGATCACATCCCGGCCTTTCAGCCTTTGATAGGATTTGGTGATGGAGAGCAGCCCCTTGTCCAAGTCGAAGTCTGCCGGAGTCAGAGCCAGCAGCTCGCCCTCCCGGATGCCACACCAGTAGAGAACTTCAAAGGCGTAGTAGGACTGCGGCTTGTCCATCATGACTTCTGCGAATTTGAGGTACTCTTCCTTTGTCCAGAAAAGCATTTTCTTGTGCTTTTCTGACCCCATGCACCCGGCTGTGGCTGCTGCGTTTGATTTCAGCCCGTAGAACCGGACGGCGTGATTCAGAATGGCACTGAGTTGTCCATGCAGCGTCTTGAGGTAGGTCGGCGAGTAGGCCTTGCCGTTTTTGTCCCGGTAGTTCAGCATCTCGTTCTGCCATGCGATCACATCCCGTGGCTTTATCTCGCTGAGCCGTTTTTCTTTGAAATACGGTAAGATTTTCGTTCGGATGATGTGCTCTTTGGTAGACCAGGTGTTTTCCCAGAGCCGCTTTTTCTTGTCCGTGATATAAATTTCCACAAAGGCTTCAAAGGTCATGGTCAGGTCTGCTGCCTGCTGAAGAAGAAACTCCCGCTCCCACGCCAGAGCGTCTTTCTTGGTGGCAAACCCCCGGTTCAACTTCTTCTGCTTCACACCTTGCCAGTTCTCGAAGTAGAAGGAAGCGTACCATGTGCCCTGTTTGCTGTCCTTGTAGGCTGGCATCCTATCACTCCTCCCCTGCCCCGTAGATTTTCTCCTGATAGTACCTCCTGCTTACCCGGCCTCCTACGGTCGTGTAGCCTTTGGCCTTCACACCGACCCGGACCTCCCGGAAAAGCACATGGCAGTCAGTTTCCGCTATCGCCTGCTGGATGAGTTCTTAAAGGAGTGGCAGCTCCGTAAGAAGCAGCTCCGTAAGAAGCAGCTCCGTAAGAAGCAGCTCCGGGAGAAGCAGCTCCGGGAGAAGCAGCTCCGGGAGGGCGAGATTACCAAGGAAGAGTATCTGGAATGGAAGCTCAACTGGCCACAAACCGCCGACGGCTGCGGACGCTACGAGCCGAAGAAAAAGTGGCGTAAAGAATAAAAGACACAAAAATGCTCTCTGAAAAACTTACCGTTTCTCAGAGGGCATTCTCATGTCTCTCTTTATGAATAATCGCCCGATAGTATCAAAGCAGTATCAGAAAGCCTTTCAGCTCTCAAAATATTGCATTGCATCAATACTTTTCAAGGTTTGCAGATTACTCGAGCTCGATTCCGGAAAGTAGGTTTTTGGTTATATCAAGTCCATTTTTCCGGTTTTGGCGTGCATAAATTCCGTTGCTTCCATTGTGTGTTTTTGAGTGCACAATGGATTGCTGTCAAATTGATGTCACGGGTCTTTGGCTATCTATCAAGTGGTTCATTCAGGTGTTAGATACATTATTATAATACACCTGTTTGCAAGAAGCGTCAATGGGCATAGAAAAAGAGGACAGCTTTACGCTGTCCCCTCTCTCACTCGCCGTCTTTTCTTTGGCCTGTCACAGGCTTTTCAAAGCCGGTCCGGTTTCGCACCCTCGGCTCAGGATTCGGTTCCCGAACCAGTATCTCAGTCGGGCTGCAGTCCAGCGCTTCGCAGATGAGGTCTAAATGGTTCAGATTCATCCGCTCGGCGATTTCGTTGTAGTAGTCGCTGATTGTAGTGGGGCGAATGCCCGTGGCGCGTGCCAGATCTGCTTGCGTCCATTTCAGCTCGCCTAGCTTCTTGGACAGTAAAATTCTAATCATATTCTCGCTCGCTCCTTACAATAAAAGATAACTTTTTCCACTGGAAAAGTCAGGAAAATGTTAGATTATCACGAATCTTGTTATTTTTTATCGTAAAAAAGCAAAAAAACACCCCCGTTACCCACTTCGACTTATAGTCTGATGGGTAACGGGGGTGTAATCATTTGCTCCGAGTATTCAGGTCGGCAAGCTGGCTTTGGTCGGATTCCCTATATCGCTCATCCACACCTTCCAGATGTGCAAGGCTTCTTTTCAGTTCTCCATTCCAATAAATCTGACCCGTTTCGGTCTCCATTCGCTCAATGCCGGCACAAATGCAGGATAGCAGGTCAAATGTAGCCTTTCGGCTGTCCATCTGCAAAATATACCGTTCTCGGCGCTGCTCATCGTCCTTTTCGCGTTTCTTTGCGGCACGATCAGCAGCTCCCTTGATAAGGATTTGATTCACAGCAAAACTAATCGCTCCACCCAGAAGTGTTCCAAGAAAAGCAACTACCGCTAAAAGCCACGCCGGAACGGCGACAGTGACTGTTTCAGCTGTCTCTGCAAGCACCTACATCCTCCTTTCAGTCCTCCGGCTGTGTCAGCAATTCGATCCATCTCGTTACGGGAAGACGATCCAAGAGCCAATCCACAAGCCGCTTAAGCATTCTTCAGCACCTCCAGCCCAGACTTTGCAGCGTTAAACGATGTCTGGACTGCTTTGCGAATTAAGTCGTCCGTCACAAGGAAGCGAATCGGTGCAGGCACCTTTTCGCGCAGCCAAGACACAACAACCGCAAGGCGCGCCTCGCCCAGTTTGGTACCAACGAACTCCTTCTCCGCTTTGGAGATAGCATCGATTGCCCACTCGATCAGAAGTGCCTTATAGCCGAAGCGAATCGCCACGACGGACAGAACTGCCATAATCAGAATCACGATACAGGCGGTAACAATATTCATAACGCTCATAGATTATAACCCCTTTCTCTCAAAGCTGCTTAGCGAGAGCCGCCTTTGTCTTTGCTCCAGCAATGCCATCAGCTGTCAGACCGTGAGCACTCTGGAACTCCTTGACTGTTTTTTCGGTATTCGCCCCGAAGATACCGTCCTTGTCGATTCCCAGTGCACCCTGCAGCACCGAATTGTACAAGCGCTGCGGGAAGCCGCTGGTGGACTTTTTCAGGTTGCTGGGTCCGAAAAGTTCTGCGACCCAGTTGGACGTGTATGCAGTAGAGCCTGCCACATTCGGGATGCCTGCGTACTGATGCACCGATACATACCCAGTAGAAATATCGTTGATGCGAATTTCCCAATGCAGGTGACTTCCGGTGCTGTGGCCGGTGCTGCCCTCAACACCAATCAGATCTCCCGGTTTCAGCTTCTGCCCGACGGCCACGTTGATTTTGGACAGATGCCCAAAATACATATAGTAGGCAGTGCTGCCGATACGAACCACAACACGCTGGCCAAAACCTTTCTTCGGAAGCGTTGCACACTCCCATCCAGCACGAATAACCGTACCGTAAACCGGGCAATAGATGCTTTTGTCTCCAATGCCCACGAGATCATATCCTTGGTGATATGTACCGTTTGCTCGCAGGTTTCGGTATGCCTGCGACACTCTGAAAGTGCCCTTATACGGAGAAATCAAAAAATCCACCTCTATTCCAAACAAAAAAGCCGCGCTGACCATCAGCACGGCTTCTCTCAACACTTTATAGCATCGTATTCGGCTTGCAGGATTGCTCTCTGCTCACCATAATTTTCAGGCTCTTCTCCTGTTTCAGCTGAAATGTCCTCCCAGCAATCCAGAAGATGAACCGCCGATGCTAACAAAACTTCGAGCTTTTGTTCTCGGCTCAAATAAAAGCACCTTCCATCAGGATTCCTTCGGTCGCGGACCGCAGATACGCAAGGCCTGTGCCTTGGTCAGCTCGCCCTCGTCAACCTTTTCCCACACGCCTGCAGCGGTGATCTTCTTCATGCGGTACATAGTGCGATAAAACTGTTCCTTGCCCATTACAGCTCACCTCCCATAAACAGAGTTTCCAGCACGCTCACACGCTCTTCCAGAGAGGGCGCAGCTTCATCAGCGGTCGTCCATGCTTCTGCATAGACCCACCAATCATCAGCCGCCGCCGTGATGCTTTCCACGGTTTCCTCTGCATAATCGGAACCCAACTTGCAAAGAGCCGTGGTGCACTCCCACGAAGTACCGCCCTGCTCTCCTTCGGGAGCCTCGGTTCGTACCTCATGAGCGTCCTTACGCAGGTACAGCCAAGCCGTACCGTCCGGCAGTTTTTCCAGCGTTACCGCCTGCGGATTATGGTCAAGGTTCTCGGTAAAAATCATGCTGCTATCCTCACTTTCTTCATTGCATTTCTTTGTGCCGTTACGCGGATTGCTACTTTTGCGGCCGTGAACAGCTTTTTCTGTTTTAGGGCTTCGCTGATTGCACGAGATTTTGTCCAGTCAAAATAGCCGTTATAGCTGACCAGCTTGTATGACCGCCAGACCGGCACATATCCATTTCGTGAAACATCAGCCTTGGCTCGAATGTACTGCCGCCGAGCCCTCAGAAAAATTCTGGGGCGTATCGTGGTGTAGGTACGGTGCATCACATAGCCAGCCATATCCAAACCCGGGCATCCTTTTGCCGCTCCCGTTAGGTGTCTGCGTTGATGCTCTTCAGCGGCGCTAAGAAAGTCCACACGAACCCACTCGTTTTTTATTGTCAATCCCAGTTCGGTCAGCGCCCACTTAGTCAATTTTCGGGCTGCACTCTGTATGTCAGCCCATCGTCGGCCAAACAAAACAAGGTCATCCATATAGCTACCGCTGCGAGTCACGAATGGCGTGGATGCTCCACGGCGAATCTTTGCATAACTCATGACCTTGACCAGCATATAGCTGGCAACAAGGTTAAAAAGCCACGCTTCAAGATAGCCGCCGATAAGCAATCCCTCACCCGGAGCCATTGCTAAAAGACATTTGACAACAGCCAGAAGCCATGTTGCTCCCGGGATTTCTTTCTGCAGGATCTTCATCACAAGTTCCTGTTTTGTGTGGGCGTATGCCCCCTGCACATCCAGCTTTATTGCATACTGTATGCCAAGACTTTTTCTGCGAAGCCAACGCTCGACTTGACGTTTCAAAGCGATTTGCCCCTTGCCGGGAATGCTGGCAAATTGATACGGCAACAGTTTTGCCTGAAGCAACGGGCGAAGTCCAAGTACCGCCAAATGCCCAAAAGCTTGGTGCATTGGACAGCAGTTAGACAGTTCCCGCCGTTTCATGCTGATTCCATCAATTCTGTAGAACACGCTCACAGGGTCAAGATCAAGGTCGTCTGTTTCTCCGTCCAACAAATCTTCTATCCGTTGCTCCATTTCAAGAGCAATCCCATTTACGGCTTCTAAACGCGGGTTCCAGTCGTTTACGCGGGCGGCGCTCGATAGTTGTGCACGGCTTACACCTCCATATTTCTCCGCCGTAGCGAGGTAATCCCGGCGGAACCATTTCTTATCAAAAGCTTCAAGGACAGCACGCTCACACATTTCATGGTTGAGCGACAAGTACCTCTTTGTTTTCATGCCCTTAAAGCCTCCAAACTTGCTGATGTTCAACGGATTTCGGTTGCCGCTTCTGGCCTTAAATCAGGCAAAACGGATTTCTACTACTCACCGCCACGCAGTCCCAAAAACTGCGGCCACGCTCTCACCAATGCGTCCGTATATCTCGAAACGCTCAGCTGCATGGTGTCGGTATAACATGATCTTAGTGGTCAAGCCACAGGCGCAATGAAACGCTTATGCCCTTTTGAGGGCTATTTTATCATCAGCATGCCGGGGCACACCGTTCCAGTTCGCCGTGCCGGGGCCATTGTTGCCATTCGCGCAAGGCAGGCCGCAGTTAGCACCGTCATTCAGGTTGCCACCGCGCCAAGGGGCGTACACGCCCGCCGAACTGGGCGAATTGAACGCAGCCACACGCCGCTTCATTGCTCCAAAAACAATCGGCTTGTGGCGATGGTAAACCATCGCCACAAGCGGGAGAAATCGTCTACGGGGGTTTCAGGGGGTTACACCCCCTCTATGTGCCTACGGCACATATTCACCCTCTCTTTTTGCCCGATCCAGCAAGCCGGGGCACACCGGACCAGGACGCCGTGCCGGGGCCACGGTTGCCATTCGCGCAAGGCAGGCCGCAGCCAGCACC
>ERZ791858.1437-NODE-1437-length-13038-cov-2.828699_pt1 | contig 13038 bp, 16 predicted proteins | sample MGYA00510284_ERZ791858 | MGnify/ENA primary metagenome ERZ791858 (study PRJEB30046, sample SAMN00792077) | human gut metagenome | study: EMG produced TPA metagenomics assembly of the A metagenome-wide association study of gut microbiota in type 2... | reverse complement strand
ATTTTTTCAAGTTCATCAGAAAGTTTTTCATAGTCTTCATCAGACATTTCACTTGCGGCATTAATCAGACTGCTATATATATTTCTGTACCTTTCTGCCATCTCGGCTTCCTGCGGTGTATTAAAAAGACGCTTATATTTATTATAATCTTCATTTTCTTTAAGCTTCCTGATTTGTGCCCTGACAGCATCCAGCCGCTTCTGTGCCTGCGGTGCATCACGTATATTGTTATCAAGAATGTAATTGCACTCATCACGCAGGCTGTCTATACGCAGAAGGTCTTTTCTTACACGAATCTGGTCTTTTAACTGCATGTCAAAAAAATGATACTGTGATGCCTGGTTGTAACGCATTACTGCACACACCTGGAATCTGCTTGTCTGCTCCGTGATTTCATGAAGGCTTTTATCGACATATACCGTGTTTCGCGGCATATGCACCTTATATCTGCTTTTTATTCTTTTCTTTATGTCTTCATATGTGTAACCTTCACCAAGAAGGTAGTCACGCCTTGCTTTCTTTGAAGTCTTTCCGTCCACTTCTTTCATCGCAGGATGGTGGTATGATACATACTTTCCATATTTTACCGAATTGCCTATACGTACTTCATAACACATACGTCTCATTTCAGAAAAATACTCCTCTAATGTTTCTGAATTTGATACCGCCATGTCAATGTCAAGCCTTATTATCTTTTTCCAGGTAAATTTACCACTTTTTTCTGCAGCATGTTCCGCATATGATTTTCCTCTCTTTCTGCCTTTGTCATATTCCAGCTTTGAAAGCCCGTGTTTTAATGTAAGGGAATCTGTCAGCGGCTGTATGTATTTCTCCCAGTCGCCGTCAACATATCTGTATTTGCTACCGTCAAGCCTGCCGACTGAATTAAAAACTATGTGGCAGTGCATATGCTCATGGTCGTTGTGCACCGCCATTACATACTCATACCTGTCACCGAAATAATTTTCGCAGAATTCCTTTCCTATGCTGAAACATGTTTTCTCATCTGTTTCGCCCGGCGGAAATGATATTACAAAATGATAACCCTGCCGTCCCCATTTTTTCTGAAAGACATTTTTTGTTTCCATCATCGTATTGTAAATTTCATCAGATGTAATTCCGCAGTTTCCCGTAACCCATAATCCGTTTTCAGTTTTTTCAGGATTCATTATGTATGTAATTGCATTTCTTAAATGTGCCGCAGGATTTCCTTTTTTCGCTTCTTTCAGATTTTTTAAAATTGTTGTTGCCAACCGTTAATCACCTCTTTCATTTCTGCAACTTTTTTATCAGCCGCATCTACTGCGGCTGTAAGATTTTTCACGGCATCTGCATCATTGATGCTTCGGCTGTATGCAAGTACCTGATGAAGTTCCGTTTTTATTTTTCTTAATTCATTAATCATGTTTTTATAGCTGCTCTCTGAATTTTCATACAGAAGCTGGCTACGCATGAAATCACATATCAGAAGACCTTCATTCCCGGTGCGTGCATTTTCATAAAGCTCTGCAAGATGTTCGTATTCTGGTTCTGTAAGTCTTATCGCTATTAATTTCTTTCTGAAACCTTCAGGGCTTTTTTTCCTTTTCATCTTTCACGCCTCCAAAATCATGAATGTGACTTCCTGTACTGTAAAAAGCTGTTTATCAAATCGTCAGTCACTTCACTGCCGATTGATTTTTCTATCGCCGAAATGATACGCTCATTCTTTTTGTTACGCTCCGTGATTTCAAGCTGCTGTTTTTTCTTTTTAAGAGCTGCAATCTCTTTTTTCTTCTTTGTGATTTTTTCATTCAGTGAATCAAGCTCCGTTTCACATTTTTCAATTTTTAAATTAATATCTCCAGCTGTCATATTTTTTCAGTCCTTTCTTTTCACGCTCACTGTTTATCATGTCCTGTTTTTCATACAGGCTTTTTCTTTCATCAGCCTGTAAAAACTGCAGCCCCACTTTGAACCATTCCGGTTCACGGTGGTAAAAAATTTCAGTGACTTTCTTTTCACACTCTGCCATGAAGTCGATAAGGCTTCCGTGGTATTCATGCCACGTCTCGAGCATTTCGGCTGACGTTACCATGATTTTATTTTCCTTTACGCTGAAAGATGCAAGCCTGTTTACTCCCCAGTTGATTAAAACGCCTGTCTGGTTTTGTGCATCAATCTTCCAGCGTATTCCGGCCCAGACTTCATCATTTATCTGTATAAGTGACGGAATCATCTTCATGATTTTTTCATCAGCCATTTTTATCTGTGCCGGTTCTACAGAAGATGTGTAAATGTCAAATTGCTGTCGGGGACACTCCATGTTTTTATTTTTTGAATCCCTGTTTTTTAAAATCTCTTCTGAAATTTCACTGATTTCATTTTCAATTTTCAAAAACATTTCTTCAATTTTTTCATAACCGGATGTTCTGTTTTCCTCATAAGCATTTTCATTTTTCAAATCATCATTTTCACAAAACGCATCTTCTTTTTCATAACTCTGCTTTTCAGAAATGCGTTTTATTTTTTCCGTAAAATCATCACCGCTTTCATCATTTCCGTCTTCATCATCAAGACATTTCATTGCAATTTTTAACAGGGCATCTGCCGTTTTTCCGAAACTCATTTCCGGCGGCTTGACTGAATTTATTTCTTCATAAATTTCATCAGATATTCGTATTGATACCGACATTTTTTCATTCCTCCTTTTTAAAAACCGGTTCTAAAAAAACTGCCACACTTTTAAGAAAAATGTGTGGCAAAAGTGCATCACCCCCTGATGCAGTGCCACAGCTGCCACACCCCAGTGCATCAGGTGTGGCACCAGCATTTATGCGGCTGTGGCAGTTTTTCCACAAAAGTGCCACACTTTCAGGGCTTTTCCGCACTGCCATGTTTTTTCTTTTTGCAAGATACGCATTTTGTTATACAAAAACACCACTCATAAAGTGGTTTGCGGACTTGTTAGGGAGATTCCCTAAGACCCTTTTACACACACAGGACACTTCAGTATTCATTTTTAACAGTCTGCCTTTACAATCTGCCATCTGTTTTTTTCTCCTTTTAAATTCAAAAATACGAAGCCCGGAAGTTGTTTTTTCCGGCTTCGTATTCATGAATGTGATATATATTTTTTTAAGTGCCTTAAACCACTCTGTGTTTTATGCCATATAATTTTTCATATAGCTTTCAAGTGCTTTTGTGAACGGAATCTGTGAATGGTCTGTTACGTATCTGTAAAACTCATCTATAAGACCATTTGATGTAATCATGCGTTCAAGACAGATTTCCTTATTGTTCTGTACCTCGCTGTTAAGATATTTCACTATTGCCTTTTTGCTTTCAATCTCTCCCGATTTTGCAAAAAGATTTTCTTTTGTTGTTTTTACCATGTCAAGAAAAAAGAACTCATATTCTGTATCAATTTTCTCTAAAACTTTTTCTTCCATTTTAATTTTTTCTCCTTTAATTTTTACTCTCTGTTTATGACTCTTCCCGCACACAGGAAGTTTTCTGCATGCCATGAATCGTTAATGTCATATACTCCTACCGGGTCTCCTGCCTCAAAAGTCTTTCCGTCTCCTATGTAAATTGCAACATGTCCTATGCTTCCGCCCGAAGTCTCATTCTGGTAAAACAGCAAATCTCCCGGCTGTATTTCATCAAATGAAATTTCCTGTGACGCTGCAAACTGTTCTTTTTCAAGACGCGGCAAATCAATTCCCGCCTGTCTGTAAACGTACTGAACAAGTCCTGAACAGTCAAAGCCTCCATAGTCAGGTGAACATCCGCCAGATACATAATCCCAGCCGTAATATTTATAAGCCTCATCTATAACTTTCTGTACTGTTTCATCTTCATAACTGTATATATATGTGCTTACAAGCTCTGCATAAAACATATTTCCGTATGCATATCTGAAACCGCCGTTGTAATTAATTGCAATGTCATTTGCATAATCCGCTTTAATTCCGTTTGATTTTTCCTGTGCAAAACTTTCCGAAAGTTCAAGCGAATATGTGCCGCCGTATGAAGCAGCATAATCAATAAATCCGCTTCCGAAATTGTATGACTGCACGGCACATTTTATATCACAGTTATTCTCCTGTGCTTTTCTTACACATTCTGCGAAATAACTTACGCCCTGTTTTATTGAATCCTGCGGGTTTGTAAAACCTCCCGGTTCAAGTCCTGCGGATTCTGCTGACTGCATCGGGTCGTCTCCTTCCCCATGTGATTCTGTTTCCATGATTGCAAGAAGATAATTTACATATTTTTCAATTCCTTCTGCTTCGGCCGCAGCCCTTAAATCATCTGCGTATGCTATTGTTGCCTGCGAAAGCATCTGCATTTTTATCCCGCCTGAAGTTTCCGCTTCCTTTTCAGGAGTAAAAAATGCCGCAACCGAGGAAATGATTGAAACAATAAGCGTTGATACAATTATCACAACAGCTATTATTATGAGAAGTGGAATAATCACAACCCCGATTTCTGCCATAAGGAAACCTACAAGTGCCATGACAGCGGCAGTTACTTTCTGAATCATTCCCATCTGAGATGAGGATGGTTTTGAATCAGTCTGTTCCTGCATCTGCTGTGGCTTTTCACTGTTTTCCTGTGCGGCTTCCTTAATAATTTCCGCATATTTTTTTACTGCATTCACAGCTTCTTTTGCAGCTTCTGACGTGCCGCCGCTTCCTGCGGCAGCCGCTGAATATGCTGCCGACCTTGAAGCATCAAATGAGGCTTCTGTCTGTTTTTGTGAAACAGCTTTAACATATGCCCTGCCATTGTCACCGGATTTTAATGTGCCTTTACCGGATGAATCCACGACATTATAAGTGTTTTTATAACTGACAGGTTCATTTAAGTTTTCCCGGCTTTCTTCAATGTCTTTTTCATTCCTTTGCGGAACTTTTTCATTTTTTTCTATCGTAAAGCTGTCACTTTTTTTCCGGTGCTTTTTTAACTTTTCCGAAAAATTCACACCGGAAATAAACGAATCCTGTCCACCATAAACTTCCTGATACATCGTATTTTCATATGTTCCGATTACGCTTTTTTCTTTTTCAAGTGCTTTCCTGAATTTCCTGTATTCAGGTGAATTTTTAAATGTTTCATAAATTCTTTCCTGTTGTATTTTAGGAATTCTTGAATATTCTTTTATTTCTTTTTTTGACAGATATGTTTCCGGTGTCTGGCTGTCAGACACATCCAAACCTGAATCTTTTAAATCATCTTTAACCGGGCTTCTTATCGTATACATCCTGTATGTGTCAAACTTCTTGTCCTGTGTAAGATGAAGCTTCTGTTTAGTCTCGTTAATCTTCATTTACCACATCCCTTTTTGCCTTTGCCGCTTTTTCATGGAAATCTGTTGAAAATACTTCATACAGCGGATTATCTTCACGCATGAGGGAATCAAGGATAACAACCTTCTTTCCCCAGCACATGATTGAAATTCCCGGCTTGTCGTCTGACAACGTATCAAATTCCTTTTCACTTAACGGCTGTATCTTTAAGAGATTTGCCGCATCAAGCCCTGTCTGTGGGAAGAACATCTTGTAGCCGCAGTTCTGCAGCATGTCCCTTAAATCAGGATTTTCGAGTGCACTTGTAAGATTCTGCAGTGCAAGCGTTACAATGCCGCCGAATTTTCTGTATGTAAGTATTGCCTCAAGCAGTATCTCTGATGATGACTGCTGTTTTGTAACAACCTGTGTCTCATCGACAACAAGCCTTGTTGCTTTCTGCAGTTCCTGGTTGTAATTCATTCTCTGTGAAAGGAAAAACATTATTGACACCATTACAGGCTGCCAGTTTTTTTCAGGCACGTTCTTTAACCCGAAACACACGAAACGGTTTGTTGAAATGTCAACATCTTTTTGGAATTCTTTCTGCAGGAAATGATAAAGCCCGAAAAATTCCATTCCGACAGCCCTGTTTAATACAATCATAAAATCAATATCACTTTTTTCCGTAGCCTCTCCTCTTGCATATGACCCAAATAAATATGCTTCTTTTACAAAATCCTGTTTATCAAACACTTCTTTGCTTTTATTTTTAATCTGCTCTATTGTGTATATCATGCCGTTCCTTTCAATGTGACGGAATCCGTCACATTTTATATGTTATTTATTTTATCATCACACATCATATCCTGCGTAATATCTTTACCATTGTTATATTTTTCAATCCAGTAAGCCTTTGCAGCATATATTTTATATGTATTAACAGAACTATTACTGCTTATAAAACGTTAACTGTACTACCACACTTAATAAAACAGCAAGCAGTAATACATTTGATACTACTTTATAGTGAAACATTTGTGAAATAAACATTATAAATGGAAATAAAAACTGAAAAAAACTTCCTAATATATGCTGTATACTCTTTTCATCTTTCCGTATTATATATAATGCCAGCCTCCACAACCTTAATACTAAAAAAACAATCAACACCACCTGTACACGGAATATAAACATATACTCTGATTCAGGCAAACTTGTAACATCAATCATAAATTCTCTGTCTCCATTCTACAACATTTTCCGTTTTCGTGCCACATCAATCCGAATGGCTGTCTGAATACATGTCATGATTCACACGGCTCTGCCAGTAAGCCTTATTCGTTGTCGGTGCATTAAACAAGGCTGCGATAAGATATGCCTTTATGTTTTTTATGTCAGATACCGTATGCTGCATCCTGTCATGCACATAAAACATGTCAGATGATGTTATTTTTAAAAATCTTGCTCTTACGAAATTCTGCGACCACTCATTTCCGGCAATGTAGCTCCTATCAGAATTACGCATTATGACCTCAAGAATGATGTTGTAATACTCGTCATACCATGATTGCTTGTCTGCATCCCGGATGTAAATGTCATACTCTATATTTGCTTTGACAAGCTGCTCATAATATTCTTCTTCTGTCATATCTGTCTGTCCTTTATCTTCAGACTGATATGATTGATAGATAGATTGATTAGTATTATTTGATACATTAGCATTTATTTTATTATTCTTCTGCTCAGGGGTATGTAAATTTTGGAGTGGTGTAAAATTTGGAGTGGTGTAAATTTTGGAGCACTGTAAATTTTGGAGTGGTGTAAATTTTACAGTGGTTTCATGGGCTGGATTGCACGTTAAGTCCATATCTGGTAATTTTTTAACAGAACCTCCCGATTCCTCATGGCACACGCTAATCTGACACGTAGAGTCTATATTGATATTTTCCGAATTGCTTTCCTGTAATATATTGTCTGATTCCTGAACATCTGGATGCACAACCGCCTGTCTTATCTTTGTAAAATTCATTACATAGATTATATCTGCAAGTCCTGCCTGCTGTACTTTTATTATAAGCCCAAAATCAGACAATTCTTTAATGTATTTTAATGCTGATTTCTGGTTGATTCCCATATCAGACGCAACCGCCTTTGATGTATATTTAACATAAGCCCTGTTATAATCATCATACCAGCCCCTTTGAGCCGAAAGTGCCATCCGGTCAAGCATAAGCCCATAAAGCAGCTTTGCCTGAAGGCTTAACCCCTCATATATTTTTTCAGTAAAAAACAGCTTTGGAATTTTCAGGAAGCTGTACTGCTCTGTTTCCCTTCCATAATAGTAATCAAATTTCATTTTATCTCTCACCCTTTGCATTATTCCACAAACGTAACGGATTCCGTCACAAATTAAAACGGGACGGATTTTTGTGGGGTTTCCGTCCCGGGTCAGTAATGAATCCTGATTATCCAATCAGGAAATCCCTTTTTTGCTTTGATACTACGGACAATGCTGCAACTGCAATACCGAAAAGGGAGGCTGTCTAATCAGTTCTGAAAGACAGCATAAGAAATAACATGAACGCTGTTATTACAATCTTCATTCCGTTTATAACTACTGCCGGAAACGGCAGTTTGACCTTAAATACAATAAAAAACAATATAACGGCTATAACTGCCATAACCGCTTTTACTATTGTTTTTCTGCTTATCTGTCTGTTTTTCCTAACAAGTCTTTTCATTAAATTCCGCTCCTTAACACAATGCTTTTATCCTCCTTTAATGCCGCTTCTGCAGGCACTAATACGCATAATACCTTTGCATCTTTTTTACCGTAAAAATCGATAAAATCAACAGGTACACGCCTGTCTGATATATAACTACGGTAATATTCCTCATCAGCCAGTTTAAAATCCAGCACCTCAAATTTGTCAGAAACACCCTTTTCAAATTCTCCGGACACAGTTCCTCGAAATGCAGTTCCCTCATTGTAAAATACTTCCACATCATCAAAAACACCATTGTATTTACTTTTTAAATCTGCAACCGTTAATAACATTTTAATAATCCTTTCCTGATATAATCACATTATTTACATTACTGTTGGAATAACATTCGATATACAACACATTTGTTTCTACTTTGTATTTATAAAATTCTTCTTTATATTTAAAACTTCCGGATGATGAAACATCAGACAGCATTTCTGCACCCGGAAACTTATCATTAATCGCCTTTCCAATATTTTCGTGACTTTCTGATACTGCCTCTTCATACTGATTAATTGAATTATTAATATGATTTTGAGTTTTTTTAATATCTGTCGCTGCGGCAAATATAAATATAGTTATTGTACATATCATTACAACAGCAGCTATTATTTTAGTTGTTCTACCAAAAGCAAAGCTAACCATCAATCTTACACAGATAGCAACTATTGCCAACACTATAATTCCTGCATACAAAACTAAATCCAGCTGTACATATGAACTTTTCGGTACTTCACTTGTGATTGTTCCAAACATATTTTGTCACCTCGCTACCACTCAATATTTCTAATGTTTTCGTACATTTTTTCCGCCTAAATTTTTACATCATATTAAAATAGTCACGGCGAAACACAATATTGTAAAAACAAATAAAATTATCAACTAATATTTATCTCCTGATATGTAGATTTCTTTACCACAATCATTTATAACAAGCATATTTTTCTTAACATAATAATGATATATTTTATCTTCATAATTAAATACGCCATATGAGTTTTCTTTATCAAAATCTGTTATTTCTGCATCCGGGTAATTATCATGAATAGCTTTTCCAATATTATTTGAAGAATTATTGAAAACCATATCTAATGCTGCTGAACAGCCTAATTTCACACATAAAAGTGCAATAACAAATATTTCAATTAAAAGAATCTTATTACTTATTTTTTTTGCTAGCAAAAGTGCTATTAATAATATTGCAATAAAACACAGTATTGTAAAAAAAATAATAAAACCAGCATGTGTAGTTCCAAATACATTCATAATCTTTATCCTCCGAATCCATATACAATTATCAAAATACTACTTAGTATTTCTTACTGTCTGTGCCATCGCATTAACAGTATCTCTCACCTGATTTATCATATCTTCAGGCTGTGACTTATCCAGAACAGTTCCTTCAATACTGCATGGAATACCATCCATGACAAATGAATAACCTATTGTGTAAAGCTCATAATTACCTGTCTCGGCATGACACGCAAGTTTTCCCTCAAACTTATACATCTCAGTTCCGTTGACTGTAACTTTGGAATCTTTTTCAACTTTTAATTCATCAATAACAGCCTCCGCATGCATATTTTCAGCATAAACTTTAAATATAGATTCATGTGCTTGTTCTAATGCGGTTTCTTTTATTGTGTCATCTGCTGTAATTGCAATATTAATTTGCCTTCCGATTACGTATAATTTTGTAAATCCGCTTTCTATCTCCTGATAGTCCGGCACATTAACATATATTTTTTTGTTTACAGGAACTCGATACACTTTTGTTAAATTAACCATTGTTTGTGAAGCTTCTTCTTTTTTTGTATTATTTTTATCCTGTACATTGGTTTCTGTAACAGTTGTATTATTTTTGTCGCTGTTTTCAACATTTTTTCCGCATGCAGCCATTGACACTGCCATAAATACACATAAGCCGATTACTGTAAATTTTTTCATTTTTATAATTCCTCCGAGATTTAATCACATTGTTTATATTGCTATCAGAATAACATTCGATACACACCACATTTTTTAACTTATTGCAATGAATTTATTTGCTGACAATCTGCTATTTTCACATTCACTTTTTTTAATGCCTATGTAAAGATGATGATAAGCCCTTTCCATTTTTCTTAACTCTGTATATGCTGGAACATAATGGCAGCCAAATTCAATGCAGTTCGCCTCATGTCTTTCATGTTTTTTCTTCTGTCTCCTGTTCATAACTGCAGATACTCCTTTCCCGCAGGAGCAGTTGCCCCTGCGATTGATTATTTTTTGTGATATATATTGTAAATGAATAAGTACCTTTACCAGCCCTGTTCTGGGTCACTTTTTGATGGCTTGGCATCTTTATAATCCATAATTTGGGTTGTGATTTTTATTGGATATTTTAAAGCAAAATTATCTTCGTCATAACATGCCATGCAGATTCCCAATGACCTCAATCTGCATGTAACTTCTTTCCCCTCATAATATGCCTGTAAATTTTCCAAAATTTCATTATCAACCGGACAATACCATTTCCTGCTATTTACCCTTGAGATTATTTCAGGTATCATTTCTTTGTTCCATTCAGGAATTAATTCATACACATCATAATTACCGAAATGTCCAAAGCCATCATAACATTCCTCATAAATTGCCTTTCCATATTTTCTCTGAAATTTTTCCGGAACAAGCAGGTATGTATCTTTATACACATCATCCATCAACTGCCTGTTCGTATCACTGTAAATCCAGCTGAATTGTCCCATCCTATTTCCTCCATTCAATTTTTATTCCGCAACTGCCACAGAAACGGCTGTTTGTAAGCTTTGAAAGTGTTGCCTTGCATTCCGGACATCTAGCAATAGCAGTCACTCCCGCAAGTCCGTTTGCTTCATGATAATTAATGACTTCATTTGTGACGGATTCCGTCACATTTTCCGTTTCCTCTTTACTGCTATTCGGCAGATATTCCATATGGTTGTAAATATTATCCTGTCCTGGAAGCTGCTCATCAGTTAATGGCTCATCATCACTGTATATATCCTCCGGGTTATACAATCCCATTTCAGTTGCAGCACTCACAAACTCATGCCATGTGATTTCTTTTCTGTTATTAATCGCAATGCCTCTTAACGAACATCTGTAACTAAGTCTGTATTCACTGTGACCGCTGTGTGTTTTCCCTTCTTTATCTCTAAAACACTCTTCTAAAGATGAATATTTTCTTATTACGTCTTTTGTATATGACGTGTGTTCATATATGGCTTTAAATGCTGATTTAATTTCTGATGCGGAAGGATTTTTTATCGTTTTTACAGCATCTTTAATTGCCTTTGTTTCCGTCACACCGGAATCAATTATTTTTTTCTGTTCTTCTGCCGGAACACTTGCAAGAGTTTTTGCAGCTTCTTTTGTTATCTCATTTTTTTTGAATTTTTCCATCGCCTCATCTGATAAATTTGATGAAACTGTTTTATATTCCTGTACTACAGTTTTACTCATATTCATTACCTTTGACAGCTTCTCAACAAGTCTTCCGGAAGCTGCTTCAGGGAATGCTTCAGGATTTTCCTTTATAAGACGTGACATTCCCTCAATTTCACGCATTATTTCATAATCTGATTTCTGACTGTATCCATTTGTTGAATACACGGCAAATTCAGCCTCTGCATCAGTCATCTGCTTTACATAGCACGGAATCATTGAAAAATTTTCAATTTTCTTTTCTTCTGAAAGGTATTTACATGCCTTAAATCTTTTATGTCCTGCGAGAATTTCATATGTATCGCCGCCTGTTTTTCTTACAAGAAGCGGCTGTAAAACTTCACCGTCAATTTCTATTAAATCAGCAAGTTTCTCAACATCTTCTTTTGAAATTTCTTTGTACTGGAATCGTGATTCGTTGAGGTTCTTATATGAAATCAGCTGCGGGTGCATCTTTTTTGTCATTATCTGCTCAATCTTGTTTTCTTTTTCAAAAAAGCTGTTCAACTTTGGCATACTATTTCACCTCCAGGCTTTCAAGAATTTCTGTTGCAAGTTCAGAATAATCTTCATTCACAGGACATCTGCTTTTGTGCATGTAAAGCGGTTTGTGCCGTATAAGTGCACTTTTTATTGCCGAACAGTCAGCTATACTTGTATTCATAACTGAATAGTCGTGGTTTTCACACAAATCCCTGTATATGATTTTCTGGCTTTTAAGATTGCGGAGCTGATTTACAAAAATCTTAAAATTAATTTCTCCGCATCTGTTTTCAAGTGAAATAAGTTCTTTTGTCACAAGATTAAGGTTGTCTCTTGACATGCCATCTAAAATGATTGGAATTAGTACAAGGTCTGATATTGCAAGTGCATTTTCTGTTGTTAATGACACATCCGGATGACAGTCAATCATGCACATATCATATTCATCTGCAACATCAGCGAGGTATCTCCCCAGCACATTTACATCCTTTAATTCTAACGAGGTAAGCTCATTAGAACCTTTTACAAAATCAATGTTTGAAAATCTTGAATGATATATGCCTTTCCTTAACGGCATTACATCAGTCATTATTTCTGCTATGTCCGGTTTGTTTGTTTTAAGCCTTGCAATATCTGCATCAAAAAATGATGTGAGATTTGCCTGCATGTCCAAATCAATAAGCAGAATTTTCATTCCGTCTTTTGCATAATTGGCTGCAAGATTAAATGTTGTTGTCGTCTTGCCGACACCGCCTTTTAAATTCCATGTTGTTATAATTAACATTACTGACTCCTTTCTGTGACGGATTCCGTCACACCGCCAACCCCTTAGCGATATTTCTGATTTTTATTTTTATCAATCCCGTAAATTTCAAGATTGGTAAATTTACTGTTATACATTTCCCTGATGTTATCTACAGCATTTTTTCTTATGCGTAAAATAGTTCTACTGCATTTGTCATTTTCAGACATGAGACGAGACATTCCCTCTTTATAAGAATTTTTGATATACAGCTGTTCGAGGACATAACGTTCGTTAATCGAAA
>ERZ791858.1420-NODE-1420-length-13200-cov-11.824496_pt1 | contig 13200 bp, 9 predicted proteins | sample MGYA00510284_ERZ791858 | MGnify/ENA primary metagenome ERZ791858 (study PRJEB30046, sample SAMN00792077) | human gut metagenome | study: EMG produced TPA metagenomics assembly of the A metagenome-wide association study of gut microbiota in type 2... | reverse complement strand
TAGAAAACTCGCTCATGAAAGTGTAAAATCATTGATATAGCAGTAATTCGGAAAGGGGCTCCTCATGTATCTCAAACGCAAAGCCGATGCCTATCTCAATGCATGGAAATCCGACCCGAATCGCTCCCCGCTAATCATCAAGGGCCCTCGTCAAGTAGGCAAGACAGAGACTATCGATTACTTTGCCGCACACAACTACCGTTCGGTAGTGGAAATCAACTTCGTTGAGGAACCGAAATATCGTGCAATCACTGCGGACGGTTATGGCGCGAATACCATCGTCCGCAATATTTCCCTGATCGACCCAGCTAAAAAGTTCATTCCGGGCGATACGCTCATCTTTTTCGACGAAATCCAGGCCCATCCTGATATCGTCACTGCACTGAAGTTCTTTAAAATCGACGGCAAATATGATGTGATTTGCAGCGGTTCAATGCTGGGCATCAGCTATAAGCAAATCGAAAGCAATAGCGTGGGATATAAGACCGACTACGAAATGCGATCGTTGGACTTCGAGGAATTTCTGTGGGCTCGCGGATACGATGAGGCCGTCATCGAAAGCATGTTCACCCACCTGTGTGATGCTACGCCATTCTCTGAAGTGGAAATGAACGTCTTCTCCACGGCATTTATGGATTACTGCGTGCTTGGCGGCATGCCTGCGGTTGTCGCCTCCCATATACGCACTGGCACGTTCGAGGGAACACTGCAATTGCAGCGCCAGCTTATTTTGGACTACCAGGAGGATATCCGCAAATACGCGCAAGGACTCGATCAGGCACGAATTCTCAACGTGTTCAACCATATTCCCGTGCAACTCGCCAAGGAAAACAAGAAGTTCCAAATCAGCAAGGTTGCCAGCGGAGCGCGTTTCAAAGACTATCGAGGATGCGTGGAATGGCTTGAAACCTCGGGAATGGTGAATATCTGCCGATGTATGTCCTATCCTGAACTGCCGTTGAAAGGCAATTATGACGAAAACAAGTTCAAGATATATTTCGGCGATACCGGTCTGTTCGTAGCGATGCTTGACGACGAGGCCAGTGATGATCTGCGGGCCAATCGTAATCTTGGTGTCTATAAGGGTGCTATGTACGAGAGCATCGTCTCTGAAGCGCTACGGAAATCCGGCTATGACCTGTACTACTACAAAAAAGAGGATTCCACACTGGAACAGGATTTCTTCGTCCGCACGCGCGAATGGCTGGTGCCGGTGGAGGTGAAATCGAAAAAAGGCACCGCCAAATCCATGCGGACGCTAATCGCTTCGGATTCTTATCCGGAAATTCAGTTCGGCGTGAAACTATCCGCCGGCAATATCGGTAGTAGCGAACACGTGTTCACCGCACCATACTTCACCACATTTTTGCTCCGACGGCTCCTGCGCGCTTATGACGAGGGGCAGGCACCTATGCTCAACAATCCTGAGCGGTAGCCCCTATTCGTCTGCGGGCACGGCCTGGCCCGGGCAGGTGTGGAGGACGGCGAGCATGGCGTCCTTTTCTTGGGAGGTGACGGTGAGCTGGTACTTGTCTTTGACGCCAATCTGGCGGGCCACGTAGTCGCAACGGTAGTCGGCGTTGGTGGGTAGCCAGTAGGCGGCGGAAGCCGACCCCTTCTCCTGATTGGCCGGGCCGTCGACGGCCAGCAGGTTGTAGGGGTCATTGCCGAATTCATGGCGTTTGGCAGTGGACCAGTCGCGCGCACCGGATTGCCAAGCGTTTTCAAGGGCCACCACATGGTCGATCTGCACTTTGGCGCTGGTGGCGCGGCCACGTACAAAATGGATGGTCTGAGCGGTGTACGGATCGGCCAGTGTGCCGGACTCGACCACACAGGAACCGGCGTATTTGTAGGTGATGTCCGTGAGATCACGGGCGAGCACGTCGTCGCGTACGTCGCAGCCATTGCCGTCGACGTCGGTGGTGCGGAAACCGAAGGAATCGCGGTCGTAGCCGGAGGAGCTTTGGTTGTCGTCTACGGCGAGCGCGTTCAAAGTGTCGGCGGCTGAACCGGTGGCAGTGTAGCCACCTGTGATTTTGGCCGCGTCGGAGCTGACCTGCGGCAGTAGCAGGCCGATGGTCACGCCGATTGCTGCGGCGAGAACGATGAGAATCAGCACGCGCTCCAGCGGACCAGAAGCGTTGAAACGACGGCGGAAGTGGGCGTTACGACGTGCCATCAATCACGCATAGGTGAAGGTGAGGGGGTCGTGGCCGGCGCGGGTGGGGCCGTCGAGGGCGTCGATGGCAGCGTGTTCATCGGCGGTCAGGGCGAAGCCGAACAGGTTGAGATTCTCCTTCTGGCGGTCAGCATGCACGGACTTGGGGATGATGATCGTGCCGTTTTCGATGTGCCAACGCAGAATCACCTGGGCCGGGCTGACCTCATGGGCGGCGGCGATCTTCTCGATGGTGCCGTCGCCGGCGTTGAGGTCGGCGCCACGCGCCATCGGCGAGTAGGCCTCCACGGCGATGCCGTGCTCCTTGCAGAACGCCACCACTTCGCGCTGCTGCCACGTGGGGTGCAGCTCAATCTGATTGACGGCCGGCCATGCGCCGGTCTCCTCGTGCAGACGCTTCAGATCGGCGGGCATGAAGTTGCATACGCCGAGCGTGCGTGCCATGCCTTCGTCGCGCAGCTTGACGAACGCCTTCCAAGTGTCGGTGCTGCGCCAGTCGAACGGCGTGGGCCAATGGATCATGTACATGTCCACGTAATCGAGCTGGAGGAGTTTCAGCGAGTTGTCGAAAGCTTTGAGCGCGGAATCGTAGCCCTGCTGGGAGTCGCGCAGCTTGGTGGTGACCCACAGGGTCTCGCGCTTGGTGCCCTTGTTGTATCCGGAAGCGGCGAGCGCGCGGCCCACGCCGGCCTCGTTGTTGTAGCCGGCCGCACCATCGATATGGCGGTAGCCGGCTTCCAACGCGGATTCGACGACGGGGACCACGCCCTCGTCGTCGATACGTAGCACGCCGAGACCGACTTGCGGAATGGAATGACCGTCTTTCAAGGCGATGTCCGGCACGTTGGCGGGGTTGATGTGTCCGTTGGTCATGATGTGCGATGCTCCTTTATTGCTGCGACTACACGCCACTGTACACGGTTATGTGGGTGATGTGCGGCCGGTGTGCAGGGAGCGTGCGGGTAAACGGCATGATTATGACCGGCCTTCCATGTGGGAAAGCCGGTCATAATCATGACAACATCACGCTCTACTCCTGCGACCGGGGCCTCGTCCCATTGTTCCCGGACGCGAATTTGCCTCCAACCACAATGATGCCCAGCGCCATTGCGGAGCCCCTCTTCCCCTCCTCTGGGCACGAATTTGTCCCGGTGAAAACGTCAATCGATTGACGTTTCTACCGGGACAGAAATCGTTGTCCCGGTACGCAATTTCGGCCCATTTTTGAGAACCGGGACAAACCAATTTTCAAAGTCCACATACCCCGACAAGCAGAATCGGCGGAATACCGTCAATCCCGAGATCGACATGTTGTCCCGGTTCGCACATAAAACGATTGACGCTCGTATCGGGGCAACGAGAATTGTCCCGGTACGCGAAAAACGCCCGTTTTTTCAAACCGGGACAATGATTTCTGTCCCGGTATTAACATCAATCGATTGATGCGCGAACCGGGACAGAATCGCATCGCTACGCCGAGACAGCCGCATCTGGCAGACGACAGCCGACAGCCAGCAACTGGCAACCGCATCATAATGCCGAGTCAGTCCTTATCAGGAGCGCTTACGACGCAAAGCAAACGAGACCCCGCCGGCTGCACCGAGAACGACGACCGCAAGACCCACGGCAGTCACCGCGCTACCGGTCTTGCTCAGCACGCCAGTAGCCTTGTTGCCATTCGCACCGTTGGTCTTATCGCCATCGCCATCGTTGTCGCCGATATTGTTCACGGCCTCGGCGACCATGCGAATCTCATCGGCCTGGCCTTGCGGGCTGATGTCGTATTTCTTGAGGTTATCGGCGGTTACTTTACTGGGTACTGTGTTGGAATCGTCGTCGCCATCATCCAAGGTGTATGCCCACGACGTTTCCGCCATGGAACACCGGCAACAACGTGCTCGCGTGGCATGGCGTGTACTGGCGACAGTCACCACGGCGACCCCGCCATGGAACGTGGCACAACCATGCGGGGGACGCTCTATGTGCATTCAGTCATGCTGCCGATGCTCTTTAACTTGCATATCCACGGGGGCGGCACGAGGCAATTCGGCCGCCTTTACCCGTACATCCATGGGGCGGCGAAAATCCCATGGGGCGGTAACTTGCCCATGGGGCGGTCGGTAAAATTTTACCTTCCGCAGAATAAAGCCATTTTCAACCACCGCCCCATGAGGAATTCACCGCCCCATGGGCCAATCACCACCCCATGAAACAGCTCATTCGCACAGCAACACTATTTGCCGAGCAACACCCGCTTGGCGAGTTCGGGACCGTATTCCGCCAATGCGGAATCTTCCGACGCGATGCTGGCGTGGCCACCATTATGCTCACCATTGTCACCAACACCAACACCAACACCAACACCAACACCATCGTCGTTACCACCACCATCGCCAGCCGTCGCAAGATTCTCAGTGAGCTTGGCGACCAGACGCGCATGGGCCTTTTCGTCGATCTTCACGAAAATCGCGAACACAATCAGGCCAAGCACAATGCACACCAGCGGAATCATGAAGGCGAAGGTCTTGAAGATGGTGATGTCCTTGGCCGTCATGTCGGCGGCGGTGGCGGAACCGATCATGCCGGCGGCCACGGCCACGAAGCCGACGAAGCCGTTGGAGAATGCGCCGGCGATCTTGTCGAGCATCGGACGCACGGACAGCGTCACGGCTTCGTTGCGTTTGCCTGTTTTCAGCTGGCCGTATTCAATGGAGTCCTCAAGGCACACGATCACGGTCATCTGAATCTGGGTCTGCGGCAGGTAGAACAGCACTAGTGCCACCAGCAGCAGCGGTATATTCGTGGAGGCGACAATCAGCAGCAGGTAGGCCACGACCATCACGGACATGCCGATGAGGAACAGATAACGGCGGGGCACCCACCTAGTGATGACCGGGAACAGTACCGACATAATCAGACCGCACGCAATAGGGATGACGCCGGTGACCGGGAAAAGGTCCATGCGACCAATCACGTATTTGAACAGGTAGACCATCACGCCACCGGTGGCCACGTTGGCGACGGCGTAGAACACATAAGACAAAGCGGTCCACATGAGCTGGTCGTTGTGAATCAGGGCGCGGAACGCTTCAATCGGGTTACCGTTCTCCTGGGCCTTGGTGCGCAGCGTGCTCTGTTTTTCCTTGACACCGAACACTACACTCAGAGCCGTGAGAGCGCCGAGCAGGGCCACGATGATGATGAACGCGGTCCAACCATTCTGGTTCTGCTGGCCGGCATCGAAGCTGAAGAAGGTGACGATGGGCATCACGGCGATAGTCAGACCGTTGTACCCGAGCGATCCGGTGAAGGTGCCGGCTGCGGTGTAGATGCCGCGCTGATGGGAGTCGGAAGAGATGGAGGGGATCATTCCCCAGTAGGAGATATCGCGCAGGGAGTAGAACACATCGAGCACCACGAACACCACCACGAACAGGACGATGAACAGCGTGGTGTTGACGTTGACCAAGCCGAACAGGCCAGTGTAGACCATGACGATCAGCACGGCGGACACCAGACCGCCGATGAGCTGCCAAGGGCGGAATCGCCCGAGTTTGGTGGTGGTGTTATCCACCAGGTTGCCCAGCAGCGGGTCCACGAAGATTTCCGCGATACGAATGATCACGATCAGCGAGGTGATGATGCCGATGAGCTTGCCCGCCACGGCCTTGTCCACTCCGGAGAACAGCGAGTTGGTCACATAGACCACGAAGTAGGTGCTTAGCGCGTTGTAGAACGCCGACTGGCCGAAGTTGCCGAGCGCGTAGGCCACAAGTCGCGCGGGAGCAATGGCCTCTTTCTCATCATGATGGGATTGCGTAGACGATTCAGTTGATGCCGTCATCAGATACATTCCTCCAGATTCCATGTACGCATATCAGCGATGTTGCGGCAATTCACACATCGCGCGTGCAATACACCGGTAAACCAAAAAATAATATACACCAGATCGTAGAGAAAACACACATAAAGTTGCTACTTAAGCACAGAAATTAACAAAAAGTCACTAAACGATTGAACGGCGTCTCTTATCGTGGGGGGGGGAGATGCACGAACTCGGAGCGGAGTGAACGGCTACCTCCGATGACACATGGGGCCACTCAAACGAGTGACAATTACGAGTTACGACGGGAGATGACAATGTTCCGCAAGGCTCCCCTCAGTCACCTTCGGTGACAGCTCCCCCCAGGGAGGGGAGCCAGATTAGCGTCAGCGTGTGGAGGCGCGGGCGATGACTTGGGATTCGGTGGTGAGCAGTTCGGGTTTGGTGATGCTGCCATCGATGCGTCCGAGGATGCGATTCACTGCCGTGGGAGCTGTCCAGTCAAGGCGGGAATCCATGGTGGTCAGCGGAATCTGCAGGTAGGGGGCTTCCTCGTTGTTGTCGAAGCCGATGACCTGCACCTGCGCGGGCACCTCATAACCAGCGGTGCGCAGAGCGGTCAATGCGCCGATGGCCAACTGATCGTTCAGTGCGATCACACCGTCGAATGGCACGCCGGAATCAATCAGTCGCTGAGTCACGCGAGCGCCAGCGCCGATGGTCCAATCCTGATCGGTGTTGCCAATCAGATGAGGATCCAGCTCAAGCCCACGGCGGCGCGTTTCTTCAATGACACCACGCAAACGCAGTTGTGCGTTGCCTTCCACAGCCTGCAACAAAGCGGCCGCGTTATAGTCGTCTCGTGCGCCCACTACAGCGAGGCGAGAAGAACCTCGATCGTATAGGTAGCCTGCCGCTGTTGCTGCGGCGGCAACATCGTCCGGAGTCACGTGGTCGGCAACACCCCATGTGGTTCGGGCACCGACAATAACCAGCGGGAAATCGACCTTCAGGTCTTCGGGCGAAATATCCTCCACCTCGCTCATGGAGAGAATCATGCCGTCTGACACGGTGGAGTTGAAGTTCTTGAGCAGGTCACGCGCTCCTTTGGCCGAGCCCTCTGCATACGTGGTGACGTATACGGAGTAGTCGCGCTGACGGGCGGCCTCGATGGTGCGGTTGGCCAACTCGGCCAGATATGGCGGAATCAGCGAAGGCACGGCAAGGGTGATGAAACCGGTGTGATCGCGGTTGAGGTTACGGGCGGCCACGTTGACTCGGTAGCCGAGGTCCTTAATGACTGTTTCAACCTTTGCACGGGTTTCATCGGTCATACGCCCGGAGCCATTGATCACGTTCGACGCAGTTTTGAGCGATACACCGGCGGCCTGAGCGACATCGCGTAGCGTCACTCGACGCTTGGCTGTTTTCTCGTCGCTCATGCCACACTCCTCTATCCGGACAACATTGCCATTCTAGCGCGGTTTAGCAGGACGTTTTAGCGATAAGAATGGCGTTGCGGTTCAGCGTATATCCAACGGCGTCAGTCTCGCAACGGTGGGCGATGATGGGATCACCTTCCACACCGTTGACGGCAACGGGCTGCTTCGAACGGTTCAGATAGAAATCGAAGCGGATGGTACCGTCTGAGGATTGGCGGATGGTGTGCAGGATGCGGGGGTCATGAGTCGTGGCTGCTGCGGTCGTAGTTGCGGCGTTGATCTCTCCCCCACCCGGCCTTTGGTCGGGAGCCCTTTCGTCGGAGGGGGCTGTTGTGTTGAGTTCCTTGAGCAAGTGGGTGATGTCGTGGCGGCCAAGATCGCAGCCCACGTAGATGGCGGCGCCTTGGCCGTGGGGGTGACTGGTGATGGCGGGGACGCCGTCGAGCTCCCAGTCAGCAGCGGCTGTACCCACGTACGTGGCAAGCACGCGAGTGTCTGGAGCGACCGAGGTCACGTCATTCTGCCACAGACGTGTCGTGAGTCCATTCGACAAACCGATTTCGGCCGGTTCGTCTTCGGCTTCTTCTCCGAGGATGTTGAATTCTTCGGAGCGGATGCCGAGCACGTCGCGCAGAAGTCCGTTGCCGGCGCCGGGGTATCCGCCGAGACCGATGTGGAAGTGTTCGTCGATCAGGCCGGTGGCATAGCCGACGATGACCGTACCGCCGTTTTCGGCAAAGTCCGCGATGCGACGGGTATCCTCGTCGGACAGGGCGATCACGGTGGGCAGCACGATAGTCTGGTAGCCGCTCCAATCGTAGGCGAGCGGGACCACGTCCGCGCGCGCTCCGGCATCGAGATATCCGCGATACCAGTCGCGTACGTCATGCCAGTGATTGAGTTTCATGCTGGGCAGGGTCTCGGAGCGAGTGGCCCATTCGGATTCCGCACTAAACAGAATCGCCGTGTCCGCGCGCTTCAGTTCCGTGTCTTGCACACCCGCGTCGGACAGCGTCTTCAGCGCGGCGCCGAGTTCGCACACTCCTCGAAACAGTTTCGTATCGGAGCCCGCGTGGGGCACCATCGCGGAGTGGAACGCCTCGGCACCCGATGCGGATTGTCTCCATTGGAAGAAGTTGATGGCGTCGGCACCCATGGCCACGTGGGCCAAGGAGTCGCGCATGAGCTCGCCGGCGCGCTTGCGCATGTTAAGCGGCTTCCATTGGACGGCGGAGGTGGAGTGCTCCATCACGTACCACGGCTTGCCGAGCGCGAGCGAGTCCATGAGCGCGTCCGAGCAGGCGAGTTCGTCCAGATGGGATTCGCCCTCATGGAAGTAGTGATCGTTGGACACGAAGTCCACTTCGTTTGCCCATTGCGCGTAGTCCATGGTGCATTGGTCGGTGGAGACCATGAAGTTCGTGGTGAACGGCTTGCCGGGGCAGATTTCTTCGATGGCGTCGCGTTCGGCCTTGTAGAAGTCGAGCAGCATGTCGTTGCCGAACCGCTCGTAATCCAACTGCTGGGGCGGGTTGACCATGCTGTCGCCGCCCATGTGGCGAGGCAGCAACACCTCGTCGAAGCTGTTCACGTGCTGGGACCAGAAGGCCGTGCCCCACGCTTCGTTCAACGCGTCGACGGTCCCGTATTTGGCCTCGCACCACGTGCGGAACGCGGCCAAGGCGTTGTCGGAGTAGTCGTAGCGGTTGTTCCAGCCGTATTCGTTGCCCATGTGCCAGGCCGTCACGTATGGATTGTCCTTGTAGTGTTCGGCAAGTTTGCGGCACAGGCGCAGCGCGTATTCCTTGAGCACCGGGCTTGTGGGCTGCCACGACTGGCGTGAGCCCGCATTGACCACATGGCCGTACCGATCGATTGGCAGCACCTCAGGATGACGCTCGTACAGCCACAACGGGGCCGTGGCAGTGGCCGATGCCAGGTCCACGGCGATGCCTGCCGCGCCGAGCTTGTCGATCACGTGGTCAAGCCACTCGAACGTGAACTCGCCCTCGCGCGGTTCGATCTTGTCCCAGCTGAAGATGGCGAGGGCCACGGTGTTGACGCCGGCTTGGACCATCAGGCGAATGTCCTCGTCCAGTGTCTCCTCGGGCCACTGGTCCGGATTGTAGTCGCCGCCGAACGCGATGCCACGACCGGATTCAGTCAGCAGGGACGGCCACCTGAACGTTCTACGAGTAGTCATATCAATCAAGTCCTTTATTGTACCGGCTCATGGCCGATGCTATGTTGCTGGCGGCGGCCGTTGCTGCGATGACCTTCTTGGTGTTGCGCATGTTATCTCCTCCTGAGCCGTTGGGATTGGTCGTGGCTTCGGGACTTTGGACTTACCTTGGGCCTGGGTTCCTCGCCTGCGACATGCTCCGCTGACGGTCTTTTTTGGGGTGTTTTCTTTGGTACACCCGTGTACCAATATCTATGATGATACACCCGTGTACCAATTTGTCAAAATCAAGCGACACGCCTGATTTCCCGCCAAAACTCGCCACCTCGGGCACACAGAAGAATCTTCAGCCTCCGACATCCACAATTCCGAGAGCGTTCACATTCGTGGATGTCCAGCGCCAGACGGAGCCAGTTCGGCTAGTATGAATAGGCACCACCATAGCTGTATTGAGAGGAAGAGCACATGGCGGGACTGTTTCGGACTGCTTCCAAGCAGCCCAATCCTTTAGGAACAGCCATACGCACCCGCGGATCAGGAAAATATACATTCGGACTGGCTTTGAGTGCGGGTCTTGCCGGATTACTGTACGGCTACGACACCGTCTCCATCTCCGGTGCCATCGAATTCCTGCGCGCCAGATACGGGCTCAGTACTCTCATGGAGGGCCTCGTCGTTTCCTCCATCATGCTCGGTGCCGTCATCGGAGCGGCCACCGCCGGATTCCTTTCCGACCGATTCGGCAGGAAACGTATCCTTATTATCGGCGGCGCGTTCTTCCTCGTTGCGGCTGTATGGAGTGCGCTGACGATAGGTCCCATAGCGCTTATCGTGGCGCGCGTGGCCGGCGGCTACGGCATCGGCCTGACCGCCGCGCTGGCCGTCACATACATCACCGAATCGGCTCCGGCCAACATCCGTGGTCTGCTCGCCTTCTCTTATCAGCTGCTTGCGGTTTGCGGTATCTTCCTGACCAACGTCATCAACTACATCATCGCCTCCCACGGATCAAACGACTGGGATATCGCCACTGGATGGCGCTGGATGCTGGGATTAGGCGCGATTCCGGCCGCCGCCTTCCTGCTGGCTATGCGGAGGGCACCGGAAAGCCCACGATTCCTCATTCAGATAGGCAGAACCGATGAAGGTTTCGCGGTGCTCGAGCACATCCTCGGCACCGAACGCGCACGCCTGCGCACCGATGACATCCAAGCCTCGGTCAAACTGGAAACCGAGATGTCGCACGAATTCCATGATTTGTTCCGTCCAGGCCTGCGACGGGCACTCGTCATCGGCATCTTTCTCGCCGTGTTCAACCAGTTCATCGGCATGAACGCCATTTCCTACTATGGGCCGGTGATGTTCTCGGATCTCGGGTTCGCCGGGGACACTCAGTTCCTCGCGGCCGCCAGCGTAGGCGGCATGGAGCTGGTGGCCACCGTGGTAGGCATGTACCTGATCGACACGTTCGGCCGTAAACGTCTTATGGAAATAGGCACCGGCATGATGTGCGTGTTCGCGCTATGCATTTCGGGCTCGTATTTCATGGGCAATTCGCTGCTGACGCTTATATTCGTCATGGCGTTCACCATATCGTTCGCCTTTTCGATGGGACCGATTCCCTGGATTGTGATTCCCGAGCTCTTCCCCACGTATCTGCGCGGTCGCGCCACCGGATTGTGTGTGATGTGTCTGCTGTTCGCCAACTGGATCATCGCACAATTCACGCCGATGATGATCGATGGATTGGGCGGCGGCATATCGTTCGCGTTTTTCGCGGTTCTGGATCTGATTTGCCTGTTCGGCATCGTGGCGTTGGTGCCGGAGACAATGGGACGCACGCTGGAGGAAATCGAGCATCTATGGCAGCCGAAAACCGATTTGGCCTACGCAAAATACGCGCTGAGCACGGCTGATGCGAATATCCGCCACGCGGAAGCCACGCTGCGTCGTATTGAAAACGAACGTCAGCAGGCATTGGGCATTATGGATGCGGCTGAGCGGGCTCGCGCTGCGGCACAGCAGAAGATTTTCGCCATAGAGACCGCCAAAAGGGTCGAGGCAGAACGGCTGGAGGCGCAGCGCGCTGCCGAGGAAGCCGCCAAGGCAGCGGCGAATATGGCTGCAGAAGAAGACACGGCAGCGACCGTCTCGGAAGTTACGACGGATGAGAACGTGCCGTCGCTTATGCGGCGTACGAGGGGCGCTGTTCTGGTTGGTAAGTCATCCAGTAGACGGCACGACGGTGAGTATACGGACGGCTCTGCGAACGGCCCTGCGGATGGCTCTGTGGATGGCTCCGTGACTGACTCTGCGGATGGTGCGATGCTGGACGGCGCGGCGGCCGAGGCAGCGGCCAGCGCAGCAGTCGCGGCCTTGGCCGATTCACTGCCCGACGATCCATTCACGCTGGCGAATCGGCCGACTACGCGCAGTGGTGCGGATGATACAGATAGCGTTGATGCCGCAGATGCCGTTGATTCCGCGAATGACGCGAATCGAAACCGCAAGCAGACAAATGCCGTGCAGCCGGCACATATGGCCTCTATTGAGCACGCGCACAGTGCCGATACGCCTCGCGGAGTGTTGTTGCCCAGTGCCGACGAGGATTCCTACAGCGAGCATTCCTTCGCCGAGACGGATGACGACCGCGAGGCTCAGGCCATCGACGCGGCCCTCGACTCTCTGGATGCCCTTATCAGAGGCTGATATATAAGGAAATCCTGTATTGCAGAGTATTGCGGCCTGTGACTGTGCGACTTTACAGATTCAGCACCGCATCGGCAACGCGCATGGCGGATTCACGGTGAGAGACCAGCACCACAGCCACGTCTTGCCCCTTATCCGCATTCTGCTCGCTCTTGGACAGCTCATGAATGGAACGCAGAATGATGGCTTCATTCAAGGCATCCAGACGACTGGTCGGCTCGTCGAAGAGCACCAAGTCGGCATTGCGCAGGAATACACGGGCCAAGCCGATGCGCTGGCGTTCGCCTTCAGACAGTCGGTCGCCCAGCTCGCCCACCTGGGTGTCGAGCCCATCCGGCAGGGAATCGATCAGGTCGAGCACGGATGCCTTGGCGAGGGCTTCGCGGAGTCGGGCGTCAAGAACACCGGCCGCTCCCCCATTGCGAATCTCCGATTCAGGCAAGGCGATAAGCAGATTCTCTCGAATCGTGCCGTCGAACAGGTGGGTCTCCTGACTCATCATGGCCTGAATACGGCGGCGGGCATGCACATCGATTTGCGGTAGCGGCGTGCCGGACAGCGTCACTTGGCCGCGCTGCGGATCCCAATAGCGCATCAGCAGCTTCAGCATAGTGGACTTGCCCCGGCCGGACGGGCCTTGGATACCGAGGATGCCGTGCTGCGGCACATCGAGCGAGAAGTCGGCGAGAATCGCCTCGCTCCCCTCCCCCGGGTACGCGAAGGTGACGCGGTCAAGGCGCATGCCCTCATAATCCGAGTTCGCAGTGCCAGTTTCCACCACGGCCGGCGCTTCGTCCATCAGGCCGAACAGACGACGGGCGGAGGCGAAGGTCTGGGTGAGGTTCGCGGGCAGGGCGGCGAG
>ERZ791858.1402-NODE-1402-length-13292-cov-2.885019_pt1 | contig 13292 bp, 8 predicted proteins | sample MGYA00510284_ERZ791858 | MGnify/ENA primary metagenome ERZ791858 (study PRJEB30046, sample SAMN00792077) | human gut metagenome | study: EMG produced TPA metagenomics assembly of the A metagenome-wide association study of gut microbiota in type 2... | reverse complement strand
GTAAATTCTGTGCATCGCGAAGCGTGTTACTGAGAACAGAGTAAAAAGTAACATTCTGCCACTTTAAGTTGTCAAAGCAATATTAAAATTTCTTGACAAACAAAAAAGCAGTTTGTATACTTCATATAGTATAGTAAAAGGCTTGGAAGGGAAAAAGTAGCTTGAGGAAAACCCCACAGAGAGCAGCCGGCAGGTGAGAGGCGCAGGGTAGAACTTTTGTGAATACATCCCGGAGCTGCGCACCGAATCGGGACTTGATACTGTAAATTATAAACTTTATAATAATAGCGTATTATAGATAGGCTGCGACGGAATGGCACCCGTTATTGTGCTGAAGTGGTTTTATATCTTGATATATATGGATATAACGGGATGTAGATTCACTTTATGAGGCAGGAAATGCGAGTTTTCTGTAAATTTAGGTGGTAACGCGGGACCCGGTTCTCGTCCTAAACGGACAGGAACCGGGCATTTTTTATATGACTATACAGGAGGAAAGAACAATGACAGTTTGGGAAGAACTGAAAGCACGTGGCCTGATCGCACAGGTTACAGACGAAGACGAGATCAAAGAGATGGTAAATAACGGGAAAGCCACATTCTATATTGGCTTTGACCCTACAGCAGACAGCCTTCATGTAGGTCACTTCATGGCTCTTTGCCTGATGAAGAGACTGCAGATGGCAGGAAACCGTCCGATCGCCCTTCTCGGCGGCGGAACAGGAATGATCGGTGACCCGTCCGGAAGGACCGATATGCGTCAGATGCTGACAAAAGAAACCATCCAGCACAATATTGACTGCTTCAAGCAGCAGATGAGCCGTTTCATCGATTTCTCTGATGGAAAAGCTCTTATGGTAAACAATGCTGACTGGCTTATGAACCTTAACTATGTAGAGCTTCTCCGTGAGGTAGGTGCTCACTTTTCCGTAAACCGTATGCTGACAGCAGAGTGCTACAAACAGCGTATGGAGCGAGGCTTAAGCTTCCTGGAATTTAACTACATGATCATGCAGAGCTACGACTTCTATATGCTGTACCAGAAATACGGCTGCAATATGCAGTTCGGTGGCGATGACCAGTGGAGCAACATGCTTGGCGGTACCGAGCTGATCCGCCGTAAGCTTGGCAAAGATGCCTATGCCATGACCATCACACTGCTTCTCAATTCTGAGGGCAAAAAGATGGGAAAAACACAGTCCGGAGCTGTATGGCTTGATCCGAATAAGACATCCCCGTTCGATTTCTACCAGTACTGGAGAAATGTAGACGATGCTGACGTTATCAAATGTATGCGTCTTCTTACTTTCCTTCCTCTTGAGGAGATCGACGAGATGGCCAAATGGGAAGGCAGCGAGCTGAACAAAGCCAAGGAGATCCTTGCATACCAGCTGACAGAGCTTGTACACGGTGAGGAGGAAGCCAAGAAAGCACAGGAGGGTGCCCGCGCACTGTTCTCAGGTGCAGATACTTCTCATATGCCTACAACAGAGCTTTCAGAGGAAGATTTTGACGAGGAAGGAAAAATCGACCTGATCACACTTCTTATAAAAGCAGAGCTGGTACCAAGCCGTTCCGAGGGTCGCCGTGCGATCCAGCAGGGTGGTGTATCCATCGATGGTGAGAAGCTCACCGATATTTACCATACGGTTGAGAAGGATGCTTTTGCAGGGGACGGGATCGTTCTGAAACGAGGCAAGAAAAAATTCAAAAAGATCTGTGTAAAATAATTTCCCATATCTGTGACATTTCCGGGATAAAGCTACGGCATTCCGGAAATGCTGACAGGTAGGGTTGACACAAGGAGGATAACAACATGAAAAAGTACGGAGTGAACGAACTTCGTAAGATGTTCCTTGACTTTATGGAGAGCAAGGGCCATCTTGTAATGAAAAGCTTTTCCCTGGTTCCTCAGGGAGATAAGAGTCTTCTGCTAATCAATGCAGGTATGGCTCCGCTGAAACCATATTTTACAGGTGCTGAGAAGCCGCCAAGAACAAGAGTGACAACCTGCCAGAAATGTATCCGTACCGGAGATATCGAAAATGTAGGTAAAACCGCACGTCACGGTACTTTCTTTGAAATGCTTGGTAACTTCTCTTTTGGTGATTACTTCAAGAAAGAAGCCATCCACTGGTCCTGGGAGTTTCTTACTGAGGTTGTAGGGCTTGATGCAGACCGTCTCTACCCATCCATTTACCTGGATGATGATGAAGCCTTCAATATCTGGAACAAAGAAGTAGGGATTCCGTCTGAACGTATTTTCCGTTTCGGAAAAGAGGATAACTTCTGGGAGCATGGCGCAGGTCCATGCGGTCCATGCTCTGAGATCTACTATGACCGTGGCGAAAAATACGGCTGTGGTAAACCCGGATGTACGGTAGGCTGCGACTGCGACCGTTACATGGAAGTATGGAACAACGTTTTCACACAGTTCGAGAACGATGGAAACGGAAACTACACAACCCTGAAACAGAAAAACATCGATACCGGTATGGGACTTGAGCGTCTTGCTGTAGTTGTTCAGGATGTTGATTCTATTTTTGATGTAGATACAATTTGTGCACTTCGTAATCTTGTATGCGAGATCGCACATAAAGAATATGAGAAAAACTATGCAGATGACGTTTCCATCCGTCTGATCACGGACCATATCCGTTCCGCAACATTTATGATCTCCGATGGAATCATGCCAACCAATGAGGGACGTGGATATGTTCTCCGCCGTCTGATCCGCCGTGCAGCACGTCACGGACGTCTTCTTGGCATCGAGGGAACTTTCCTTGCAAAATTAAGTGCACAGGTGATCGAGAGCTCCAAAGCCGGATATCCGGAGCTTGAGGAGAAGAAAGAGTTCATATTCCGTGTACTGACAAATGAGGAGAATCAGTTCAACAAAACTATCGATCAGGGACTTCGCATCCTTTCCGACATGGAAGAGGATATGAAAAAAGCAGGTGAAAAGACTCTTTCCGGTGACAACGCATTCAAGCTTTATGATACGTACGGATTCCCTCTTGACCTTACAAAAGAGATCCTTGAGGAAAAAGGCTACGGCATTGACGAGGAAGGCTTCCAGAAAGCAATGGAGGAACAGAGAGTCAAGGCACGTACTGCCCGTGAAGTAACCAACTATATGGGTGCAGACGCAACCGTATACGATGATATTGATGTAAACGTAACAACAGAATTCGTCGGCTACGATCATCTTACCTTTGATTCCAAGGTTACTGTCCTTACCACAGAAACAGAGATCGTAGATTCTCTCACAGAGGGACAGAAGGGTACCGTATTTGTAGAGCAGACTCCTTTCTATGCAACAATGGGTGGACAGGAAGGTGATACCGGTGTGATCGAGACTGCAAACGGTAAATTTGTTGTTGAGGACACCATCAAACTCCGCGGTGGCAAATTCGGTCACGTAGGACATATGGAATCCGGTATGATTTCCTCAGGTGAGACAGTATCCCTGAAGGTAAACGAAGAAGCAAGAAAAGATACCGAGAAAAACCACAGTGCAACACATCTTCTTCAGAAAGCACTGAAAACCGTTCTTGGTTCCCACGTAGAGCAGAAGGGTTCTCTGGTAACTCCGGACAGACTTCGTTTTGACTTTGCTCATTTTCAGGCTATGACAGCAGAAGAACTCCAGGCAACAGAAGAGCTTGTAAACAAAGAGATCCAGGCAGGTCTTGATGTTCATACAGATGTCATGGATGTGGAAGAAGCCAAGAAATCCGGAGCAATGGCTCTCTTTGGTGAGAAATATGACCAGAAGGTACGTGTAGTATCCATGGGAGACTTTTCCAAAGAGCTCTGTGGTGGTACTCATGTAAAGAATACAAGCTCCATCATGCTCTTTAAGATCGTGTCCGAATCCGGTATCGCAGCTGGTGTACGCCGTATTGAGGCACTTACCGGCAAAGCAGTTATCGAATACTACAGAAAGCAGGAAGAGCTTCTCCATGAGGCTGCAAAAGCATTAAAGGCCAATACAGCCGAGGTTGTAGAAAAGATCAGTCACCTGCAGGCTGAGGTAAAGGCTCTTCAGAGCGAAAATGAATCCCTCAAGAGCAAAGCTGCCCAGAGTGCACTTGGCGATGTCATGGATAAAGTCGTTGAAGTAAACGGCGTAAAACTCCTTGCAGCCAAAGTTGAGGGCGTTGACATGAACGGTCTCAGAGACCTGGGTGATAAACTGAAAGAGCAGCTTGGCGAAGGTGTTGTCCTTCTTGCAGCAGTAAACGACGGCAAGGTTAATCTTCTTGCAATGGCAACGGATGCAGCTCAGAAAGCAGGCGCTCATGCAGGAAACCTGATCAAAGCAGTGGCAGCGATCGTTGGCGGTGGCGGCGGCGGACGTCCGAACATGGCACAGGCCGGCGGAAAGAATCCGGAAAAGGCTCAGGAGGCTATGGACGCAGCAGCAGGAATCCTTGAAAAACAGCTCACAAAATAACAAAGTTGTGCGTGATTTACAGTTTTGACATTTTTTTCATAAAAATCGAAAAAGATGTTGACGAAAGCACTTGTTATGCTATATAATAACACTCGTGCAAGAAAAATACCCAGACAGTTGTATTTTAGCACAATCTACAACTGGAGGGAGGTTAGGTGTGAGTCTATGTCAAACGTTATCGTAAAAGAGAACGAGACTTTAGATAGCGCTCTTCGCAGATTCAAGAGAAGCTGTGCTAAGGCGGGAATCCAGCAGGAAATCCGTAAGAGAGAGCATTACGAGAAGCCAAGCGTTCGTCGTAAGAAAAAATCTGAAGCCGCAAGAAAACGTAAATATAATTAATTGTGCGCAAAAATCCCTGGCTGTATGGTCAGGGATTTTTAATTAAATAGAAACAGGAACGTTTGACGAAGGAAAGAAATATGAATTTGTTTATTAAACTGATTATCAAACCATTGCGATCGCTCCTTAAATTATTATTTAATCGAATTTTTTATGTAGCTCTGGCTCTTGTTGTGCAGCTGGCATGGCTGTTGATCGCCCTTTTCCGGCTTATGGAATATTCCAGATGGGTGACGATCGGAATGCAGGTCATAGGTTTTCTGGTTGTTCTGTGGATCGTAAATAAAAAGATCAATCCATCTTATAAGCTCGCCTGGACGATGCTGATCCTTATTTTTCCGGTATTTGGTGTTTCCCTGTACCTTCTTTTCGGTAAGTCACGGATCGGCGCTGTTATGGAGCAGCATTATCAGAATCTTATTGATGAAACTGCTGAATACCTGGAAGGCTCAGAGCTCACAAGAAAACGTTTAAACGAAGACGACCGTTCCATGAGGATCCAGTCGGATTACATCTGGCAGTATTCAAGATATCCGGTTCACGAGAATACCACAGCAGAGTATTTTCAGGTAGGAGATGATATGTTTCCGGTTCTGGTGCATGAACTGGAGCAGGCAAAGTATTTTATTTTTATCGAATATTTTATCATAAATGACGGGGTAATGTGGCAGACGATCCTTAATATCCTTGAAAAAAAGGCTAAAGAAGGAGTGGATGTCCGACTGATCTATGATGGCTTCGGCTGCCTTACCACATTGCCATACAAGTATGATCAGGAGATGCGCCGGCGAGGAATCAAATGCGAAGTATTCAACCGGTTCCGTCCGATTCTTAATATAATCCAGAATAACCGTGACCACCGTAAGATCTGTGTGATCGATGGCTGGACCGGTTTTACCGGCGGCATCAACCTGGCTGACGAATATATCAATCAGCGAAAACGGTTTGGCCACTGGAAGGATACAGCCGTTATGCTGAAAGGAGAAGGCGTCTGGAATATGACAGCTATGTTCCTATATATGTGGGGAATCGTTACCAGAACAGATACTTCTCTTGATTTCGGAAATTATGTTCCGCACAGGTGGCACCCCAACGATTTTCCGGGAAGCGGTTATGTCCAGCCATTCTGTGATTCCCCCCTGGACGATGAGATCGTAGGAGAGAACGTTTATCTTAATATTATCAATCGCGCCAAAAACTATGTTTATATCTGCACACCATATCTGATCATAGATAATGAGATGATGACCGCCCTGTGCCTCGCTGCAAAAAGCGGTGTGGATGTCCGGATCATGACACCAGGTATCCCGGACAAAAAAATGGTCTTCCTGCTGACACAGTCTTATTATAAGCAGCTTCTGGAAGCAGGTGTAAAGATCTACGAATACCAGCCGGGATTTTTACATGCAAAATCTTTTGTCTGTGATGACAAAGTAGGCGTCGTAGGAACCATAAATCTGGATTACCGAAGCCTTTATCTGCATTTTGAAGATGGTGTCTGGATGTATAAGAATGATGTGATCCTGGACATCCGGGATGATTTTACAGAAACCCTGGAGTACTGTGATCCCATTGATCTGGCATTCTGCCAGAAGAGAAATATTGTGGTACGTGCCATTCAGAACGTACTGAGAGTTTTTGCACCGCTATTATAAAAACTCTTTGACAGACAACTGTAAATTCTGTATGATATACCAGACGGGAGTTAAACGCTCCCGTCTGATATTGTCTAACGAAGAATTATTTATAGATACATATGAAATTTTAGTTATTGGAGGAATTGATTTGAGCCAGAACAAAGAAACAGAGATCCAGCTTCAGTACATCGAAAAATGTAAAGAGCTTCTTGCCAAAAACAGTACGAAACGTCCCACCTTCCACATCCAGAATGAAGGATGCCAGATGAACTCCATCCAGACAGAGTCTATTGCGGCCATCATGGAAAAAATGGGATATGAAATGGTAGATACCGAGGATGCTGATGCAGTTGTATTTAACACCTGTACAGTCCGGGAAAATGCCAATCAGAAGAGCTATGGACATCTTGGACATTTAAAGAGCATCAAACGGAATCACCCGGATATGAAGATCGTACTGTTCGGATGTATGATGCAGGAGCATCACGTAGTAGAAAAGATCCGTAAGGATTATAAATATGTAAATCTTGTATTCGGAACCCATAATATCCACAAATTCCCGGAGCTTTTTTACCGGACGCTGCAGACCGACGACCAGATCATTGATATCTGGAAGGAATCCGATGAAATCGTAGAGGGCATGCCAACTTCCCGCAAATACTCCTTCAAAACAGGAGTCAGCGTAATGTTTGGCTGCAATAACTTCTGCAGCTACTGCATCGTTCCTTATGTCCGCGGCCGCGAAAAGAGCCGCGAGCCACAGGCCATCATCCGCGAAATCGAGGAACTGGTCGCAGATGGCGTTACTGAGATCATGCTTCTTGGTCAGAATGTAAACTCCTACGGAAAAACTCTGGAAACACCGGTAACCTTTGCAGAACTTCTGAAAGAAGTGGAAAAGATCGAAGGGCTAAAGCGTATCCGTTTTATGACTTCCCATCCGAAGGACCTGTCCGATGAGCTGATCCAGACCATGGCAGAGAGCCAGAAGATCTGTCACCATCTGCATCTTCCGCTGCAGTCCGGAAGCAGCAGAGTCTTAAAGGAAATGAACCGCCGTTACGACAAGGAGAAATATCTGGAGCTGGTAGATAAGATCCGTAAGGCGATCCCGGATATTTCGCTGACAACAGATATCATGGTCGGATTTCCAGGAGAAACAGAAGAAGATTTCCAGGAAACACTGGATGTTGTAAGAAAGGCAAATTACGATACTGCCTTCACATTTATTTATTCCAAACGAAGCGGAACCCCTGCAGCCGGCATGGAAAATCAGGTGCCGGAGGATGTGGTAAAAGACCGTTTCAGCCGTCTTCTTACCCTGGTACAGGAAAAGGGCCGGGAGAATTCCTCCCGTTTCCAGGGAACCATTCAGGAAATCCTGGTAGAAGATGAAAACCGGGAGAAGGGTACTCTTACTGGCCGTACCCAGCATAATCTTCTGGTTCATTTCCCGGGAGAAAAAGATCTCATCGGCAAATATGTAAAAGTAAGCCTAGATACCTGCAAGGGATTCTATTATTTCGGACATATCGTGGAAGAGTAGAATTATAGCCAAGTCCCCACCCACTGCTTATTGCTTTTCGCAACCCCGTGGGGGACTTAACTGATTCGGCTAATTATAAGTTTATATTGCCCGCTCATTACCATTATCGGATGAGCGGGCTTTTTTATTATAAAAATACTGTTTCTATTGACAAATACCCCATGAGGGTATATATATATTCCATATATAGAGGATACCCCATAAGGGTATTTATGAGAAAGGAGAGACAGCCTATGTCTGAAAAGAAAGTCTGTCCCTGCTGCTGTGAAAAACACACTGCACGTTCAGAAGAGAAGAAAAAAAAGCTGATCAACCGTCTGAAACGTATTGAAGGCCAGATCAGAGGCATTATAGGAATGATGGAGAATGATGCCTACTGTAATGATATCCTGATCCAGTCCGCTGCAGTCAATGCTGCAGTGAATGCGTTCAACAAAGAGCTGCTTGCCAGCCACATCCGCACCTGCGTTGCCCGGGATATCCGGGAAGGTAAGGATGAGACCATTGATGAGCTGGTAGCAACCCTCCAGAAGCTTATGAAATAAAGGGACAAACTGGATTTTAGGAGGTACTGAAAGAAAATGGAACAATATAATGTAACTGGTATGAGCTGCGCTGCCTGCTCTGCCCGTGTGGAAAAAGCCGTATCAAAAGTTCCGGGGGTGAATAGCTGTTCCGTCAGTCTTCTGACCAACTCCATGGGAGTTGAAGGAATCGCTTCATCCGGTGAGATCATTGCCGCAGTGGAAGCCGCCGGATATGGTGCATCCTTAAAGGGCGGAGCTGCCGGAGCGAAGATTTCCATGTCTGCGGCAGAAGAAGCGCTGGAAGATCATGAAACTCCGATCCTAAAGAAACGTCTTATCACATCCGTGGGATTTTTGCTGGTGCTGATGTATTTCTCCATGGGGCACATGATGTGGGGATGGCCACTGCCGAAATGGTTTGACGGCAATCACGTAGCCATGGGACTGGTACAGCTGCTCCTGGCTGGTATCATCATGGTGATCAACCAGAAGTTTTTCATCAACGGATTTAAGAGTCTGTGGCACCGTTCCCCCAATATGGATACTCTGGTAGCTCTTGGCTCTATGGCATCCTTCCTGTGGAGTGTCTATGCCCTGTTTGCCATGACAAGAGCGCAGGTAGATGGAGATTCTGCTGCAGTTATGAATTACATGATGGATTTTTATTTTGAATCTGCAGCCATGATCCTGACATTGATCACCGTAGGAAAAATGCTGGAAGCCCGTTCCAAAGGAAAGACTACCGATGCCCTGAAAAGCCTTATGAAGCTTGCGCCAAAAACTGCGGTTGTAGTACGAAACGGAAAGGAACTTACCGTTCCAATAGAGCAGGTTCAGAAAGGAGAAACCTTTGTCGTCCGCCCGGGAGAGAATATTCCGGTGGACGGAGTGATCCTGGAAGGAACCACCGCAGTCAATGAATCCGCACTGACCGGCGAGAGTATCCCGGTTGATAAAGAAACCGGAGATATGGTTTCTGCGGCAACCGTGAACCAATCCGGATTTATCAAATGCGAAGCGACCAGAGTAGGAGAGGATACCACCCTTTCCCAGATCATCAAGATGGTCAGTGATGCGGCAGCCACCAAGGCACCGATCGCAAAGATCGCAGACCGTGTTTCCGGCGTGTTTGTACCGGCAGTGATCACAATCGCAGTGATCACAACAATCATCTGGCTTCTTGCAGGACAGACCTTCGGTTATGCTCTGGCAAGGGGGATTTCCGTTCTGGTCATCAGCTGCCCCTGCGCACTTGGCCTTGCAACACCGGTTGCCATTATGGTCGGCAACGGTATGGGTGCCAAAAACGGAATCCTTTTCAAAACAGCTGTTTCCCTGGAGGAAGCAGGAAAAGTCCAGATCGTCGCACTGGATAAAACCGGAACCATTACAAGCGGTCAGCCGGAGGTAACAGATATTCTCCCGGCTGAGGGAGTTACAGAAACAGAGCTTCTCTCTCTGGCCTGTGCACTGGAGAAAAAAAGTGAACATCCACTGGCAAAGGCAGTTCTAAAAAAAGCCGAGGAAGAGAACCTTGCCACAGTTGAAGTAACCGGCTTCCAGGCACTTCCGGGAAACGGACTTTCCGCTATACTTGGAAGTGACAAACTGACAGGCGGAAGCATGAAATTTATCAGCAGCCAGACAAAGGTTTCCGCAGACCTTAACAGGAGAGCCGAGCAGCTTGCAGAGCAGGGAAAAACGCCCCTTCTTTTCACACGAAACGGTAAACTTCTGGGAATCATCGCAGTTGCGGATGTGATCAAGGAAGACAGTCCCCGTGCAGTAAAAGAGCTTCAGAACATGGGAATCCGTGTAGTTATGCTTACCGGTGACAATGAGCGTACCGCAAAAGCCATCGGAGCTCAGGCAGGAGTTGACGATGTGATCGCAGGAGTTCTTCCGGATGGAAAAGAAAGTGTGATCCGCGTTCTGAAGGAGCAGGGAAAGGTTGCCATGGTCGGTGACGGTATCAACGACGCGCCGGCACTTACAAGAGCCGATATCGGAATTGCCATCGGTGCAGGAACAGATATTGCCATTGATGCGGCAGATATCGTTCTGATGAAGAGCCAGTTAAGCGATGTTCCAGCGGCAGTACGTTTAAGCCGTGCCACACTTCGGAATATCCATGAGAATCTTTTCTGGGCATTTTTCTACAATATAATCGGCATTCCCCTTGCAGCAGGTGTCTGGATCCCGCTTTTCGGATGGACCTTGAATCCGATGTTCGGAGCTGCGGCCATGAGTCTTTCCAGCTTCTGTGTTGTAACAAATGCGCTGCGTCTGAATCTGTTTCAGGTCCACAATGCAGACAAAGACAAAACGATCAAAAATCCGGTAACATTACACATCAGTCATGATGAAAATATAAAAGAAGAAAAGGAGAACAAAACAATGGTAAAGGTAACGGTCAATGTAGAAGGAATGATGTGCGGACACTGTGAGGCACACGTAAACAAAGCCATCCAGGCAGCTTTCGGAGCAGAAGACGTAGTTTCTTCCCACGAGAACGGAACAACTGTATTCTCTGTACCTGAGAAGGTTGACGAGGCAAAGGTTGAAGAAGTGATCAAGGAAGCCGGTTACGAGTTTAAGGGAATCACCCAGGAATAAACCGGATTTTTAAACCACATATTTGCCAAATGGCCAAAAGAAACAGTTCTGCAAAAGCGGAGCTGTTTCTTTTGTCTCATACAGAAAAAATTTTCCACTTCTATAAATCCGGCTAATATCTTTATAGTTTATTCTGAAAAAGCAGGATTATCCGCCAAATTGGTTTTTATTTTCAATTCTCTTATGCTATACTGATAGCGATTATGGATATAGGAACGATAACAGAAATCGTTAACATCATAGTAGTAGAGAGGAGCGCATTATGAGCGGATTTTTTGGAGTAGCATCGAATGATGACTGTGTACTGGAGCTTTTTTACGGAGTGGATTACCATTCTCATCTGGGAACACGCCGCGGAGGTATGGCTGTTTACGGAGAACATGGATTTGACCGTGCCATCCACAACATTGAGAACACGCCTTTCCGTACAAAATTTGACGGAGATGTGGGTTCCATGAAGGGAAATATGGGAATCGGATGTATTTCTGATTATGAGCCTCAGCCCCTTCTGTTCAGTTCCAGGATCGGCAGCTTTGCCCTCACTTTTGTGGGAAAGATCAATAATTACGATGAACTTCTGCAGCAGCTGTATGATACGACCAAGGTACATTTTCAGGAGATGACCAATGGAACAGTCAATGTGACCGAACTGATCGCTGCACTGATCTGTGAAAAGGACAACTTTGTGGAAGGTATCCAGTACGTACAGGGACTAATCGACGGCTCCATGACTTTGCTCCTTATGACAAAAGACGGAATTTATGCAGCCCGTGACAAGATGGGCAGAACTCCTGTGGAAATTGGCCGCAAAGAAGGGTCATACTGTATTTCCTTTGAAAGTCATGCCTATATCAACCTTGGATACGAAGATTATAAAGAACTTGGCCCCGGAGAGATCGTATTCGTAACAGCAGACGAAGTCAAAACTCTGGTTGAGCCCGGAAAGAAAATGAAGATCTGTTCCTTCCTCTGGGTTTACTACGGATATCCGACAGCCTCTTATGAAGGTGTAAATGTAGAGGAGATGCGCTACCGCTGTGGAAGCATGCTTGCAAAGAGAGACGGCGATTCCGTGCACCCGGACATTGTAGCCGGTGTTCCGGATTCCGGCATTGCCCATGCCATCGGATACGCCAATGAATCCGGCATTCCTTACGCAAGACCATTCATTAAATATACACCAACCTGGCCCAGATCTTTTATGCCGACCAATCAGAACCAGCGTAACCTTATTGCCAAAATGAAACTGATCCCGGTACGTGCGCTGATCAAGGATAAAAAACTTCTTCTCATAGACGATTCCATCGTACGTGGCACCCAGCTTCGCGAGACAACCGAATTTCTGTACCGCAGCGGAGCCAAAGAGGTTCATGTCCGTCCTGCCTGCCCGCCAATCATGTACGGCTGCAAATATTTAAACTTCTCACGTTCCAAATCTGAGATGGAGCTGATCACTCGTCAGGTGATCGAGAAGAGAGAAGGCCCCAACTGTCCGCAGGAAGTTCTGGATGAATATGCAGATCCACATACAGAGAAATACGAGCAGATGGTACAGGATATCTGCGAGATGCAGAATTTTACAACTCTCCGTTATCACAGACTGGATGATCTTCTGGAATCCATTGGGATCGATCCTTGTAATATATGCACATATTGTTTTAACGGTAAAGAATAAAAAATGTTTTGAAAATAGAGCTGCTGTTTCAGATGAGCCTCCTTAACTCCCGGTTGCATTTTGGATATCTGCGGCTTATAATAAATGCGGATATATCTTTTGTGATATATCCGCGTTTTTTATATCAGTTTTTTATGTCATGGGAAATTATTTCGTAATGTTCCAATGACAGAGTATCACAAAAAAATTTTCAGGAGCATAAACATGATTTTTCCTATAAAAGCCGTGATATTTGATGCAGACGGCGTCCTTCTGGATTCGCTCTCTGTTTGGAAGGAGCTTGGAAAACGATATATTACAGATCTGGGATATCAGCCGGTTGCGGAAATGGACGAAATCCTTTTTCCCATGAGTATGGAGCAGGGAGCGGACTGGCTGAAAAACAGGTTTACTCTTGCGTATTCCGAAGAAAAGATCGTGATGGATCTGAAATCCCGGATCCGTAAATACTATTTTGAAGAGGTCCCGGCAAAATCAGGTGCCAGAGAAC
>ERZ791858.1358-NODE-1358-length-13642-cov-7.867226_pt1 | contig 13642 bp, 10 predicted proteins | sample MGYA00510284_ERZ791858 | MGnify/ENA primary metagenome ERZ791858 (study PRJEB30046, sample SAMN00792077) | human gut metagenome | study: EMG produced TPA metagenomics assembly of the A metagenome-wide association study of gut microbiota in type 2... | reverse complement strand
CCTCCGTCCGGAGGCCGAGTTCCGCTTTCACAGCGGTGTGCCGGTAGCGGCGTAATCCACGATATTCGGGCCCTGTAGCCCCGGTAGTCACTAACACCGGCAGTTTCAGTAGCCATGGGGAGAGATAGCGTTGAGAGCTTCAGCTCGCAATGGTACGGGCCGTAGGTCGGGTAAGGCGTTAGCCGCCACCCGACAAAAAAACGGCACCGCGAGCACGGGTAAGGTGCCATCCGGGACATACCCCGGCTCGCGCTGTGCTTAGCCGGGCTACCGAACTGTAGCCCCGGTAAGCGTAGCGCTACCGGGGACGCCTGCGATATCGAGGCGCTACAGCGTTTTCAGCATCCGTACTTCGCAGTCCACGTGGCCGGTGCAGCCCAGCGGCCCGTCAATGTGCTCGAAGCCGAGATGTTCATATAAGCCGATCGCCTCCGTCAGGAAGGCGGTGGTTTCCAGATAGCAGCGCTTAAACCCTTGTTCGCGGGCGTAGTCCAGCGCCAGCAGCGCCAGCTTCTTCGCCAGCCCCTGGCCGCGGGCGCTGGTCATAAAATACATTTTCTGCAGCTCGCAGATATCCGGCTCGCTGCAGGCGAGCGGCACGACGCCGCCGCCGCCAACCACTTCCCCCTCTTGCTCCACCACCCAGTAGGCGGAGCCCGGCTGGCTGTACAGCTCATACAGCTCATCGAGATTCGGGTCGGCGACCGTATAGCCTTTATCGGCGGTCAGGCCATATTCAGCCGAGACCTGGCGGATGACCCTGGCGATGGCGGCATTGTCTGCCGCCGTAATGCGACGCAGCAACGTCGCCGCGGGGACGCTCGTATTCATACAATGACTCATTACCCAAAAAAGACGAATGATGATGTTAATAACATCGCGACAGGGGAAAGCGCAAGCGAGGATGTTTCATAAAAAACGCCCCTTGCCGGGTGGCAAGGGGCGGGAGGATCACAGCGCGGCGATCACCGCCTGCTGCTCAATCAGCTTCGCTTTCGCTTCCGCGTAGCCTTCCAGCTTCTCGCGCTCTTTAGCGATCACTGCTTCCGGCGCGCGGGCGACAAAGCCTTCGTTGGCCAGCTTGCTCTCGATACGGCCAATTTCACCTTCGATTTTGGCCACTTCTTTCGCCAGACGCGCCAGCTCATCTTCTTTATTGATGAGGCCCGCCATCGGGATCAGCAGCTCGGCGCCGTCGACAATCTTGGTCACCGAGACCGGACCTTTATCATCGGCAGGCAGCACGGTAATGCTTTCCAGACGCGCCAGGTTCAACAGGAAGCTGCGGTTGTCGTTCACACGACGCTCGGCATCTTTGCTGCAGCCGCGCAGCAGCAGTTCCAGCGGTTTGCCCGGAGCGATGTTCATTTCCGCACGGATGTTACGCACGGCGACGATCGCCTGCTTCAGCCATTCGGTGTCGGCCAGCGCCGCGTCATCCACCTGAGAAGCATCGTACTGCGGGAACGGCTGCAGCATGATGGTGTCGGCGGTGATCCCGCAGATCGCTTTCACGCGCTGCCAGATGGTCTCGGTAATGAACGGAATGATCGGATGCGCCAGGCGCAGCAGACCTTCCAGCACGGTCACCAGCGTATGGCGAGTCCCGCGCAGCTCCGCTTCGTTGCCACCGTTCATAACCGGCTTGGTCAGCTCCAGGTACCAGTCGCAGAACTGGTTCCAGGTGAACTCGTACAGGATGCCGGCGGCGATATCGAAGCGGAAGTTATCCAGCGCTTCGCGATATGCTTTCACGGTGTGGTTGAATTCCGCGATGATCCAGCGGTCGGCCAGGGAGAGCACCATTTCGCCGCCGTTGAAGCCGCAATCCTGATCTTCGGTGTTCATCAGCACGAAGCGGCTGGCGTTCCACAGCTTATTACAGAAGTTACGGTAACCTTCCAGACGCTTCATATCCCAGTTGATGTCGCGGCCGGTAGAGGCCAGCGCCGCCAGGGTGAAGCGCAGGGCGTCGGTGCCGTGCGGCTCGATGCCGTTCGGGAACTGTTTCTCGGTACGCTTGCGGATTTTATCCGCCAGCTGCGGCTGCATCATGTTGCCGGTACGTTTTTCCAGCAGCTCCGGCAGGGTGATACCGTCAACCATATCCAGCGGGTCAATGACGTTACCCTTGGACTTGGACATCTTCTGGCCTTCGTCATCGCGGATCAGACCGGTCATGTAGACGGTCTTAAACGGTACCTGCGGCTTGCCGTTTTCATCTTTGATGAAGTGCATGGTCATCATGATCATGCGGGCGATCCAGAAGAAGATGATGTCGAAGCCGGACACCATCACGCTGGTCGGGTGGAACTGACGCAGGGCGTCGGTGTTTTCCGGCCAGCCGAGGGTGGAGAAGGTCCACAGCGCGGAGGAGAACCAGGTATCGAGAACGTCTTCATCCTGACGCAGGGCAACGTCGGCGCTCAGGTTGTTTTCCTGACGCACTTCGTCTTCGCTACGGCCTACGTAGACGTTGCCGTCGTTGTCATACCATGCCGGGATGCGGTGACCCCACCACAGCTGACGGGAGATACACCAGTCCTGAATATCGCGCATCCAGGAGAAGTACATGTTTTCGTACTGCTTCGGCACGAACTGAATGTCGCCGTTTTCAACGGCTTCGACTGCTGGCTTGGCCAGCACGTCCGCGCGCACGTACCACTGGTCGGTCAGCATCGGCTCGATCACCACGCCGCCGCGATCGCCGTAAGGGACGGTCAGGTCGTGCGGTTTGATCTCTTCCAGCAGGCCGAGGGCGTCAACTGCCGCAACAACGGCTTTACGCGCCGCGAAGCGTTCCAGTTTCTGGAACTCCGCCGGGATCTCGCTGGAGTAGACGTCGGATTCATTGCCTTTGGTGTCGTAGACTTCCGCGCTTTCGCGAATGTCGCCGTCAAAGGTAAGGATGTTGATCATCGGCAGCTGGTGACGACGACCCACTTCGTAGTCGTTAAAGTCGTGCGCCGGGGTGATCTTCACGCAGCCGGTGCCTTTTTCCATGTCGGCGTGCTCGTCGCCCACGATCGGGATGCGGCGGTTAACCAGCGGCAGCACCACGAATTTGCCAATCAGATCTTTGTAGCGCGGATCTTCCGGGTTAACGGCCACGCCGGTATCGCCCAGCAGGGTTTCCGGACGGGTGGTGGCGACCACCAGGTAATCTTTACCGTCAGCGGTTTTCGCGCCATCGGCCAGCGGGTAGCGGATGTGCCACATGGAACCTTTCGATTCGCGGTTTTCCACTTCGAGGTCGGAAATGGCGGTGCGCAGTTTCGGGTCCCAGTTAACCAGGCGTTTGCCGCGGTAGATCAGGTCTTCTTTGTACAGGCGAACAAAGACTTCTTTCACGGCATTGGAAAGCCCCTCGTCCATGGTGAAGCGCTCGCGCTCCCAGTCCACGGAGTTGCCGAGACGGCGCATCTGACGGGTAATGGTGCCGCCGGATTCCGCTTTCCACTGCCAGATTTTGTCGATAAAGGCGTCGCGGCCGTAGTCGTGGCGGGTTTTCCCTTCTTCAGCGGCAATCTTACGCTCAACCACCATCTGGGTAGCGATACCTGCGTGGTCGGTACCGGCCTGCCACAGGGTGTTTTTGCCCTGCATGCGCTGGTAGCGAATCATGGTATCCATGATGGTTTGCTGGAAGGCATGACCCATATGCAAACTGCCGGTGACGTTCGGCGGCGGGATCATGATGCAGAAGCTCTCCTGGCTTTCATCACCATTCGGTTTGAAATAGCCCTGCTTTTCCCAGTGCTCGTAAAGCGGCTGTTCGATATCTTGTGGGTTGTATGTCTTTTCCATTATTTCCAGGTTGCCGTGTTCAGGTTGAAACCAGCCATGCGGTACGCCTTATAGCGTTCGCGCGCCAGTTGTTTCAGATTGTCTTCGTAAGGGACAAAGTCTATCACTTCTGTGAAAGCGGTGGCAAAATCTGCAAAGTTTAGCCGCAGGCTGATAAGAATATCCCGCGGGCTGCTGTTGCGCTTTTGCGGCCAGGCAATCTCTACCGGCGCGCCGCCTCTCGGGCCTTCGCCCGCCAGATTATGCGGCACAAAGCTCTCCGGCGGCCGCGACCACAGCGCCTCGTCGAGGCGAATCGCCTGCTGTTCATCTTCGCAGGCGATTAGGACGCGCTTGCCGTTGCGCCAACGTTCTGCGGCAATGTCACACACCAGCTGCTCGACGGCGCTCAGGCCGTCGACGGTGGCGTCATTGTCCAGAAGATAGAACGTTGCGTTTTTCATATATGGGGCTTCTTGTTGTGGATTTAAATGCAAAGCCGGGCGGCGCTACGCTTACCCGGCCTACAGTGTGCTGCCGTTTGTAGGCCGGGTAAGGCATCGCCGCCACCCGGCATATCACATCACTCTTCGCCGTTAAAACCCGCACGATTGAGCAGGAACTGCGACAGCAGCGCCACCGGACGACCGGTCGCGCCTTTGGCCTTACCGGAACGCCAGGCAGTACCGGCGATGTCGAGGTGCGCCCAGTTGTACTTGCGGGTGAAGCGCGACAGGAAACAGCCGGCGGTGATCGCGCCGCCAGGACGGCCGCCAATGTTCGCCATATCGGCAAAATTGGACTCCAGCTGATCCTGGAACTCGTCGGCCAGCGGCAAACGCCATGCGCGGTCGCCCGCCAGTTCGGAGGCGCCGATCAGCTCATGGGCCAGCGGGTTATGGTTCGACATCAGGCCGGTGATGTGATGGCCGAGGGCAATCACGCAGGCCCCGGTCAGCGTCGCCACGTCGATAACCGCTTCCGGCTCGAAGCGCTCAACGTAGGTCAGAACGTCGCACAGCACCAGGCGGCCTTCGGCGTCGGTGTTCAGCACTTCCACCGTCTGGCCGGACATAGTGGTCAGGACGTCACCCGGACGATAGGCGCGGCCGCCAGGCATGTTTTCACAGCCCGCCAGCACGCCGATGACGTTCAGCGGCAGCTGCAGTTCGGCAACCATCCGCATCACGCCGTACACCGCCGCCGCGCCGCACATGTCGTACTTCATCTCGTCCATGCCTTCGGCAGGCTTGATGGAGATACCGCCGGAGTCGAAGGTCAGGCCTTTACCGACCAGCACGATAGGGCGCGCGTCCTCAGCCGGGTTACCTTTATATTCGATGACCGACATCAGCGACTCGTTCTGCGACCCATTGCCGACGGCGAGGTAGGCGTTCATCCCCAGCTCGCGCATCTGCTGTTCGCCGATCACCCGGGTGATGACGTTTTTGCTGTAGGTATCGGCCAGCTGACGCGCCTGAGAGGCCAGATAGGCGGCGTTACAGATGTTCGGCGGCATATTGCCAAGATCTTTTGCCGCTTTGATGCCGGCGGCAATCGCCAGGCCATGCTGAATGGCGCGTTCGCCGCTGGTCAGCTCGCGACGGGTCGGCACGTTAAAGACCATTTTACGCAGCGGGCGACGCGGCTCGCTTTTGTTGGTCTTCAGCTGGTCGAAGCTGTACAGCGTCTCTTTGGCGGTTTCAACCGCCTGGCGAACTTTCCAGTAGTTGTTACGGCCTTTGACGTGCAGCTCGGTCAGGAAGCAGACGGCTTCCATTGAGCCGGTATCATTCAGGGTATTGATGGTTTTCTGGATGACCTGCTTATACTGACGCTCATCCAGCTCGCGCTCTTTGCCGCAGCCAATCAGCAGAATGCGCTCAGACAGAATGTTTGGCACATGGTGCAGCAATAACGTCTGGCCAGGTTTGCCTTCCAGCTCGCCGCGACGCAGCAGGGCGCTGATGTAGCCGTCGCTGATTTTATCGAGTTGTTCGGCGATGGGGGAGAGGCGACGTGGTTCAAAGACGCCGACCACGATACAGGCGCTCCGCTGCTTCTCCGGGCTACCGCTTTTTACACTGAACTCCATGCACTATGCTCCTGAATCTTAAAGACAACAGTGGTGGCTACGGCTATACTCGTCGCCTTTCAAGTTGCAGATGCGCCGGCTGCGCCTGCTTACCCTGACGTGGCACATTGTGCGCGCCAGGGGCCACAGCCCTGCTGCCTTCTTACAACTCGAAATCCATTGAGTATATAATTGCAAGCTTTCGTAACTCATATCCGCTGTTGCGGTGACTTCGTGTTAATCTTAACGTTATTAAGGCCTGGGTTCGTCAGAAAAGATCCTGACATGCAGAACCGATGAGTCATTTAATCTTAGCGACGTTTTCGACGACCAAAGAGAATAAATGACGTTTAAGCCATGAAACAAGCAATTTTCCTGCACTAAAACGGGTTTTTACGGGCGTATTTATAGTGATAATCATAAGATATCTGGTTCGTGAGACGCTGAAAAGCCAGTTGGCGATCCTATTCATCCTGTTACTGATTTTCTTTTGTCAGAAATTAGTCAGGATCCTCGGCGCCGCGGTGGATGGCGATATCCCAACCAATCTGGTGCTCTCGCTGTTGGGGCTCGGCATCCCGGAGATGGCGCAGCTTATCCTGCCGTTAAGTCTGTTCCTTGGCCTGCTGATGACCCTCGGCAAGCTGTACACCGAAAGTGAAATTACGGTGATGCACGCCTGCGGCCTGAGCAAAGCCGTGCTGATCAAGGCGGCGATGATCCTCGCGCTGTTCACCGGCGCGGTGGCGGCGGTCAACGTTATGTGGGCGGGGCCGTGGTCGTCGCGCCATCAGGACGAGGTGCTGGCCGAAGCTAAAGCTAACCCCGGTATGGCGGCGCTGGCCCAGGGCCAGTTCCAGCAGGCCAGCGATGGTAACGCGGTGATGTTTATCGAAAGCGTCAACGGCAACCGCTTCCATGACGTCTTCCTTGCCCAGCTGCGTCCGAAAGGCAATGCGCGCCCCTCGGTGGTGGTGGCGGATTCCGGCGAGCTGTCGCAGCAGAAAGACGGCTCGCAGGTGGTGACCCTCAACAAGGGCACCCGCTTTGAAGGCACCGCGATGCTGCGCGACTTCCGCATTACCGACTTCAATAACTATCAGGCTATTATCGGCCACCAGGCGGTGAGCGCCGATCCGGACGACACCGAACAGATGGATATGCGCACCTTGTGGAAAACCCACACCGACCGCGCGCGCGCCGAACTGCACTGGCGCTTCACGCTGGTGGCGACCGTCTTCATTATGGCGCTGATGGTGGTGCCGCTCAGCGTGGTGAACCCGCGTCAGGGCCGCGTGCTGTCGATGCTGCCGGCGATGCTGCTTTACCTGGTGTTCTTCCTGCTGCAAACGTCGATTAAGTCGAACGGCGGCAAAGGCAAAATGGACCCGGCTATCTGGATGTGGGCGATTAACCTGCTCTATTTTGCGCTGGCGGTGCTGTTAAACCTGTGGGACACGGTGCCGATGCGCCGCTTCCGCGCCCGTTTTAATAAAGGAGCGGCCTGATGCAGGCGTTTGGCGTACTTGACCGTTATATCGGTAAGACGATTTTCAACACCATCATGATGACCCTGTTCATGCTGGTGTCGCTCTCCGGCATTATCAAGTTTGTCGATCAGCTGAAAAAGTCCGGGCAGGGCAGCTACGATGCGCTGGGCGCTGGTCTCTACACCATCCTCAGCGTGCCGAAGGACATCCAGATCTTCTTCCCGATGGCGGCGCTGCTTGGCGCGCTGCTGGGGCTGGGGATGCTGGCCCAGCGCAGCGAACTGGTGGTGATGCAGGCATCAGGTTTCACCCGGCTGCAGGTAGCGCTGGCGGTAATGAAAACCGCGATCCCGCTGGTGCTGCTGACCATGGCCATCGGCGAGTGGGTGGCGCCGCAGGGCGAACAGATGGCGCGCAACTACCGTGCCCAGCAGATGTACGGCGGCTCGCTGCTCTCAACCCAGCAGGGGCTGTGGGCGAAAGATGGCCACAACTTTGTCTATATCGAACGCGTAAAAGGCAACGATGAGCTGGGGGGCGTCAGCATCTATGCCTTCAACCCGGAGCGTCGTTTACAGTCGGTGCGCTATGCCGCTTCGGCAAAATTCGATAGCGAAAATAAAGTGTGGCGTCTGTCGCAGGTGGATGAATCCGACCTGACCGATCCAAAGCAGGTGACCGGGTCGCAGATGGTGAGCGGCACCTGGAAAACCAACCTGACGCCGGACAAACTGGGCGTGGTTGCCCTGGATCCGGATGCGCTGTCGATCAGCGGGCTGCACAACTATGTGAAATACCTGAAGTCCAGCGGCCAGGATCCGGGACGCTACCAGCTCAATATGTGGAGCAAAATCTTCCAGCCGCTGTCGGTGGCGGTGATGATGCTGATGGCGCTGTCGTTTATCTTTGGCCCGCTGCGTAGCGTGCCGATGGGCGTCCGGGTGGTGACGGGGATTAGCTTCGGCTTTATCTTCTATGTCCTCGACCAGATTTTCGGCCCGCTGACCCTGGTCTACGGCATACCGCCGATCATCGGCGCGCTGTTGCCGAGCGCCAGCTTCTTCCTGATAAGCCTCTGGCTGATGATGCGCAAGGCCTAGCGGGTAAGCCTGAAACGTAAGCCCCCTCAGCGATGAGGGGGCTTTTTTTTAGCGCTTGCGTCCGCCCAGCAGGCTGCCCAGCATGCCGCGGACGATCTGATTGGTGACCTGGCGAACCGCGCTTTTCGCTGCGGTCTGCACGATACCGTCGCGTTTACCGCCTCGCGGGCCGGTGCTGCCGAACAGGATATCTTTCAGGCCGCCAAGCAGCCCGTCGTCATCGCCGTTCTGCTGGCCCTTCGCCGGCGGAGCCGACTGCTGCCCGGTGGCGACCTGCACCCCTTGCTGCAGCATTTCGAAAGCCGACTCGCGGTCCACCTCCTCCTCATACTTACCGTACAGCGGCGAGTGGTTCAGCAGACCATTGCGCTCGTCATCGCTGACCGGCCCCATTCGCGAGCAGGGGGCGATAACCATCGCCCGCTCGACCACCGACGGGCTGCCTTTCTCATCGAGGAAGGAGATCAGCGCCTCGCCGGTGCCCAGCTCCTGGATCGCCTGCTCGGTACTGAAGGCCGGGTTGGCGCGCATGGTCTGGGCGGCGGTTTTCACCGCCTTCTGGTCCTTCGGCGTAAAGGCGCGCAGGGCATGCTGCACGCGGTTGCCCAGCTGGCCGAGCACGGCGTCGGGAATATCCGCCGGGTTCTGCGAGACAAAGTAGACGCCGACGCCCTTGGAGCGGATAAGGCGGATCACCTGTTCAATTTTATCCAGCAGCACCTGCGGCGCGTCGTTGAACAGCAGATGCGCCTCATCGAAGAAGAACACCAGCTTCGGTTTATCGAGGTCGCCGGCTTCCGGCAGGCGCTCGTAGAGCTCGGAGAGCATCCACAGCAGGCTGGCGGCGTACAGCTTCGGCATCTGGTAGAGCTTTTCGGCGCTAAGGATATTGATCACCCCTTTACCGCTGGCATCGACGCGCATCCAGTCGGCAATATCCAGCATCGGCTCGCCGAAGAAGTGCTCGGCGCCCTGTTGCTCCAGGGTCAACAGCCCGCGCTGGATGGCGCCGATCGAGGCGCTGTTAATATTGCCGTACTGGTTCTGGAAAGACTTGGCGTTATCGCCGATAAACTGGGTGATGGCGCGGAGGTCTTTGAAGTCGAGCAGCAGCAGGCCGCGGTCGTCCGCGATGCGGAAAATAATGTTCAGTACGCCGCTCTGCACTTCGTTGAGATTGAGCAGGCGCGCCAGCAGCAGGGGGCCGAGATCGGAGACCGTCGCCCGCACCGGGTGGCCCTTCTCGCCAAAGATATCCCAGAGCACCACCGGGTTGGCGTGCGGCTCCCAGTCGCTGACGCCGATCTTCTCCAGCCGCGCCTGCAGTTTCTCTGAGCTCTGCCCCGCGGCGGCAATGCCGGTCAGGTCGCCCTTGACGTCGGCCATAAATACCGGCACGCCAATCTCCGAGAACGACTCAGCCAGCTTCTGCAGGGTGACGGTTTTACCGGTGCCGGTCGCACCGGTGATAAGCCCATGGCGGTTGGCCATCGCGGGCAGTAAATAGAGCGCGTTATCCAGCGTGCGCGCAATCAACAGGGGTGAGCTCATGGTCGATTCCTCCATTTATCCTGCGACGATTATAGGCAACCTCGTCGTCCGGCGTTGGGAAAATCGTCACGCGCCGCGCACGCTGTACCGTGAGGGTCTCAGGCGCAGTGGCGCTGGATGAGCGCGATGCTCTGCTCAATTTCGCGCTCGATATCCGCTTCGCTCCATTGCGCCAGCTCGGGGGCGAAGGGCTCAAAAGCGTACACCCCCTGATAGCCGCGGGCTTCCAGCGCTTTAACCTGCTCGCAGGTGCCGAGACGATCCTGCGGGGTTAGCATGATGCGCTCGGCATCGGTGAGCTGCTCGCGCGGACGGCTATCGTCCACTCCTGAAAGGTGCACCAGCCCAATATCCGCCACCTCTACCTGGCTGAACTCGTCCGCCGCCTGCGGGTAAAGATGGTGATGGAAGGTGTCGATCAGCAGCTTAAACGGCACGCGGGCGTCGTGGATCAGCGTCTGCGCCTGATGTGCAGAACGCAGCGAGCTTTGCGGGAAGCCCAGCGGCTCCACCAGGCCGTGGATGCCATAGAAGGCGAACAGCGGCGCCAGGTCGCGTAGGGCGCCCAGGGTTTCGCTGGCCGGCACCTCGCTGCCGTCGTTGAGCGGACAGAGCACCAGCGATTTGGCGCCGATGGCCTGGGCCTCTTTCAGCAGCGATTCGGTCAACTGCCGCACCTCTTCGCTACGACGGTTAAAGGGGTAGACCGCGTTAATCGTCAGGATCTCGATGTGGTAGCGCGCCGCCAGCTCGCGCACCTGCTGATGGCTCAGATCGTCGGTCACTTTTCCACTGGGTAAATCGTTGCGCAGCTCGACCTTATTCAGGCCCAGACGGTTCACCAGACGGAAAAACGCTTCAATGCTGAGCGCTGGCGCGATTTTGCGGTTAATACAAAAACGTTGCATTGCGATGGCCATAGGACACTCCTGACGGAAGAGGGGGTAGGTTCGTTCAATTGGCTAACAGTCAAAACGTTTATTCCAAAATTAGCAAGAATGGAAATGATGAATGTTTGAGCTGTCTCGCAAAATATCACCGGCACCGACTACCGGCGCGACAGCGGCAGGAAGCCTGGCGTCGAGGGCAACGAGGCGCGATGCGGGAAGCGCACAGGCGACCGGTTAGCGCAAAATGCGACTGTTATCACCAAAATGAAATTTCATTTCACAACAATGTTGAAATATAAATTTCATTTTACTACGGTTATAACACAGCAGAATCAGCGACGGGCCGGTGTGCGCTGGCCCCCTTCACTATGAGGCGAGAACATGACGATCACAGGAAACTTTATTGGCGGGAAAACCGTTATTAGCAGCAGCAACGAAACGATGCCGGTGTACGACCCGGCGACGGGCAAAGCGGTGCGCGAAGTCACGGTGTCAACCGCGCAGGAAGTCTCCGAGGCGATTCAGGTTGCTCGCGATGCGTTTGACAGCTGGTCCCGTACCACGCCGCTGCGCCGCGCCCGCGTGCTGTTCAACTTCAAAATGTTGCTGGAGCAGCACGTGGAAGAGCTGGCGGGGATCATCGTCAGCGAGCACGGTAAGGTGTGGTCGGATGCGCTGGGCGAGCTGACCCGCGGTATGGAAGTGGTCGAATTCGCCTGCGGGATCCCGCACCTGATTAAAGGCGAATACTCCTCTGACGTCGGCACCGGCGTCGACAGCTACTCGTTGATGCAGCCCCTGGGCGTGGTGGCAGGGATCACCCCGTTCAACTTCCCGGCGATGGTGCCGATGTGGATGTTCCCGCTGGCGCTGGCCTGCGGCAACAGTTTCGTCCTCAAGCCGCCCGCGCTGGCGCCGACGGCCGCTGTGCGTCTGGCAGAGCTGTTAAAAGAGGCTGGTCTGCCGGACGGCGTGTTTAACGTCGTGCACTGCAGCAATGAAGATGCTGAGCAGCTGTACACTGACCCGCGTATTGCGGCGGTGAGCTTCGTCGGCTCCTCCGGCGTGGCGGAGTATATCTATAAGACCGCCAGCGCCCACGGCAAGCGAGTGCAGGCCTTCGGCGCCGCCAAAAACCACGCGATTGTGATGCCGGATGCCGATCTCGACGCCACCGTTAACGCCATTATGGGCGGCGCTTTTGGCTCCGCAGGCGAGCGCTGCATGGCGCTGCCGGTGGTGGTGGCGGTGGGAGATGAAACCGCCGACAAACTGATCGCCCGCCTGAAGCCGCTGGTGGAAGCGCTGAAAGTAGGCCCGGGCTGCATGCGTGGCCAGGAAGAGAACGAGATGGGACCGGTGGTGTCTGATACCCACCAGAAAAAAGTGCTCGGCTATATTGATAAAGGCGAAAGCGAAGGGGCAAAACTGGTGGTCGATGGCCGCAAACTGCGCGTGCCGGGCTACGACGCGGGCTACTATGTCGGCGGCACCCTGTTCGATCACGTCACCCCGGAGATGACCATCTGGCGCGAAGAGATCTTTGGCCCGGTGCTGGGGATTGTGCGCGCGGCGGACTATGACAGCGCCCTTGAGCTGGTCAACAGCCACGAGTTTGGCAACGGCAGCGCCGTTTTCACCAGCAACGGCCACACCGCGCGTGAATTCGTCCACGACGTGCAGGCGGGGATGGTTGGGGTGAACGTGCCGGTCCCGGTGCCGATGGCGTTCCACAGCTTCGGCGGCTGGAAGCGCTCGGTGTTTGGCGCGTTGAACGTCCACGGGCCGGACGGCGTGCGCTTCTACACGCGTATGAAGACCGCCACCGTACGCTGGCCGGCAGGGCAGCAGACCGTATCTGAATTCAGCATGCCGACGTTAGGTTAATCGGCGAAGGAGAGCGCCATGTCGTTACTGGCTAAATCGCGAAAAGAGGGACAGATCCAGCATATTACGCCGCAAAGCGCCGGTTGGCGCTATATCGGCTTTGATGTCTGGATGTTGAAAAAAGGGCAGACCGTGACGCTGGAGAGCGGCGATCGCGAGCTGTGCCTGGTGCTGGTCGCCGGGCTGGCGTCGGTGAAAACGCAGCATGCCGATTTCCCGAATCTCGGTAAACGGATGTCGCCGTTTGAACGCACCCCGCCGTGGTCGGTCTACGTCCCGCCGCAGGATAAAGTCGAGGTGACTGCCGATTCCGATCTGGAGCTGGCGGTATGCAGCGCGCCGGGCAAAGGCCGCTTCCCGGCACGCCTCATTCGGCCGGAAGACGTCGGGGTAGAGCACCGTGGGAAAGGGCGCAATCAGCGCCGGGTGCATAATATTCTGCCGGACAGCGCCGAGGCGGACTGCCTGCTGGTGGTGGAAGTCTACACCGACGAGGGGGCCACCAGCTCGTGGCCGTCGCATAAGCATGATACCGCCCAGCCGGGCAAAGAGACGCAGCTGGAAGAAACCTACTATCACCGCTTCGATCCGCCGCAGGGCTTTGCCTTCCAGCGGGTCTACACCGACGACCGCAGCCTGGACGCCTGTATGGCGCCCTACAACCACGATGTGGTGATGGTGCCGCGCGGTTACCATCCGGTGGCGGCGATTGCCGGTTACGACAGCTACTATCTGAACGTGATGGCCGGGCCGGACCGGAAATGGCTCTTCACCTGGGAAGATGACCACGCCTGGATCAACACGCCGGAGTACCCGCGCCACGACTGACGTGCGGTGCAGAAGCGGATAAAGAAGGCCGGTTAG
>ERZ791858.1351-NODE-1351-length-13731-cov-115.270328_pt1 | contig 13731 bp, 9 predicted proteins | sample MGYA00510284_ERZ791858 | MGnify/ENA primary metagenome ERZ791858 (study PRJEB30046, sample SAMN00792077) | human gut metagenome | study: EMG produced TPA metagenomics assembly of the A metagenome-wide association study of gut microbiota in type 2... | reverse complement strand
GGCCGACGGCATCGTCGTGACCCCGTCCCACAACCCGCCGACCGATGGCGGCTTCAAGTACGATCCGGTCACCGGCGGCCCGGCTCCGGCCGACGTCACCAACGCCATCGCCGACCGCGCCAACGAGCTGCTCGGCGATTTCAGGAACGTCAAGCGCGTGCCGTTCGAGCAGGCCGTCAAGTCCGATCTGGTTGAGCGTTTCGACTTCCGTGAGCACTATGTGGCCGATCTGGAGAACGTCATCGACTTCGACGTGATCCGCTCCTCCGGCGTACGCCTGGGCATCGACCCGCTCGGCGGCGCTTCGGTCAACTACTGGCCGCTCATGAACGAGAAGTACAACCTGACCATCGACGTGGTGCGTCCGCAGGTCGACCCGACCTGGAGCTTCATGACCATCGACCATGATGGCAAGATCCGCATGGATCCGAGCTCCCCGTACGCGATGAAGGGTCTGGTCGATTCCCTCAACAACGGCACTTGGGACAAGTACGATCTGGTCGGCGGCACCGATCCGGATGCCGACCGCCATGGCATCGTCTGCCCGAACTGGGGCGTCATGAACCCGAACCACTACATCGCAGTGTGCGTGGAATACCTGTTCGGCGGCAACCGTCCGGATTGGCCGGAGAACGCCGGCATCGGCAAGACCCTCGTGTCTTCCTCCCTGATCGACCGCGTGGCCGCCTCCATCAACGCCAAGCTCGTCGAGGTTCCGGTCGGCTTCAAGTGGTTCGTGGACCCGCTGTTCAAGGGCGAGGTCGCGTTCGGCGGCGAGGAAAGCTCCGGCATGTCCTTCCTGCGTAAGGACGGCCGCGTGTGGACCACCGACAAGGACGGCCTGATTCCGGACCTGCTGGCCGCTGAGATCACCGCGAAGACCGGCAAGAACCCGGCCCAGCTGCACCAGGAGCAGGTGGAGCGTTTCGGCGAAAGCTGGTACAAGCGCGTCGATACCCCGACCACCCTCGAGCAGAAGCAGAAGTTCGCCAAGCTCACCGGCGACGACGTCGAGGCCACCCAGCTGGCCGGCGAGGACATCACCGCCAAGCTCACCGAGGCTCCGGGCAACCACGCCAAGATCGGCGGTCTGAAGGTCACCACCAAGGACAACTGGTTCGCCGCCCGTCCGTCCGGCACCGAGAACATCTACAAGGTGTACGCCGAGAGCTTCGAATCCCCTGAGGCTCTGGACAAGGTGCTCGCCGAGGCCACCGAGGTCGTGGACAAGGCTCTGGCCGAGTGATACGGCGTTCCGCCAAGTAATCAAGGCGTAGCGCGAAAAAGACCCGTTCCGTATGGAGCGGGTCTTTTTCGTTGTCGATATCCGCCGTATGGCACGAAACGTGCTTTTCTGGCATGAAACGCAAGCTCCGCGGCACCCCGTATTTCCCTCTCCCGGTACGCTTGGAAGCAGAGCCGGAACGTCATCCGCGCAATCACGGCACAGCAAGGAGGGAACGTGCGCATCGCCATCGTCGAGGATCACCCTGCCGAACGCGAACTGATCGCCACCATGTGCGCGGAATACTTCAACGGCCGGAACGTCGGCGCAACCGCCGGCAGGAATGCCATGCAAACGGTCTGTGACGTTTTCCCCGACGCGAAATCGTTCATCGAAAGCTGGAAGAACAGCCGTTACGACCTGCTGCTGCTCGACTGTTATCTCAGCGACGAGAATCTGCCGCATGCCACCACCGGATTGGACATAGCGCGGCTGCTGCGCAATCAGAACGACGACTGCGCGATCGTCTTCATCACGTCCAGCACCGATTTCGCGGTGCTCGGCTACGAGGTGCAGGCGAGCGGTTATCTGCTCAAGCCCGTCAATCGCAAAACCTTCGAAGCCACCATGGAACGCGTCGAAGAGCAGCTGAAGGCAAAACCGCCGGTCACCCATCTGGCAAAGGCGCAGTCGCCCGGCACGGTGGATTCCAGCTGGCATGTGGCGTTCGGCAATCCGGCCGTGACCATGGACCGGCGGCTCATCGCATACGCCCTGTCCAACGCGCACTACGTGGAATTTACGTTCGCGGACGGCACCCAGACCAAAATCCGCACCAATTTCTCCGACGTGGACCAACGGCTCACCGTGTTCGACAACTTCTACCGCACCGCGCGAGGCGTGCTCGTCAACTTCGACTACGTGTCCGGCATCACCAACGCGCAGTTCGTCATGAAAGGCGGCAAACGCATTCCCATCACGAAAACGGCGGTGACCACCACCTGCCGCGCATACGCGGAATACACGTTCACCCGCATGCGTACGGAGGACTGACATGTTCGCACCACTCGGCGAAATCATCCGGAACGGCATCGCCCAAACCACCCCGTCAGGTCTGTTCTTCGCCATCGGAGAGCAGCTCAACGCGTTGTCCGGCCTGGCATTGTGCCTCATCATGGCATGGAGTCACATGGACAATCCACGCCGTAACGGCACACTGTTCATGTCCATCGGACTGGTCTGGTTCCTGCTATGCGGCGTGCTGTGCGGCACTCTGGGCATCCCATCACTGTGGACGGTCATTCCGACCGCGCCGCTTGTGCTGCTGGTCCTGCGATGGCTGACCGAACTGCCATGGCGGCAACTGTTGCTGATTGTGGCCACGGCTTCCTACATGGTGGCGATCGTCTACTATCTGTCGCTCGTCATCGATGTGGCCGTTCTTGGCGCGGATTCAACCAATCTCCGCGTCGGCTGGCCGGGACTGGTCAATCTGCTGCTGCTTGACGTCGTCGTACTGGTCTCGCTTTGGCATCCGCTGCATGATTCGATTCCAGCCACATTCGATTCCCCATCCATCAGCAAAGGCTTCTGGCAGCTTATCTGGCTGTTTCCGTTCGTTTCGTCCGCGATTGTGGTGTGGTGCATGCCGGCGGACAATTCCACGCTGCTGGACTCGCATATGCTGGAAATCGCGTTCACCGTGGCGGTGGTCTATTCCTGTTTCATGGTGTTGGTGTATTTCCTCATCTGGTACATGATTCAGCAGTCGGACCGTCTGCTCGCGGCCCGCAGGCGACAGCATTATGAGGCTTTGCAGACGTTGCAGCTGCAACACATGAACGAGCGGATCCGTGAGGCGCGTCAGATCAAGCACAACGTGCGTCACCACATCCACTCACTGCAGGCGTTGGCCGCGGCTGAAGACATGGATGGCATCCGCTCATATCTGGATGAGATGTCCAAACACCGGCTGCTGCAAACGGCACCAATGCAGTATTGCGAGCATGCGTCGCTGAACGCGGTGCTTGTCTACTATTGCGATTGGGTCCGGCATTTGGGTGCGGATGTGGACGTCAAAGCGGCGGTGCCGCAATACATCAACATCAACAACGCGGAATTATGCTCCATGGTCGGCAATCTGCTGGAGAACGCCACGGAGGCCATCACCCAGCAAACGCAGGGCGAGAGGCGGCTCAAAGTGCGCATCCGGTATCGTTCCGGCCCTCCGGCGGCCCTGTTCATCACGGTGGACAACACGTACGGCGAAGCCGATACCAGCATCGAACAGATCGACGGCGATCTCGTCTCGACCAAACATGGTGGCACGGGGCTGGGCACCGCCACCGTACGAGAGACGGCCGAACGGCACCATGGCACGGCCTCCTTCGAGCACAGCGACGGCATGTTCCGCGCCTCCGTCATGCTGTGTCTCGGCGACTAATCGCATATGCCGTTGCCATGCGGTATCGATAGGCGATACCGCATGGCGGACGATGCGGTATGACGGGCAAGCGGCGAGTCGCGCGGCTTTCGTAGGGTAGAAGCATGACGATTACGGTTTCAACAGACGGTTCCGCGCTTGGCAATCCGAATGGTCCGATGGGTTGGGCCTGGGCCGACCACGAGCCCGCGGCAGGCGGCAAGCCGGGGCACGAGCATGCCGGCGATTGCGATGCCGGCGGCGCGACGAACGGCACCAACCAGATCGGCGAATTATGCGCCGTGCTGGAGGCGTTGCGAGCGCATCCCGGTTCCGAAGACCTGGTGATCGAGACCGACTCGCAGTATGCGATCAACTGCTCCACCAAGTGGGTGCAGGGTTGGAAGCGCAACGGCTGGAAGAATTCGCAGAAGAAACCGGTGAAGAACGCCGATTTGATCCGCGCCATCGACAATGAGATCGCACATAGGGCGGGGTCGGTGCGATTCGTGTGGGTCAAGGGTCATGCCGGCAACGCGGGCAACGAGAAAGTGGACGAGCTGGCACGCACGTATGCGGGCGATTGCCGTTCGCATGTGCGCGAAGGCTATCTGCCGTTGGAAGGATGGCAATCGCTACTGGCTTCCGAGTATTCGCGTGGCACCGATGTTCCCGAGGATGCGAGGATGCTGATGGATGGTGCGATCAGCGCCGCCGAATACCACATGGGACGCGGACAAGGCGATTCCGCCACGACCGGCACCGGCGATTCCGGTGCCGATACCGCCAATTCCAGCAACAGCACGAAGCCGCGTTCGATCGCCAGCATGCTGGCGGAGCCGGAAGGCGTTTCCCACGACCTTGCGGATTTCGGACAGACAACCGATGACGACGCAGATGATGCGGTGGAAACGACCGTGCTCGAGACCGAACCGGCGGAAACCACCACAATGCTTGAGACCGAAGCGACGAAGGTCATACCCGAATCCAGCTTCCCGGACGCGGGCGATCCAGCCGAACCGGACGAATCCGGAGAACCGGACGAATCCGGGAAAACGGACGAATCCGGTGAACCGCATCAATCCTATGCGCAGATGCTGGTCAAACCCGACTATTTTCCCCGTGAAGGCGACGAGAACGACAAGCCGGTGACGGGCAACGCGGACGGCACGGACACGGACAGCACGGCCGTACCGCAGAATGCGAACGAATCGCACAGCGAATCGCAAGACGACGAAGAATCGGCACCGGAACAGGCATCTTCATCGCAATCGCAGGATCTGCCGAAACTGCCGCATCGTCCAAGCCCATCGGGCCTGTCGGTGTCGGGTACGGTGCGGTTCACTCCCCCACCGGAATCCAGCCCGACCTTCGACGGCAATCCACGTCTCATCCGTGGGTATATCGCCGTGGAAGGCTATGTGATGGGTGACGGCACGCTGGTATTGGACGAGGCGCCGTTCGCGGTCAAACATAGCTGAGCGAGACATGTGGGGAGCCGCTTTACGCAAGCCGCTCCCCACATGTCATTTCATGCGCGGCTTTTTTGCACGCCACCTCACGCAGGACCGTGAAACATTCCGTGAAAACTTTTCCGCAGTCCAAAACAGACACCTGCTCCCGCAACCGACCATTCGCGCCTCGAAAATCAACGCATCCGATAGTATGGAGACGGTCTTAACCCCATATCGAAGGAGGATCATGGACAAGGCACAGCAGGACGCGCTGAAGAAGGCGGCCGGCATCGAGGCTGCAAAGCTGATTCAGAACGGCATGATCGCAGGTCTGGGCACCGGCTCGACCGTGCGTTTCCTGGTCGACGAGCTCGGTCGTCGCGTCAAGGAGGAAGGCCTCGAGTTCACGGGCGTCACCACCTCCCGCCGCACCCAGGAGCAGGCCGAAGGCTACGGCATCAAGATCGTCAACATCGATGACGTCGACCATATCGACGTGACCATCGACGGCGCCGACGAGGTGGACAAGAACTTCAACGGCATCAAGGGCGGCGGTGCGGCTCTCCTGTGGGAGAAGATCGTGGCCACCAACTCCAACAAGATCGTGTGGATCGTGGACGAGTCCAAGGTCGTGGACACCATCGGCAAGTTCCCGCTGCCGGTCGAGGTGATTCCGTTCGGCGCAGGCCAGGTCGTCAAGAAGTTCGAGGCCAAGGGCTACAAGCCGGTGCTGCGTCTCGACGCGAACGGCGAGCCGGTGCGCACCGATGAGAACAACTATGTGGTGGATCTGCACCTCGAGCGCATCGATCACCCGCAGGAGCTCGCGCAGGACCTCATCACCACGGTCGGCGTGGTCGAGCACGGCCTGTTCCTGAACATGGTGGACCAGGTCATCGTCGGCGATCCGAACGGCCCGCGCGTGATGGACAACCCCAACAAGTGAGATCTTGACAGGCAGGCGTGTCGGCTGGTGTGGAATATACCGGCCGACACCGCCGCGCAGATAGCAAAAATCCCGCGACTCCGAAAGGAATCGCGGGATTTTGTTTGAGCGGACGCTTCACACGCGCCTGAAGACTACTTGCGCTGGTGGCGAGTCTTACGAAGCAGTTTACGATGCTTCTTCTTGCTCATGCGCTTGCGGCGCTTCTTGATGACCGAGCCCATCTCAGCCTCCGTTCCTTAAACTCAAAGGGTAAAAGTTTGCAACTTGCCCAATACTACACTGCTTCGGGGACGAATACGCGCGCAGGCATTCATATGGTGGAAAATCACGTTTCGTTTTCCGCGTGATATTCCATCAGCCGGCCGCGATTCGCCATCGAGACGATTCCGTCGACGTTACAGGGGGAACTGCTGGTAGAAACGCTGGATGTCGTTCTTCGCGCCGGTGGCATAGAAAACCACCGTATCGTTGCGCCACACGGCAACGGCCTTGGTATCGTCGTCCGGATCGGCTTTGGCGCTGTAGGCGCCGGTCGTCTTGCCGGAGACCTTCACGTTGCCGCTTCCCAGCTCCTTGCCGGTCATGGCTTCAGCCAGCGTGTCGTACTGGGATTTCGCCTTGTCGCCGTCGTTCCACTGGCCCACTTCCAGCGTGACGTCCTGTCCTTTCTTGCCGGTGGAATACGTCAACGCGTATTCCTCGACGGGAGAGGTGCTGGACCACGTCGTGCTGGCGTCAGCCTTGGTACGCGCGTAATTCAATACGGAATCCGGCATGGCCTTGAGCAGCTCGCTGGCCCCGTCGGGCAATGCCACGGCATCGATCGACGGTTTGGTGGGCTCCGTCCTGTCGCCGTCCGTACCGTTCGAAGTGGAAGCCTGCTGGCTCGTCTGACCGGCCTGACCGGCCTGTCCGTTCTTGTTCAAGGCCCAACCAGGCCACACAAATGCGGAAATCAGAGCAAGCACAACCACAAGCGCGGCTGCTACGACGGCGGCAATCAATTTGCCATGCGAAGAGGAATTCTGCGTATCAGACATGCTTGTCATTCTTTCACAGCCATAAGACGCGCAACCATCCCCTCGAAGTCATGGAATCCAGTTCCCGAAACGGTTTTCAGCGCAATGTCTGTGCAACGAGTACGCCACCCGCGAACGTCTTGTCCCAAAACCTCCGTATTGTCGGCGATATGGCAAAGACGTCCTCGCAATTCCTCTGTTCCGAATGCGGCTGGAGCGGCCCGAAGTGGCTCGGCCGCTGCCCCGAATGCGGTCAATGGGGCACCATTGAGGAATTCCATGAAGCCCGTCCCGCGGCAGGCTCGCGTACCGCGGCTCCGGGACGGACCTCGCGCACGCAATCGCATCCGGTCGCATCGTCCGCGGCGAGGCCGATCACCGACATAGGCACGGAGAACATCTCCAGAATCGCCACAGGATTTTCGGAATTCGACCGCGTGCTCGGCGGTGGCATCGTGCCGGGATCGGTCACGCTGATCGCAGGAGAGCCGGGCATCGGCAAATCGACATTGCTGCTGGAAACCGCCGGCAATATGGCGAGGCTGACGGCGTTCGCCACCGAGCGCAATACCGTACTGTATATTTCCGGCGAGGAATCGCAGGCGCAGGTCCGCATGCGCGCGTCGCGCATCGGCGCCATGGAGCCGAATCTGCTGCTCGCCTCCACCACGGATCTGTCCACGGTGTTGGGGCTTATCGAACAGTTCAAGCCGGCGTTGGCCATCGTCGATTCGGCGCAGACCATCGTCTCGCAGGACGTCGATGGCATCTCCGGCGGATCCACGCAGGTGCGCGAAGTGGCGAGCGCGCTGATTGACACCGCCAAAACCCTTGATATTCCAGTGCTTTTGGTGGGTCATGTCACCAAGGATGGTTCGATCGCAGGTCCGCGTACGTTGGAGCATCTGGTGGATGTGGTCTGTCAGTTCGAAGGCGATGCCGAAACCGCGTTGCGTATGCTGCGTGCAGTGAAGAACCGTTTCGGACCGACCGATGAGGTCGGCTGTTTCGATATGAGCGGCGAGGGCATTGAGGAGGTGACCGATCCGTCCGGCCTGTTCCTATCAACCGGCAATGGTTCTGCGGCAACGCAGGTGGATGGCACGTGCGTGACGTTCACGTTGGATGGGCATCGCAGTCTGCCGATTGAAGTGCAGGCGCTGGTCACCAAGTCGGTGCTGCCAACGCCACGTCGTGCGGCGAACGGTGTGGACTCCAACCGTATCGCCATGCTGGTGGCGGTGTTATATCGTCACGGTGGCATCAATCTGCTGGCCAACGACCTGTACATTTCCACAATCGCCGGCGGTCAGGCGCGTGAGCCGGGTTGCGATCTGGCGATTGTGGCCGCGTTGGCGAGCGCTGCGAAATCGAAACCGATTCCCCGCACGACGTGCGCGATCGGCGAGATTTCGTTGACCGGACAGGTGCGTCCGGTGCCGAGACTGGAATATCGGCTTCGTGAGGCGGCGCGTCTTGGTTTCACCACCGCCGTTGTGCCGACGCTGCGCAAGAACGTCGCCGTGCCGGGAATGGGCGTGGTGCAGGCGGATACGTTGCAGGACGCGTTGGCCGCGATTCTGCGATAGGTCGCCGATGCCCAAACGGCATCGCCATCCGCATTTTGCAACCCGGGAAAGCCCGTTTGGGTAACAAAACACGGATGGCGTCAATGATTCGCGTCAATCGAACCAATCAAATCAATCGAACCGATCCGTCTCAAGCGGTGAGGCGCTTCGTCTCCTCGACGTTGCGTTTCAGCTCGGCCGCCAGATCGTCGGCCGAATCGAATTTGATCTGCGGGCGCAGGAATCCAGCGAATTCCACGCGCGCCTGATGGCCGTACAGGTCCAACCAGTCATCGGTGATGGCGTAGGCTTCCACCACGCGTTCGGCGTCACCGTCCTCGTTGAACGTCGGCTTGGTGCCGATGGAGATGGCCGCCGGCCAGCGGTGTGGCGACTGCATGGCCACGCGCGCGTTGACGGACGAAGCATCATACTGCTGCGATACGCCGTCGGCCGGCTTCTCCCCGGCTTCTTCGCCACCGTCGGCGGACTTCTCCCCCAAATCGACCAGCCAGCCGGCGTACACGCCGTCCACCGGCAGGTATCCGGCGACGTTCTCGCTCAGATTGGCGGTCGGGAATCCGATAGTGCGGCCGCGTTCCTCGCCATGCACCACGGTGCCTTCCACGGCATGCGCGTGGCCGAGTATCGCGTCTGCGTCCTTGATACGGCCTTGGCTCAGCAGATAGCGCACATTGGTGGAGCTCCACGTGCGCACTTCCTTGGCCTGATGCTTCTTGCTCCATGCGCGTCGTTCGGCCTTGGAAGCCCCCTCCAGAGGGTCGGAAGGCTCGCCGGGTTCGGACGGCATCACCGGCTTCGCATTGACCGGCACTCGGGTCAGCCCCGGACCGAAATCGTCCACGACCTCCAGCTGGAACACGCCGGTGGCGAGCGCCAGCTTCTCAATGGCCTTCACGTTTCCGGCGCGGTTCGCACCCATGGCGGCGTCGGAGCCGAGCACCAGCGTGCGCATGCCGAGTTTGCCGACCATCTGGCCAAGGAAGAAGCGGTATGATTTCGCGGAGAATGCCATGGTGTAGCGCACGATGAGCGTGTAGTCCACGCCAATGGCGTCGATGGCGCGCAGCCGTTCGTCCACACTGGTCAGCGCCTGCGTGTCAGGCGTGCCTGCGGGCGGTTCCTGACCGTCATGTTTGGCGGCGTAAGCGTGCACCAGCGCGGGACGCGGGTCGAACAGCACCACCACGGAGAACGCCTGCTCCTGTTCGGCGAGTTCGGCCACACGGCGGATGACCGCCTGATGTCCCTGATGCATGCCGTCGAATGAGCCGATGGTCACCACGGACTTCTTGTCGTTGCTCAGGGTCGGCCAATCCACCATGCCGCTGGCATCGGGGGTAAGCGTGATCGTCTTCATGTGTCCTTCTTTGCGTATTGTCCGTGTGTTTGTCGTGTTCGTATTGCGTGCCGGCCGGTCTTGATTGTTTCAGTTGAAGACCGCGACCGGCTTGGTCTCGCCACGTTTGGCGCGTTCCACGATCGCCACCAGATCGTTGGTTTCGGGAACGTACGCGGCCATGGTCGTATGGATGTCGTGGGCGATTCTACGGCCGAACCGCAGGTCCGTCGCCTCCTGTTCGGTGACGGGAAGCATGTCCATGGAAGCGGCCGCACTGGCGACCAGGTCGAGTGCGTGGTCAACGGCATGCTCGGCATCGTCAAGCACCGCACGGTTGCGTGTCACTTCGATGCCTTCGCGGTTGGTGAAGGTCTTAGCTTCCGTATGGGCGGTCATGACGTTCGGCATGTCCACCGAGAAACGCCCGACGCGGATGCGGCGCAGCATGGTCAGATGGCCGCCGAGGCCGAGTTCGGAGCCCAGATCGCGGCCGAGTGCGCGGATGTAGGTGCCGGCCGAGCAGGTCACGGTCACGTCGAGTTCCATGACTGGCTGCATGTTCGGTTCGTTTTGCCCGTCGGTTTCGGCATGCCAGGATTCCTCCGGGGCGATTTCGATGGCATCGGCAAGAGGTGATCCCGCGCATGTGGTCGAAGCATAGCCGTATCGCACTGCCGAAACACTGAATTCCGAGATGGTCACCGGACGGGCCTTGAGGTCCACATCCTTGCCTTCTCGGGCCAGATCATAGGCACGCTGGCCGTTGATTTTGATGGCTGAATAGGAGTTCGGCACCTGCTCGATGCGCCCGGTGAAATGATGGGCGATGATGTCTTCAACGGTCTGTCGTGAAGGGAATTCGGCGATAGTTCCCTCCTCCGGCAGCAGTTCGCCGTCGGCGTCGTCCGTGGTGGTGCGCTGGCCGAGTCTGATGGTGGCCAGATAGGTTTTGTCGTGGTCGACGATGTAGTTGAGCAGACGTGTGGCGTTGCCGAAGCCGACCACCAGCACGCCGGTGGCCATCGGGTCGAGCGTGCCGGCATGGCCGACGCGTTTCATGTGCAGGGCGCCACGCACCGCCGCGACCACATCGTGGCTGGTGACGCCCTGCGGCTTGTCGATGACCAGCAGACCGGAGTTGTCAGGCTTCGTCGTCATCGTCCCAATCCTCGACCTCGACATCGTCATCATCGTCGAAGTCGTCATCATCGGGCTCGTCGTGCTTGTACGGATCGGCGTCGCCGGCGTATTGCGCGTTGGCGCGGGACTTGGCGAGTTCTTCGTCGCGCTTGTGTGCGAGCGCGAGGATGTCCTCGATCTCATGGGCCTCGCCCGGCACTTCGTCGAAGATGAATTCCAGTTGCGGGGTGAGTCGCAGTCCGGCCTTGGTGCCTACCAGGGAACGCAGGCGTCCTTTGGCCTGGTTCAGGGCCTGCTGCGCGCGGCGGCGTTCGCCCTGCTCGTGTCCTTCATGGCCGAGCTGGGTCCAGTAGACTTTCGCGATCTGCAGATCGTTGGTGACGCGCACTTCGGTGATGGTCACGTTGGCCAGTCGCTTGTCGTGCAGCTGCGCCTCCATGGACGATGCGATCACACGCTGAATCAACGCCGCGATGCGCGCGGCGCGGGGATTGGTTCCTGCCATTGCTGTCCTTTTGGTGAAAAGTTCTTGTTGTATCACGGAACGCCCGCAGTCGTGAACCGGCTGTGGGCGTTCCTTACCTGGTTATCGATACGAAGCTCGAAGCACTCAGCTACTTACGCTCGATTTCCTGCATTTCGAAGGTCTCGATGATATCGCCGATCTCGATGTCGTTGAAGGTGCCGAGGTTGATGCCAGCCTCGTAGCCTTCCTTGACGGAGTTGACGTCGTCCTTGAAACGACGCAGCGAGGAGATCTCGAGGTCGTTGACGGTGGCGATGCCGTTGCGCAGGATACGGCACTTCGTACCACGCTTGACTTCGCCGTCCTGAACCATGACGCCGGCGATGTTGCCGAACTTGGAGGAGCGGAAGATCTCGCGGATCTCGGAGTGGGAGGTGACGACCTCTTCGTATTCCGGCTTGAGCATGCCCTTGAGGGATGCTTCGATGTCCTCGATGGCCTTGTAGATGATCGAGTAGTACTTGATCTCCACACCTTCGCGTTCGGCCAGATCCGCCACCTGGCGGTTCGGACGGACGTTGAAGCCGATGATGACGGCCTTGTCGACGGTGGCCAGGTTGACGTCGTTCTGGGTGATGGCGCCGACGCCGCGGTGGATCACCTGGATGCCGACCTCGTCGGACACCTCGATCTTCATCAAGGAATCTTCCAGAGCCTCGACGGAACCGGAGGAATCGCCCTTGATGACGATGTTGAGCATATCCACCTCGGACTTGGCGAACTGCTCCTTGAGGCTTTCGAGGGAAACGACCTTGCGGCGCTTGGCCAGCTGGGCCGCACGCTCGGTGGCCTGACGCTTCTCGGCGATCTGACGTGCGGTACGGTCGTCGGAGGCCACCAGGAACAGGTCGCCTGCGGTCGGCACGGAGGTCAGACCCAGCACCTGCACCGGGGTGGACGGACCGGCTTCCTGCATGTGGTTGCCGTTTTCGTCGAGCATGGCGCGGACACGACCGTAGGAGGTGCCGGCAACGATGGCATCGCCGATGTGGAGGGTACCGGACTGCACCAGCACGGTAGCCACGGCGCCACGGCCCTTGTCAAGTCGGGCTTCGACGGTGGCGCCACGGGCGTCCATATCCGGGTTGGCGCGCAGGTCGAGCTCGGCGTCGGCAGTGAGCAGCACCGCTTCGAGCAGCTTGTCGACGTTGGTGCCCTGCTTCGCGGAGATGTCGACGAACATGGTGTTGCCGCCGTATTCTTCCGGAACCAGACCGTATTCGGTAAGCTGGCCGCGGACCTTGTCCGGGTTGGCGCCCGGCTTATCGATCTTGTTGACGGCCACCACGATCGGCACATGCGCGGCCTGGGCGTGGTTGATGGCTTCCACGGTCTGCGGCATGACGCCGTCGTCGGCGGCGACCACGAGGATCGCGACGTCGGTGAGTTCGGCGCCACGGGCACGCATTGCGGTGAAGGCTTCGTGGCCCGGGGTATCAAGGAACGTGATCTTGCGCGGCTCGCCCTCAAGGTTGACGGTCACCTGGTATGCGCCGATGCGCTGGGTGATGCCGCCGGCTTCGCCTTCGATGACGTTGGTGCGGCGGATGGTGTCGAGCAGTCGGGTCTTACCGTGGTCGACATGGCCCATGACGGTGACGACCGGCGGACGCGGCTTCAAATCCTCGTCCTCCTGCAGTTCCTCTTCGTCCAGGTTGATGTCGAACTGCTGCAGCAGCTCCTTGTCTTCCTCTTCGGCGGACACGATCTTGATGTTCCAGCCGATTTCCTCGCCGAGGATCTGGAACGTGGCCTCATCCAGGGACTGGGTGGCCGTGGCCATTTCACCAAGGTGGAACAGCACGGTGACCAGCGCCGCCGGATTGACGTTGATCTTCTCGGCCAGATCGGCGAGGGACGCACCCTGACGCAGACGGACTTCCTGTCCGTTGCCGGTCGGAATGCGCACGCCGCCGATGACCGGAGCCTTCATCTCCTGGAATTCCTGACGCTTCGCCAGACGGTTCTTACGCGCCTTCGAGGACTTGCCTCCCTGACGTCCGAACGCGCCTGCAGCGCCGCCGCGGCCGCGGCCACCACGTGCCGGACCATTGCTCGGAGCGCT
>ERZ791858.1345-NODE-1345-length-13846-cov-4.105214_pt1 | contig 13846 bp, 9 predicted proteins | sample MGYA00510284_ERZ791858 | MGnify/ENA primary metagenome ERZ791858 (study PRJEB30046, sample SAMN00792077) | human gut metagenome | study: EMG produced TPA metagenomics assembly of the A metagenome-wide association study of gut microbiota in type 2... | reverse complement strand
GGGTCGCCCTGACGACCGGCACGGCCACGCAGCTGGTTGTCGATCCGGCGGGAGTCGTGGCGCTCGGTACCCACGATGAACAGGCCGCCGGCCTGACGCACCTGCTCCGCCTCTCCGGCGATCTCCTCCTTGTGCTGCTTCAGCTTATCGGCAAACAGGCGGCGGGCATCCAGAATCTCCTGGTTGTCCGTCTCGGCGTAGCCGGTGGCCTCAGCAATGAGCTCGTCCGACAGCCCCGCCTTCCGCAGGTCGCTGGTGGCCATGTACTCGGCGTTGCCGCCCAGCATGATATCCGTACCACGGCCGGCCATGTTGGTGGCCACGGTGACGGCGCCCAGCTTACCGGCCTGCGCCACGATCTCCGCCTCACGCTCATGGTTCTTGGCGTTCAATACGTTGTGCTTGATGCCTGCCTTGGTGAGCATCCGGCTTAAAAGCTCGTTCTTCTCGATGGATACCGTACCCACCAGCACCGGCTGGCCCTTGGCGTGGCACTCCTCCACCTGACGGATGACCGCCCGGAACTTGCCCTGCTCCGTTTTATACACGGAGTCCTGATCGTCGATACGGGCGATGGGACGGTTGGTGGGGATCTCCACAATGTCCAGCTTATAGATGGTGGCAAATTCCTCCTCCTCTGTCAGGGCCGTACCGGTCATACCGGACAGCTTCTGATACAGGCGGAAGTAGTTCTGGAAGGTGATGGTGGCCAGCGTCTTGCTCTCCCGCTGCACGGAGACGTGCTCCTTGGCCTCGATGGCCTGATGCAGACCCTCGGAGTACCGGCGGCCGAACATCAGACGGCCGGTGAACTCGTCCACGATGATGATCTCGCCGTCCTTGATGACGTAGTCCACGTCCCGCTTCATGACGCCGTGGGCCTTGATGGCCTGATTGATGTGGTGGGCAATGGTACTGTTCTCCGGGTCGGAGAGGTTCTCCAGATTGAAAAACTCCTCGGCCTTGGCGATACCACGGGCGGTGAGGGTGGCCGTCTTGGCCTTCTCATCCACCACATAGTCGGCGTCGATATCCTCGGCCTCCTCCTCCTTGGAGTCCACCTCCGCCACCACGTATTTCTTCATCCGGGCCACCAGCGACTCCGCCATGTCATACAGCTGCGTGGACTTGTCCCCCATACCGGAGATGATGAGGGGCGTCCGGGCCTCATCGATGAGGATGGAGTCCACCTCGTCCACGATGGCGAAGTTATGGCCCCGCTGCACCTGCTCGTTCTTATAGATGGCCATGTTGTCTCTCAGGTAGTCAAAGCCCATCTCGTTGTTGGTGCCGTAGGTGATGTCGGCGTTGTAGGCGGCCTGCCGCTCCTCCTTGCTGAGGTCGTGGACGATCCAACGGTCAGCCCCAGCCAGCGGTAGAGCTTGCCCATCCACTCGCTGTCGCGCTTGGCCAGATAGTCGTTGACGGTGACGATGTGAACGCCACGGCCCGTCAGTGCATTGAGGTAGGAGGGCAGCGTGGCCACCAGCGTCTTACCTTCACCGGTCTTCATCTCAGCGATGCGGCCCTGATGCAGCACGATGCCGCCGATGAGCTGCACCCGATAGGGGCGCAGACCCAGCACACGGTCCGCCGCCTCCCGCACGGTGGCAAAGGCCTCCGGCAGCAGGTCATCCAGCGTCTCACCGTTGGCCAGACGCTCCTTGAACTCCGGGGTCTTGGCCTGAAGCTGGGCATCGGTGAGGGCCTTGTACTCGTCGGCCAGCGCCTCGATCTTGTCAGCAATGGGGTAGATGCTTTTCAGCTCCCGCTGACTGTACGTTCCGAAAATTTTCGTAATGAGTCCCATATGTATCGTGTCCTTTCTGTTTCCAAAAGGAAAGTATGCGTATTGCTCCCGTTTCCCTTCCGCCGGGCGGGAGAGCCTTCCGGCATCGCTGCGGCGAATAGAAACAAGAATACATCCTGTATCATACCACAAATTCCTGTCAGATGCAAAGGAAAAACGGCAACAAGAGCAATTTCACTAAAATAAAATGGCGACAATCGGCACTCTTTACGAAAAAACACACTGGGCGGCGAATTTGCTTGCAAAAAGCGGAAATTGTGATACGATGAAGCTGAAAGGGGAGGAGTCCGATGCACAGGTAGAAATATAAATGAAGGCACAGAAAAACACAAAATGGGTTCTTGCAATTTAGATAATAAACTACAGGACATTTTATGAAAAGACTGTGATCCTTTATATTTCTTTTGGCGATGTTGTTCACCATGACTACCGTGGCCGGAGCCACCGAAGAGAGTATTTATACTCTGGCAAGACGTACTATCACGGTCAAGGAGACGATTCAAGATAATGGTGTAGTGGTATCTACCTATGAACATATGGATGCCTTCACACAGGCGGCAAGACGACAGTATCCGAATCTCTCTGACTATGAGCCCGCACAGTTTCTCATGGATTACATGGGCATGAATAGTGAAGGGATTCCGGAAGAGGAGGCATTGAAGCTTCTGACCTATGACAATTTGTCTCTTACATCCACATATCTGAAAGTCAATGATGAAGGTATCGTAGAAATGACAGCGGAAGAAATGGAGCGGCAAATACAGATAGCTCCTATTTGCTACCTATCTATGCTATGGCGTTGTAACATCAACGGATGCGGTTATGCAACCAAGCTACGCCCATAAGACCCTTGGACCCAGTAGTATTTCTGTGTCGATAGATTCCAAGGGAGGTGTAAGTTTCTCTGTTGGCTTGGGTAGTAAGATTACCACATATTTGGCACGCCCAGTAACACTTGAGTAACAGGAGTATCAATGTTGGAGGAAAATTTATGAAGCCAGAGTGTCCCATAGACTGGAAAACAGCATTTACCGCCGCATTGCTCGGCTTTTTAGGAGCGTATCTGATCGGCGGCTACCTGAATATGCCGGACGCCGGGGCCATTGTGGCCATCGCCTATGTGGGCGGGCGCATCCTCTGGTATCTGAAACGGCTGGAGGCCCGTCAGGAGCCGAAGGACACCGTTGCGGATGCTCCCGCCGATACCGCAGCTGCCGATACGACGCCGGAGGGCAGTGGCACCGAAGGATAACGGATATCCCCGGACGGCGGCGGGGCGAGGGAGCGTATCCCGGCGGACATAGGCAGCAGCCCATGCCCGCTATTGCACATCGCAAAAAAAATAATCGCCTGAATGTCCGATTCAGGCGATGATTTTGCCATTTTTTGGGAACTGCGGAAAAAAGCCTTGCAACACGGAAACAAGTGATATAATATATTATCAGATATAGTGTATATAATATTTGCAATCTATGCAAATAATAGGGATGACAAGAGGAGAAGTACCGTGAGAACCAGAGATCAAGAGGAATTTCAGCGCAAAAAAATCATGCTGATGGAGAAGTGCTACGACTGCTACGCCGAAAACGGTCTGGCCTCCGTGGGCATCCGGAAGCTGGCGGAGGCCTGTGGGTGCAGCTCCGCCGTGCTGTATATCTATTTTAGAGATTTGGACGATCTCATTGTCCAGTCCACCGCCTACTGCATGAAGAAGGTGGAGGACGACTTCATGGCCAAGGCCCCCACCGATCCGCAGGATCTGATGCGCTTCATCGACGAGATACCCTACTGGACGGCCCGGCAGCACGGCAAGAAGTACCGCCTGATGTATCAGGTCTACACCCACCCCAAGTATATCCGCTACGGCAAGCAGTTCTTCGAGGGGGTCAACCGCCGCTACACCGAATACGCCAAATCGCTGGAGCCCAAGCTGGGCATCCCCTATACCACCATCACCCCGCTGATCTTCATCCTGATCCAGACCTGCGTCCACTACGCCATGTTCGAGGATGAATGCTATCTGCAGTCCCAGCTGGAGGCGCTGAAGCAGGCCATTCGGCTGTTTATGACCCAGTACCGCACGGAGGGCGCAAGGCCCGACGTCAAGGCGGAAAGCTGACGGTTCCGCCGCAGCGGCCGCAGAAAAAACCAAATAAGACAGAAGCACCCCCCCTCGGCTATGGCCGAGGGGGGTTCGTTTGTTATCTCTGCATTTGGCCGCTTACCGCTTGCGGGCCGTAGGCGCATCAGGTCACAGTGCGATTGATGCGCTTGACCTCGAAGGAGGTCTGGGACAGGGTTTGCCGGGAGCGGTCCCCGATCTCCAGGGTGACGGAGAAAATGTCGGTGGAGGCATCGTAGCGCAGGGTAAAGGACTTCACCTTCAGCCCCTTGGGGTAGGAGGCCGAGCCCAGCAGGTGACGATCGCCCAGCGCCAGCTGGCCGTCTTCACCGATCTGAAAGGCATCGCCCTTACCCTCCACGCTGCCCACGTTTTGGATAAAGATCTGCGTCAGGCCGCCGTTTTCATCCTGCGTCACGGTGCCGCAGAAGCGCAGCTTGTCGCTGATGACGCTGGTGAGGGTGGAGCAAAGCTCCTGCGCCTCCGATAGCCGCATGGATTCCGTATAGGTCTTGCCGGCAAAGCGGATGCCCACTACCAGCAGCGTCGTCAGCAGCAGCACGATCAGCACCGTACACAGCATCTCGGTCAGGGTGATGCCCCGCCGGTCACGGAGTTTTCTCATGGCGTATCCTCCGACACATAGTAGCGGTAGCCGTTCTCCTGATAGACCTCCACCGAGGTGCTGCCGGTCTGGCCGCTGCGGCCAGAGAGGCGCAGCTGGGCGCTGCCCTCGGACTGGGCATCGCTGTACCGGAAGGAGACGTCGGTGTCCCGGATCTTGGCGTTGATCTTGGCGGCTGCCACGGCGGAGCCCGTCAGAAAGACGAACACCAGCACGATGATCAGCAGGGATACCAGAGTCTCCACCAGAGTTTCGCCCTTCTGGTTTTTCAGCTTTTTCATCCGGTGACCCCCTTTTCAATGAGCGGTGTGTCCCAAGAGATGGTGGTGGTGGTAACGGTGGTCTGTCCCGTCTCGGTGTTGCCGCCGGTGACGGTGGTGACCTGCTGCTTCCGCTGGCCGCTGAGGGTGAGGGTCATAAGGCAGTTGCCCTGACTGCTGTCCGCCAGAGAAAGGGTCACGGTGATGTCGTAGGCGGGGGTCATGGTGAACTCCGCCTGTACGGCATCCAGACCGCTGGCGGCATCCGGGGTAAGGGTGATGACGTCGGTATAGGCGATGCCACGGCCCACGGCCTCGATGCCCCGCTCCAGCCAGGCCTTCATGGCCCCCTGGGGGGTCTGAGTTACCTCCGTCCGCTCGATATAGCTGCCGGTGGCAGTGGGGCGGCGGGTGACCTTCTGCTCATAGCTGGAGGAGAGGATATCGTCCCGCAACAGCTCCGCAGCGGAGCTGACGGTGAGATAGGTCTGCTGGCTCTGGCGGTCGTTGGAGATGTGCCGGGCGGCGGTAGTGGCCGCCGTAAGGATCACTACGCTGACCATGCTGGCTACCAACAGCAGGAGGAGGGCCATCAGAATGGTGATGCCCTTCCGGTCTGTACACTTTTTCATTCCAATGCCCTCCTTTCTGCAAAACGGTTATCGGCTCCAGCGCCAGCGGAGCAGACCGGGCTCCTCCGTATCCTGATAGATGGGTTCAAAGGTGGTATCCTGGAACAGGGGCAGGTCGGGACTGGGGGTCCAGCCCACGACAGGCCGGGGCGCCGAGACAAGCTCCTCCTCCGTGGGGAGGAAGCCGGCGGCGGGCTGGCCGAAGGGAACGGCCTTCTCCAGCCGCAGGCGGCCTACCACGAAGGTGGCGGTGATCTGCGTATCCTCCGCCGTCAGGGTATAGGGGATATCCAGCGTATAGGGCCGGCCGGTGCGGCTGTCGGTGAGGGTCACCTGTAGGGTGACTGTCTCCTGCTGCCGTCCGTGGATGGTGATGGGGCGATAGCTGAAGTCGCCGTCCTGCTGGGCGGCCACCACGTCGCCTACGGTGACCCGGTAGTCCTCATCGGCGTTGGAGAGCATATCGTGGGAAGTGCCGGTGCTATCCAGAACGGTAAGGGCCGTTACGGTGAAGTACCGGAAGTCCGCCGCCTTGCCACGGCTGTACAGGTACAGACCCTCGTAATCGGGGACATCGCCCTCGGCGGGGCCGAGAGGGGTATCCCAGTCGGTGGCGTCCCGATTCAGGATGCCCTGACGATACACGGCGTTTCCATCGCCCACATGGGCGATGCCCAGCACGCCCTGCATATGGATGGTGGCGGTGAGGCGCAGCTCACTGGTGAAGGTGCGCTGGCCCACGGTGACACCGGCCTGCACCAGCAGAGTCTCCTCGCCCTCGCCCTTACCGGTGACGGTGACCTGCTGATCCCGACTCACCGGGGACAGCGTGACCACCCGGTCAGAGCCGCTGACCACGTCCCATTTGACGCCGGTGAGCACTTGGCCGGTGCCGTCCCGTGCGGTGAGGGTGAGGGTAGTGCTCTCGCCTACATACTGCTCTACGGAGAGTTGATCCACGGAGATGGAGAGCTTGGCGGTGACGTCCACTGCCAGACGGGCGGTGTAATCCCCCAGTGTGGCGATGATCTCGGTGGAGCCGATGGCCTGTCCCACGATGCGGACCTTGTAGTGGCCCGTGCCGTCCGGCTGAAGCTCGGCAGTGACGATGCCGTCCTTGGTATAGGACAGGGTGGGGAGCTCCGTGCCGGGATCCGTGCCCTCGAACCGCAGATCCAGCGTCACGGCGGATTCACCGCCGGCGGCATCGTAGTCGGTGATCATGTCCAGCGTCAGCAAGCCCTTGCTCCAGTAGAGGCCAGATGACGGCCACCAGCCGTAGTGCAGACGGGCCCGGCCAAAGACGTTATCCTGCACCAGCACGGTGGGGAAGGGGAAGTCCTGACCCTGCAGGGCCTCGTCGCTGCCGGGGAAGCTGTATTTGCCGTGGACCTCGGCGCCGTTTTCCTCGGTAGTGACCCACGCAAAGCTGTTGCCCAGAGCGGCGGCGAAGCTATCGTAGCGCTGTGCAGTGCCGGTGCCGTTGTTCTGGGTGACGATGTTGGCACCGGTGCGCTGGGACATCTGCTCATAGGTCAGGCCCGTCAGGCCCTTGATGCTATACGTGTTGGAACCACCGTTCCAGCCGTAATTACGGAGGTAGCTGAGATCGCCGTTGAGCATTTTTCCCCGTGCCGCTTCTGTACGCAGCAGCCCGCTAAGGGAGTTGTTTCTGGAATTACCCTTGCCGTAGTATTTGGGCAGATCGTCGAAAGAAATGCTGTTCTTGCTGCTGTTGAGGTAGTAGCAGTTATTGATATAGAGCTTTGCATTGGTGCTGGCACCGGCCCGGTCGGCAATACTGCCCATAAGGGAGATGCCGGTGATGGTACCCGCCATGTCCGGGAACTCCATGTAGGTGTAGCAGTTATTGAAAGTGGGCTGACCATCCGAACTGTCGGAGCGATTGACAAAGTTGGTGAAGCTGGCGGAGAAGCCGCTGCCGCCCATACCGCCGATATAGACATAGGTATCGGGGCCGGGGACACCGCCGAAATTCATCTTGACCCGGACGGCAGAGCTGCCGTCGGCAAAGACATTGTTGCTGCTGCCCACGGGAACACGCTCCTTCAGGGTCTCCTCCCCAATGGTGATGGTACCGCCGGTGTAGCAGTCCGTTACCGCAAAGCGCACACCGCCGGCCAGACCGCCTACACGCACATAGTTGCCGTAGCGGGCGGCGTTCATGTAGCCGTTGGTATCGACGTGGGTGCAGTTGATCTGCAGATCCACCACGGCGGAACACTTGTTGAGGTTGACGCTGGAGACACCCACCAGCCCGCCGATGGCGGCCTCACCCAGATGCTGCTTGTTGCGGCTGTTGTCGGCCACAGTGTAGCCGGCGATGGCGCAGTTGGTGATGCTGCCGCTGCCCATGCTGCTGTTGTAGTCATAGGCGATGCCCACCAGCCCGCCCAAGGCGTAGGAGGTGGAATACTGGCGCACCGTTCGGGTGCCGCTGGAGGGCGTGGGATCGGTATTGCGCTGGATGACGGCGCCGTTGTCACTATAAAGGACGATGTTCGCGATCTCTGCGCCGGCGGTGGTGCCGAAGAGGCCCACGTTGTAGCAGTAGGAGTCGATGTTCACGTTCTTGATATAGTAGCTCTGGCCGTCGTACTTGCTGCCGAACCAGTTGTACAGCACCATACGGTAGTCGGTGCTGCTGCCGCTGTCGTAGACAGAGCCGGCGATGGGGTGGAAGCTGTAATTCAGGGAGGCATCCGTGGGATCCGCCAGGCTCTGGCCGTTGAGGTCATGGCTCTGTTTCCACGTGCGGATGGGACGGGCGCCGCCGGTGGAGTCGCCGGCAATGGCGTCCTCCTTGCTCTGGTAGCCCCAGGTGACACGGCTATATTGCAGATAGGGGTAGTACTTGTACATACTCCCGCTGTCCGTCACGTCACGGGTGGAGCTGCCCTGATTGCCGTAGTAGCTCCAGTTGATGTATTGCAGCTGCTCCACAGACCGCACCTGATAGGGCAGGGCATCCGTACCGGGCTCCACGCCGGTGGTGCCGCCGGTAGTACCGGTGCTGACGGCGGTGACGGCATAGGACTCTGCGAAGAAGGGACTGACGGTGTAGGTGAACCACACATCCCCCTGAGACAGGAACCAGTGGCCGTTGCCGGTGGTGCCGCTGAGGAGCCGCAGGCCGGTGTCGGAGGTCTGATAGGTGACGAAGCTGAACGGAGGCATCTGCTTCTCCAGCTCCGCCGCCGCCTCGGTGTTGCGGCCGTCCAGAGCGATGTGCTGGGTCTCCAGCAGGGGTTCCGTCTCGCCCTTGGACCAGTAGTAGCCGTAGCCGTAGGCGGTGATCTTGCCGCCGTCGTCGTGGGCGGTGCAGAGGCTGCTGCCGTCCTTGCGGACGCCGTTTTCAAAGCCGATGTATGAGAAGTGATAGCCGGGGTTACTGCCGCCCTCCTCGTGCTCCCAGTACACCATGCCCAGCGTACCCAGATCGGCGGGGGTCACCCAGTCGCCGTAGTGGACGGGGCTGCCGTGGCCGGTGAGACCGGTGGGATAGGGATAGGCCTGCCCGTCGGTGTTCAGGGTTTTGCTGTGGTGATAGGTGTGGCTGGCATCGGCGGAAGAGAAGCCGGTGAGGGTCAGGGCCTTCAGCCCCTGCTCATTGACGGCCCGTGCGCCGGACTGGTCGCTGTAATCATACAGATGGACCTGTCCCACGAAGCGATAGGTACCGCCGCTGAGATAGCAGCAACCGGAGGTGCTGCCGGTGGCCGGGGCGAAGCCGTAGGTATCGGCACCGGGGGAGGTAAGGGCCGTGGCGCAGTAGCTGCTGCGGATCGAGCCGATGTTCTCCCCGGCGAAGCCGCTGAGGGCCACGCCGCCGCCACGGATCTGGAGTACCTCCACGTTGGCCATGGCGTAGCTCTGGCTCACCAGACCGCTGTTGCCGCCGGTGAAGCCGCCCATCAGCAGACGGGCATAGTTGCTGCTGGCGGTGAGGGAGGGAGTACTGACGCTGCCGGAGCGGATGGTCCCGGCGTTATACCCCACGAAGCCGCCCATATACAGGACGCTGCCCTGATAGGCGTGGGCTGTGACGGAGTAGCCCGCCGCAGCACAGTTGTAGACGGTGCCGTCATTGCGGCCAGCCAGAGCGCCGACATAGGCGGTACGCAGGCGTAGGATGCCCCGAAGCGTCACGGAGTAGTCCTGCTCCCCGGTGGTGAGCACCACATTCCGCAGACTCCCCTGATTCAGGCCGAAGAGTCCGGCGTAGTCGCCGCCGTTGGGACTCTGGAGCGGCACAGCGGCGATGGGATAGGTGCCGCCGTCATAGATGTGGGTAAAGGGGACGACGGCACTGCTGCCGATGGGCTGCTGGCTGGTGACGACGGCGCCGCTGCGGCCGTAGTTCGCCCAGTCGTAGCCGGAGTAGTCGATGCTGCGCTCCTGCTGGAGGGTGGTGTCCTTGGCCAGCAGGGGGCTGTACTGCTCATAGTACAGGCTCAGGTTATTCAGCTGCCGGGCCGTGCGGATGCCGATCTCGCTGGGGGCCTCCGGGGCCTCGGAGCCCTCCGATACCCAGCAGGTGAAATGGGGATTGAAGTAGTAGGTGGTGTCCTCCACCTGCACCCGGCGGTAGAAGTCCGTGGATACCTCGGTGGTGTTCACCAGTGTCCGGGGCAGGGGCAGCAGGTAGTAGCCCCCGCCCATGTCGATGGCGTTGGCACGGTACAGGGTAGAGGTGACCTCCCGCCCCCCCAGCGAATAGCGCACCGTCAGATCCTGCTCCGGCAGCGTGCTGTACACCATGCCGTAGCCGTCGCCCACCACCGTGCCGGTGGTTTTGACGGTGGACTTGTTGGCACCACGGAAGCCGTAGCTGCCGTCGGAATAGACCTCGTAGTACACCAGTGTACCGGCCTCGAACTGAGCCTGCCAGTCGCCGTAGTGGGTCAGCCCCGTCAGGCGGGGATAGGAGTAAGCGCCCAAGCCCATGCCGTCCACCAGGTTATAGGCCACGGTGTCGCTGCCACCGGTCTCAGCGGTGAAGGCGTCGTTGAGGTACTTTTCGATGGCGTCGGCCCGGCTGCGGCCGCTCCACTGCTCATAGTCGGCAAAGACCGTGCCGTCCATGTCGTGGTCGCCGTGGGACATATAGTAGGTGCTGGTGATATCGGGCTTGTCGGTGGTGACATCCGCAGGCTTGGCGGTGGAGTAGGTGAGCTTTTCACTGCCGTTCAGCCGGGCGCTGGCGCTGTAACAGGTGTCGATGACGTCGCCGTAGGACAACTCACCGCCCACCAGACCCGCCATGACGTCGGCCTCCTGGAAGCCGGCGGTGTAGCAGTCCCGCAGGGTGATGTCCGCCGTGCCGATGCAGCTGCCGATGAGGCCGCCGGTGGTGCCGGAGGCGTAGAGATAGCAGTCAGCGTAGGAATGTTCCACATAGACGGTGCGAGTGCCGCTGATATAGCCCACCAGACCGCCGGCGTAGCGGCCGCCCTCCAGCACGGAGGAGGCGAAGCTGTTGCGGACGGTGAGATCATAGCCGCAGCGACCCACCAGACCACCGGCGGTGGCGCCGCTGATCCAGATATCCTGCTCACTTTTGCTGCTGAGCTTGTCACGGGTGGGGCTCAGGTAGACCTGACAGCCCTCGATGGTGGTGCCGCCCCGGAGGGAGCCAGCCAGACCGCCGGCATTGCCTCCGGCGCTGATCTGGGCTCCGCACAGACGGATGTTTCGCAAGGTGCCCCGGAAGCTCTCGAACAGGCCGCCGTCACCGTCGGTATCCACCGGCAGTTCATAGATCACAGGGTGATAGGACTGGGTGCCTACGGCGACGGTGCTGTCGTAATAGGCGAGGTTCTCGTTATAGATGGGGGTGAACTTCCGGCCCGGATAGCAGCTGTCCCAGCCGTCGTCCATGCCGGTGTTGACGAACTGGATATCCTGCTCCTGCAGCGCCCGTGTGATGGCGGTGGGCAGACCGGAGCCCTCGTCCAGATTTTGCAGATGCCGGGCATAGGTGACCACGGCGGTGGTGCCGCCGTCCCGCACCTCGGCAAAGAGACTGTTGGTGGTGAGTTTGCCGGTGACGGAGTCCACCAGACGGCTGTCGCTCTCTACCTCCACCTTCAGGGTCAGGTCGGAGCCGGGGGTCAGCTGCCGGAAGCGGCGCTGCTGGGAGAAGCGCTTGCCCTCCGTCAGGTCGTCCAGCACCATGGTGACGGTATAGGTGCGGTAAGAGACGTTGACTTCGGAGCCGGTGAGCTCCATCCGCCCGGTGGAGTGGCCCTGCGCGTCCGTCACCGTCACATAGAAGTGCAGGGGGTCACGGGGCGTGTCACAGGTGACCTTCAGCAGCAGACGCTCCTTGTTGATGATCTCCATCTTGGGGGTCAGCTTGCCGGTGTCCTCGCTCTGGACGCTGTCGCCGCCGTAGTAGCCCACGGTAGCCCCCTCCTGCACCCGGCGATCCCGTGAGCGCAGGGGGTTGAAGGCGTCGAAGCTGTACTGCATGGGCTTTTCGCTGTAAAACACGGCGTAAACACTGCCGCTGCCGGGGTCATACTCGATGACCCAGTTGGCGTCCCACAGCTCCGCCTCCACCTGCTCACGGGGCAGGATGCTCCCGGCGGCGGAGGTGTCGGTGCTTTTGGCGGCGGAGGTGACGTAGTACAGAGTACTGGTGGTGTACTTATCCTGCTCGGCGTCCCAGGGGATGTTGTTCAGGGCCGTGGCCCGGTCCTTTCCGTACTCGTCGCTGCGGCCGCTGGCCTGCAGCTGAGAGAGGCGGTTCTGAGCCGCCAGATAGATGGTCTCCGCCTTGGAATCCAGCTCCGTCTGGCGGATATTGCGCTGGTGGCGGCTGATGGGGATCATGGCCAGCGCCAGCAGGATGATGAGGATGGCCAGCGCCAGCAGCACCTCCGTCAGCGTGAAGCCCCGTCTATTCCGTTGTAGTTTTCTCTCAGTCATAGAAAAAGCTCCCCGCCCCACGGCGTTCTCAGGGCATGATCTCAAAGTAGGTGATGACCAGCGTGGTCTCCACAGTGCCGCTGTTGCGGCCCTCGGTATAGGTGTTCATATTCATGTCGGAGATCTGGCTGATGTTCTGGCTGGAGCACAGCCGATCCACGATCTGCCGGGCCTGCGCATAGGTGGAGGTCCGGAAGGTCATGACGATGGGCCGCAGCATGATATAGTCCTGCTGCACGGTACCCGCAGAGCAGTCCAGCGAATAGTCCAGCGTGTCGCTCATGATCTCGTGGAGCTCGATCATCAGCTTGCCGCTGTTGTCGTACTGGGGGATGGTGCGCTTCTCGCCCGCCGCCTTGATCTCTTCGATGGCCTTCTGCATCTTCTGCATCTGGGCCATTTTCCCCTGATTGGCGTCCAGCTCCGTCTGCTCGGCCTCCATGTTCAGCCGATAGCTGGAGATCTGATCGTTGATGGGGATGAGGATCAGCTTACAGTAGCCCGCCACCAGCACCACCACGATCAGCACCAGCAGCAGGGTCTTTTCCCGTCTTGTCAATTCCCGGTTCATTTGTCTGCCTCCTCTGCGCTGCGTAGGGTGATGCGGACGGTGAAGTCCAGAATGGTGGAGACGTTGCCGTCCTCCGTGGAGGCCAGATTCAGCTCCACATTGCTGACGATGGGGGACTGCTGGATCACGTCAAACATCCGGGAGATCTGATCCAGACTCATGCCGGACATGGCCACCACCATCTTGTTGCCGGACACTTGTAGGGAGACCAGCCGTCCACGGGACAGCATCTCCTGCTCCAGCAGATCCAGCGCCTTCTGGCGGTCCACCAGAGTGCCGTTGTCCTCACTGCCGTCGGTGGCCCACTCCATGGAGTAGGTGCGGTATTCCATCAGCAGACGGTCGTAGCCCTTCAGCAGCTCCTGCATCTGGGTATACTCCGTGTGAACGGAGGCGTAGGCGGCCTGCGCCGCATCCAGCCGGCGGTACTGGTCGATGACGCCGAACTTGGCCACGCAGCCCGCCAGAATGACGATGGCCAGACAGCCCACCAGCAGGGTCAGACGGGGATTGCCCTTCTGTTCCCGCATATTCAGATTGATGCCCTGCTTATGGGGGCATTTGAGGGTCTTGCGACCGGCCTCCGAAGGCCCCTTTTTCATCTTTTCTGCCATTATCGCAGGCCCCCCTTGATGCCAAGATCCACGCCGCCGATGGCCCGCAGGTACATCCACGGCTCCTCGGTGGACATCCGCTGGCCCAGCAGCTCGGCGGAGGTGTGCAGCGTCATGCCGGTGGTATCGGCGATGGTGTCGTACAGCGGCTGAATGGCGCTGCCGCCGCCGCACAGGCACAGCTGCGTCAGCTCCCGCTCCCGGTTGTTGTAGTTGAAGAAGTTCACGGCCTTCACCACCTCCACGGCGATGCGGCCA
>ERZ791858.1334-NODE-1334-length-13911-cov-111.085017_pt1 | contig 13911 bp, 7 predicted proteins | sample MGYA00510284_ERZ791858 | MGnify/ENA primary metagenome ERZ791858 (study PRJEB30046, sample SAMN00792077) | human gut metagenome | study: EMG produced TPA metagenomics assembly of the A metagenome-wide association study of gut microbiota in type 2... | reverse complement strand
GCAAGAGATAAACTTACAGCACGATCGCGATCCGCGCAACCCGGGCCGCATGAACGACGCGTGAACCGTTGGAAATCCAACGTTCCATCGGCGTGTCGAAACTTGACAAACCAGGCCCGACCAACCCCGCAACCACCGAAACCATCCCCGCAATCGCCCATTCCATCCCCGCAAATCCGCAATCGCATCCGCATTTTGTAACCGCAAAACGGCGTTACGGGTAACAAAAGCCGGAAGGGAAAGCCAAAACGGGACGGTCACGGGAAGAAGAACCAGGAAACTGCGACACGAATCGCAAATGCTACCAGCGGCGCCCGCAATGCTTGCCACCGATGCCAGACTTGCCATTCGCACCCCACGGACCGCGGCCTTCGCCATGCAATACACCCAAGTGATGTTTCATGGCAACCAGCATGATATGCGTATCTTCCAAACCGAGGTGGCGCTCCGACTTGCTTTCATCGAGCGCGCCCTGCCGCTTGGCGTATGCGTCCAACGTGTTATTGCCGTACGGATGCTCGCCGTCCGGAATTGACCCTTCATCCCAACGGCGGCTCATCGGCAACGTGTCGATAATCGTAATCTTGCCCGCACGGTAGCTTTCCGCATATCCAGCCACATTCAACATGAAGAAGCTATGTTCGAAACGAGCGTTGTGCGCTACGTACGGTTGCTGCTCCAATCGCTGCAGCAAACCGATTTGAGCCTCCGGCCACTCATCGAACAGGCGGAAGCCGGACGCACGATTACGTACATCGATACCGGTCAAATCGAGAATCAGCGGATTACCGAGCGTCGCGTTCGCGGCAGGAACGCCGAACGACAGACGCGACTGACCATACGCATCGCCCGTTTCGTAATAACTCTGCTCGTATTGGTATCCAGTAGGTGCGGCAGCAGGGCGAGGGGAAATCATGTTCATATATTCAAAGCCGACGTCGATGATGTACACACGCGCCGGGTCAGTACCGGTGGTTTCGATGTCGATTCCCATGACATTGTCCACATCGCGTCCAGGAAGATAAGCGTCGCGCCAATCCGATTTGCGGTATTCAGCCATCCGACGCAACTGCGCCGCTTCAGCGGATTTCGTTTCCGAACCGTAATCAAACAACGTGGAGCCGCCCGGACTGGTTACTCCACTCAGGTTCGCACGCGACATGGCATAGTCACTGGCTCGCTTCTGACTTTTCTCTGCGGCACGACGGGCGGCGCGGCCGTTAACGATGTCAGCGGTTCGATCCTGAATATCATCCAACGCCACTCCCCCGGAAGCCAAAGCCGAACCGGGCAGCAGCACCGGAACCGTCACGCGCTCACGTCGTTCCTCGGTGACCGTCCACAATCCCATCGCCACGCCAATCTGTCGCAGAACAGCGATTTCGTCGCACAACCGACGGTTCGCGTAAGCAAGCGCGCGCGGCAGCCGATAGGAAGCGATAAGTCGGTCGTAATCCATCATGAACGTGCTGTTGCACTGCGCGATGGTCGGTTCGAGCCGATCTCGAATCGCAAGATCATCTTTCAACAGGGCGTGCAGCTGCGGGGCGGAAAGTTGCGGCGACGAGGACCGCAGCATTGCCAACAAATCAACGTGCTGTCTTGTGGCGGCACCAATGCCGTTACGCAGGTCAAGGGAAGACACCCATCGCCAGTCGATCGGCTGGTTGTCGGCGTCATTCGGCATCGATGCCGACCATTGTTCGATGTCCTGCTTCGCGTCATCCAGCCAGGAAAGATTCATCGTCGATTCGTTCATACCTGCCCATCGTAGCCGATACCCACCTTCAGCGTGTAAGAATGTGCAACAAACCAACGTGCGCATTCCTCTTTGTGAGAACACAACCATGCGAGTTCGAATGACGGTGTTCATTACGAAACCGCGCGCGGATACCTCCGTGCGAAGCGGTTGCCATACGAATTTTCACATAGCGCAAATGTGACCATTTCCCAGCAAAAATCCAGAATCGACTTTCATTTTTGAATCCCGGAACGCAATAAACGTTCCAAATCAACGAAAGGAACTGCAATGTCAGAAACACATTCCACCACTGAAAACAACAATTCGCATTGCTGCGACAACACCTGCGGCAATGCCGACGACCGCGTTGTTCCTGACAGCGTGGAAATCAATCCGCTGTTCGCCCGTCCGAAGGAAGCCCAGGCGTTCTCGAAATTTACCATTCCACAGAAGGGTAGTCTGCCGGAAACCGCCTACCAAGTGGTGCATGACGAGGCCATGCTGGATGGCAACGCGCGACTCAATCTTGCAACTTTTGTGAGCACGTGGATGGACGATCATGCGAACCGCCTGTACATGGAGGCGGCCGACAAGAACATGATCGACAAAGACGAGTACCCGAAAACCGCCGAAGTCGAATCGCGCTGCTGGCACATGCTCGCCGATCTATGGCATGCGCCCGATCCAATGAATGCCATCGGAACCTCCACCATCGGCTCGTCGGAAGCTTGCATGCTGGGCGGACTCGCGTTGAAGCGGCGTTGGAAGGAAGCCCGCGAAAAGGCCGACCTGCCGACCGATCGTCCGAATCTGGTGATGAGCAGCGCCGTGCAGGTGTGCTGGGAGAAGTTCTGCAACTATTTCGACGTGGAACCACGCTATGTGCCGATTTCCGAGGACCACAAAGTGCTCGACGGCCATGATCTCGACAAGTATGTCGATGAGAACACCATCGGCGTGGTGGCCATCATGGGCGTGACCTATACGGGTATGTATGAGCCGGTCGAACAGATCAGCGAAGCACTGGACCGCATCGAGGAGCGCACCGGACTTGATGTGCGCATCCATGTGGACGGCGCTTCGGGAGGTATGATCGCACCATTCATCCAGCCGGACCTCGCATGGGACTTCCGCGTCAAGCGCGTTTACTCCATCAGCACCTCCGGTCACAAGTACGGTCTGGTCTACCCCGGTTTGGGATGGGTCGTATGGCGCGAAACCGCTGACCTGCCGGAAAGCCTTATTTTCAAGGTGAGTTATCTCGGCGGCGAAATGCCGACTTTCGCACTGAACTTCTCCCGTCCGGGCGCACAGGTACTGCTGCAGTACTACATGTTCCTGCGTTTGGGATTCGACGGGTATCGAAGGGTGCAGCAGACTTCGCATGATGTGGCGAAATATCTGTCGGGCGAGATCGAGCAGATGGATGATTTTACGCTGTGGAACGACGGTTCCGACATTCCGGTGTTCGCATGGATGCTCAACGACAAGCCGGATCGCAAGTGGAATCTGTACGATCTGCAGGATCGGCTGCGCATGAAGGGATGGCTGGTGCCGGCTTATCCGATGCCGGTGGATCTGACGCAGGTGACCGTGCAGCGCATTGTGGTGCGTAACGGTTTCAGCCACGATATGGCCGAAGCGTTCATCAAGGATTTGAAGTCGTGTGTGAAGTATCTGGACGGACTGCGCTCACCAATGCCAAGCGAGGCTCGTGCATCCGGATTCCACCACTGATATTTCGCGGTCATTCCACGAATTCCATCGTTTCCCGCATTAAGGAAATTCATGTTCATTCCCACAACGATTATGTTTACGAAAGCTGGCTGCAATGACAGTTCATATGAAAAAGCCGCTTGCTGTGGTAGCGCACGATGCAAGCGCAGCTGCACATCCCGGGTCCGCACGTTCCACGACGAACGCTGCGACGGCACCGACAACAACGCCACGCAATCCGTCTGCCGTCGCAGGAAACCGCAATCGTACGGGCATACCTGCGCATGCCGGGGCGAATAGAGGGAACGGCGCTGACGGGCACGGCGCAATCGCAAGCACGGCAACCGTTGCCAATAAAACCGGCAAAACCATGATGACAGTCAGCCAACTGGCGATGTTGACCGTGGTGGCGGTGGCCTCGCTACGCTCTCTGCCGGCCATGGCCGATTATGGTCTCGCTTCCATTCTGCTGTATCTCATTCCGGCGGTCGTTTTCCTGGTGCCGACCGCGCTGGTGGCTGCCGAACTGGCCACCGGCTGGAAAGGTGGCGTGTACGTGTGGGTGCGTGAGGCGTTCGGCAATCGCATCGGATTTCTCGCCATTTGGCTGCAGTGGATTCAGAATGTGGTGTGGTATCCGATACAGATTGCGTTCATCGCCGTCAGCCTGTCGTATGTGTTCGGCATGGGTGGCTTGGGCAATAATGGCGTATATGTGGCCGCGGTGATCATCGTGTTGTATTGGGCAAGCACGATGGTGGCGTTGCGCGGCGGCAATCTGTTCGCCAAGGTCGGGTCGATTTCGGGACTTATCGGCACGCTGTTTCCTGCGTTGCTGCTTATCGTCTTCGGCATTATCTGGCTGGCGATCGGTAAGCCAGTGCAGACCTCCCTGCACGCATCCGCGCTGCTTCCGCCGTGGACGGGCATCGCGTCGATTGTGCTAATCGTATCCAATGTGCTCGCCTACGCGGGTATGGAGGTCAATGCCGTGCATGCCAACGACTTGGAGCATCCGGGACGTCAATTCCCACGCGCCATTGCACTAGCGACCGCGCTGATTCTGCTGGTACTTGTGCTGCCGACTTTGGCAATCGCCTTTGCTGTGCCGCATCGTGAGCTGGGGCTCATCGACGGCATCAATCTGGCGTTCAGGGAGTTCTTCGACCATTTTGGCATGGGTTGGGGCACTCCGGTGATTTCGCTGCTCATCGCGCTAGGCGCGTTCGCTTCCGTGGTGGCTTGGATAGCTGGTCCTTCTCGCGGTTTGCTAGCGGCCGCCCGCACGGGACTGATGCCTCCCGCGCTGCAGAAGCGCAATGCCCACGACGTGCAGGAAGGCATTCTGATTCCGCAAGGCATTATCGTGACCGTGCTGGCGTTGCTGTTCGTGTTGATCCCCAATGGCAACACGGCTTTCGCGACGCTGGTGGATATGGCGACCGCGCTGTATCTGGTGATGTACATGTTGATGTTTGCCGCCGCGATTCGTCTGCGCAACACCCATCCAGAAGTCCGCCGCACGTATCGAGTTCCTGCGATTCGGTTGGTCGCGGGCGTCGGTTTCGTCGCTTCCGCCGCGGCATTCGTGTTGACTTTCGTGAGACCGGCTGGTTTCACCGGTTTGGATAGCGTTTCATATGCGATTCTTGTGGCTGTAGTCGTGCTTGTGCTCGGTTTACCGCCGCTGGTGTTGTATGGAATGCGCAAGCCTGGCTGGGATCTGCGTTCGGATGCCGAGCGGAACACGGATACGTACGATGTGCTAGTGAATCCGGAATACTGAAATATTGGAATATTTGGAATACTCATGTTTCGAACATTCCAATAATCCCGAATATGATGAATGCCTCCCAAGTGTTCGCCTGGGAGGCATTCATCGTTCTTGTCTCGTTCGTTTACGCGATTACAGTTCGAAGCCGAGTTCGGCCGCCGCTTCGGTCGGTACCGGATCCTCGCACCAGAAATCCTCAAGGTTCTCATTGGTGGTCAGGCTTCGGATTTCGGCCTGGTCGATGTACAGTTCACCGCTCAAATGGTCGGTTTCATGCTGGAAGATGCGGGCCGGCCAGCCGTGCAGATGTTCCTCATGCTTGTTGCCGTCCTCATCCTGCCAACGGGCGGTGATGTCAAGCCAACGCTTGCGTACGGCCTGGTAACCGTCGAAGCTCAGGCAGCCTTCGTAGAAGCTGCGGGTTTCGGTGCCGATCGGCTCGTAGCTGGGGTTGATGATGGCGTGGAAGGGGAATTCCGCGGCTTCGCGCGGATCGCCATCGTCGCCTTCGCATACGTGGTCTTCGACGACGGCCAAAGCCAGACCGAGACCGATCTGGGTGGCTGCGAGGCCCACGCCCGGCGCTTCCAGCATGGTGGTGCGCATGGTGTCGATGAGCTTGTCAAGCGTTTTGCGGCTCAACTGGCCGTCGTAGGCGATGGTCTGCTGGCGTAATACCGGTTCGCCGGCCTGCACGATCGGCATGATTTTCTCTTTGCCGCCGGTTTTGATGAGCTTTTCGACCTCGCGGTTGAGTTCGAGGTCCACTTTCGAGTTGTGTCCGAACATGGGGCATATCTCCTTGCGGGCTCTTACAGGGTGAGTTCGTCGGCGACGACCTTGGCGAGGCGATCGCACACTTCGTCTGCCTGCTGCTGGGTTTCGGCTTCGGCCATGACGCGCACGAGCGGCTCGGTGCCGGACGGACGCAGCAGCACGCGGCCAGTGTCGCCCAGCAGCTTCTCTTCGCGTTCCACCGCGGCCTGCACCTTGGCGTTGGTCTTGGCGGCCATCTTGTCCACGTTCGGCACGTTGATGAGCGTCTGCGGCAGCTGCGGGAAGTCGGCGGCCAGTTCCTTCAGGCTCTTACCGGATTTGACGACCTCGTTGCACAGGGTGAGCGCGGTCAGGGTGCCGTCGCCGGTGGTGGCGAATTCACGGTTGATCACGTGGCCGGACTGCTCGCCGCCGAGCGAATAATCGCCTCGCAGCATCTCTTCAAGCACGTAACGGTCGCCCACGTTGGTCTGCACGGTCTTGATGCCCATGGAACGCAGGGCCAACTTCAGACCGAGGTTGCTCATCACCGTCACGACGAGGGTGTCATGGTTGAGCTTGCCCGCGTTCTTCTTGGCGCGTGCCAGAATGCCCATGATCTGATCGCCGTTGACCATGTTGCCATCCTCATCCACGGCAAGGCAACGGTCGGCATCGCCATCGAAGGCAACGCCCATGACGGCGCCGGAGGCCTTGACCATGGCCTGCAGCTGCTCAGGATGGGTGGAGCCGGCGTTCTTGTTGATGTTGTAGCCGTCCGGCGACGCGTTGATGACGGTCACGTCGGCGCCGGCGCGGCGCAAGGCTTCCGGAGCGACCACGGACGTGGCGCCGTTCGCGCAGTCGGCCACGATCTTCAGGCCCTTCAGCGGCGTCGGCTGCGACTTGTCCGGACCGACCGGCACGATGGCGGAAACCAGATGGTCGATGTACAGGTTGGTTGCGGTGGCGGTGTCATGGCTGACACGACCCACGCCGGCGCCGGTAGGACGATCCCAATCCTGGCCGAGCACCGCTTCGATCTCGTCTTCCTTGGTGTCGGGCAGCTTGAAGCCGCCGCGGGCGAAGAACTTGATGCCGTTGTCGGGCATCGGATTGTGGGATGCGGAGATCACCGCGCCCATTTCCACGTTGAGCACGGACGTCAGGTATGCGACGCCCGGCGTCGGGATGATGCCGGCGTCGATCACGTCGAAGCCGCCGGCGGACATGCCAGCGGACAATGCGGCGGCAAGGAAATCGCCGGAAACTCGTGTATCACGACCGACCAGCGCACGGCGACGGCTTTCGAATTCGCTCCGCTCGTCATCGCCCAGCACACGCACCGCGGCGTCACCCAAATCGAGCGCCAGCTGTGCCGTCAAATCCCTATTCGCCAATCCTCGAACGCCGTCGGTTCCGAACATACGTGGCATGAGTCTCAAATCCTCGCTATCTGCAAACGATATTTCCGTGACCTATCGTACTCAACCGTGCCGCCGAAACCAGCAGGTGACGACGCAATCGCATAACACTTCACAATTCAAAGCATTTCACGGCGCGCAATGCCCTTTTCGTGTCGCACGACTTTGATTTCAAGGCGGAAAATCAAGTCGTGCGGCAACACTTGATAAAGAAATACCCCCTAACTATCATTTTCCGTTGAAAACCAGCAAAAAATAAGAGTTAGAGGGTATGAAAGCCAGCACGCTTGTCGCACAACTTTGAAAAATGCCTCCAAAATCAAAGTCGTGCGACAGCCTTCGACGCAAAATGCCCCCTAATCCTTATTTTCAAGCGGAAAACGAGGATTAGGGGGCATAAATGCCGATATGCCCGTCGCATGACTTTGAAAATCGCACCCAAAATCAAAGTCGTGCGACGACATGACGGCTCTTAAGCGGGAACGTTCCTGTCGCCCCTGCTATCAGAGCGCGGCGTTGAAGTCGCGCACTTTCAGCGTGCGGTGAGAAGCCTCGACGTTGCCACGCACAATGCGCTGCAAGGCGTTGTCCGCGTCCTTATGGGAGGCGAGCCAGGCGTCGCCCAGCTCCACGAGCTTCGCCGGATCGGCATAGCCCGGATACAGGCCTTCGAGCAGCGCTTCCGCCATGTGGAAGGTCTTGTGCTCCCAAATCCAGTCGGCGACCTCGAAATACTTCTCGGCGTACGGTTCGGCCAAGTCGGCGCGCGGGGTGGCTGCGAAGCCACCGGCCACAGCCTCAAGCTGCATGTTGGTCAGCTCGTCGTTGTGCAGGGCCTCGTTCCAAGCCCATGCCTTCGCTTCGGCGGTACCGGCCACGGCGCGTGCGCCATAGGCGAACTCACGGTTCTCGGTGGTTTCGCGCTTGGCCAGTTCGGCGTCGATTCCCGCCTGGTCGATCGCGTTGACGGTGCTCAGCGCGTTGATGATGGTCCAGCGGAAGTTGTTGTCGATTTCCAGACCGTCGAATGCCACGGAACCGTCGAGCAGGCCCTTCGCGTTGGCGACGAACGCCTCGTCGCCCGGCTCGCCGTAGCCCAGGTAGGCGGTGACGAGCTGGAACTGTTCGTCGGAGCCGGCCTTGGCCTGACCCGCCAGCTTGAACAGTTCGGCGGCCACGTGCTTCACGATCTCGGCACGCTCTGCCGGAGCGGTGTAATGCCATGCGGTGGTGCTGACCTGTGCCAGCGCGTAACGGAAGGTGGTGGACTCGTGTTCGGTGGCGAACGCGGCCAGCGAGGTGTCGATGAACTGGCGTGCCGGCAGTTCACCGTCGCGGGTCATGTCCCACAGGGCGAGCCAGATCACGGAGCGTGCGAGCGCGTCGTCGAAGCGGTACAGGTTGCTTGTCGCGAATGCGAGGCTCTTGTCGTCGAAACGCAGCTTCGTGTAGGTCAGGTCGTCGTCGTTCACCAGGATCAGCGACGGACGTGCCTTGCCGGCGGCAGCGTCGACGACCGTCAGTTCGCCGTCGACGTCCAGTTCGAAACGGTCGGTGCGCACGATCTTGCCGGTTTCCGGATCCTCGTTGTAGAAGCCGACGGCGAGACGGTGGGCGCGCAGCACGGGATGCTCGGCCGGAGCAGTCTGGCGCAGGGCGAGACGCTTGATGGTGCCGTCCTCGTTCTCTTCGACTTCGGTGGCGATGGTGTTGATGCCGGATTCCTCAAGCCACTGGGCGCTCCACGCCTTCAGGTCGCGGCCGGAAGTGAGTTCCAGTTCGGCGAGCAGGTCGGCGAGGGTGGCGTTGGAGTAGGCGTGCTTGTTGAGGTAGTTGTTGATGCCCTTGAAGAACTTCTCACGGCCCACGTAGTACACGAGCTGCTTCAGCACGGAGGCGCCCTTGGCGTAGGTGATGCCGTCGAAGTTGACGTAGGTGTCGTTGAGGTCGTTGATCGGGGCGACGATCGGGTGGGTGGTGCTCAGCTGGTCCTGACGCAGCGCCCAGCTCTTTTCGCCGGAGCTGAAGGTTGCCCAGGCGTCCTTCCATTCGGTGGCTTCGGCGGTGGCGAGGGTGGACGTGAACTCGGCGAAGGATTCGTTGAGCCACAGGTCGTTCCACCACTTCATGGTCACGTAGTCGCCGAACCACATGTGGGCGAGCTCGTGCAGCACGGTGACCACACGGCGTTCCGCGTAGGCGTCGGTGACCTTGGATTCGAACACGTACTGGTCGCGGATGGTGACCATGCCGATGTTCTCCATGGCGCCGGCGTTGTATTCCGGCACGTAGATCTGGTCGAACTTGGCGTACGGGTACGGCACGCCCCAGGTCTTGGCGTAGAAGGCGAAGCCCTTCTTGGTGATGTCGAACAGGTAGTCGACGTCCTTTTCGAAGGCTTTGGCGAGCGCCTGGCGGCAGTACATGGCCATCGGCACGGTGCGGCCGTCCTCATTGGCGTATTCGGTGTGCCATTCGGCGTACGGTCCGGCGCAGATGGCGGTGAGGTAGGAGCTCATGGTCGGGGTCGGTTCGAACACCCACAGCTTGGTGGTTTCGGCGGCGTGATCGCCGAGCGTGCCTTCCTCGGTGACGGTTTCGTTGTCGGTCACGGAGGCGGTGGGCATGTTGGACGTGACGATCCAGGATTTGGCTGCGAGCACGGAGAAGTCGAACACGGCCTTCAGGTCGGGCTGGTCGAACACGGCGTAGACGCGACGGGCGTCCGGCACTTCGAACTGGGTGTACAGGTAGACGTTGCCGTCGGACGGGTCGACGCTGCGGTGCAGGCCTTCGCCGGTGTTGGAGTACTGGCACATCGCCTTGACGGTAACCTCGTTGTGCTCCTTGAGGCCCTTCAGCTCGATGCGGCTGTCCGCGTATGCTTCGGCCGGGTCGAGGGTTTCACCGTTGAGGGTGATCTCGCTGACTTCGTTGGCGATGAGGTCAAGGAAGCTTGACTCCCCCGGCTTCGCGTCGAAGGTGACGGTGGTTTCGGAGCCGAAATCCTTGGCTCCGCGGGTCAGGTCAAGCTTGACCGTGTAATGGATTGGCGCGGCGATGATGCTTTTGCGTTCTTCCGCTTCGATTCGGGTGAGGTTTGCTCCTGGCATGTCACTCCTTCTTTCTGGTAACAGAAGGCGGCGCAATCAGTTGTGCCGATCACGTCGCCTTGATTCAATTTATGGTAAATTTACGGCTTATTTCGCGGCGTTCAGTCCCATCGCGTCATCCACGTCCTGCGCGATGTCGGCGACGACGGGAACGATCATCGGCTTGCGGTGTAGCTGTCGTGCCACCCAGCCGCCGAGCGTGCGTCGCATGATCTGCTGCAGCTTGTAGGTGTCGCGCGTGCCCTGCATCATCGCGTCCTGCAGCTGCTCGACGATCTGGTGACGGACCTTGTCGAACTCGCTTTCGTCTTCCGCGACCGCGTTGAGGTAGATCTTCGGACCGGTGATGACATCCGCGGTCTCGGTGTCGACGACCACGAAGCTGGACACGAAGCCTTCGGTGCCGAGGATGCGGCGCTTCTCGAGTTCTTCGTCGGTCAGTTCGCCGACGGAATCGCCATCGACGTAGACGTAGCCGCACGGCACGGAGCCGACGACCGCGGCCTGGCCGTGGTACAGGTCGACGACGTCGCCGTCTTCGGCCAGCACGACGTTCTGCGGATCGACGCCGGTCTTGACGGCGATCATGCCGTTGGCCACCAAGTGGCGGTTTTCGCCGTGGATAGGCATGGCGCACTTCGGCTTGACGATGTTGTACATGTACAGCAGTTCGCCTTCGTTGCAGTGGCCGGAGACGTGCACGGCGGCGTTGTCTCGGTTGACCACGCGGGCTCCGAGCTGCACGAGCTTGTTGATGACCTTGTAGACGCCATGCTCGTTGCCTGGGATCAGGGAGCTGGCGAGGATCACCGTGTCGAACTCGTTGATGGTGATGTCGCGGTGGTTGCCGTCGGCGATGCGGCCGAGCGCGGCCATCGGCTCGCCCTGGGAGCCGGTGCACATGTAGACGAGCTTGTCGTCCTGCACGTCATGGGCCTGCTTCAGGTCGATGACGGTGTCCTCGGGCAGACGCAGGTAGCCCAGATCTGCTGCGATGGACATGTTGCGGACCATGGAACGTCCGACGAACACGACCTTGCGGCCGTACTTGTGGGCCGCGTCGACGACCTGCTGCACGCGGTGCACGTGGCTGGAGAAGCTGGCCACGATGATCTTGCGCGTGGCCTGTGCGAACGCCTGGTCGAGCGCCGGACCGATGGAGGTTTCCGGCTTGACGAAGCCCGGGACCTCGGCGTTGGTGGAGTCCATCATCAGGAGGTCCACGCCCTTTTCGCCAAGCTTGCCGAATTCCACCAGATCGGTGATGCGGTGGTCGAGCGGCAGCTGGTCGAGCTTGATGTCGCCGGTGTCGATAAGCGAGCCGGCGGGGGTCTGCACGAACACGGCGAGCGCGTCCGGAATGGAGTGCGTGACGTTCACGAATTCCAGGTTGAACGGGCCGACCTTGAGCTTGTCGCGTCCCTTGACCTCGACGAGCGTCGGGTTGATGCGGTGTTCCTTGCACTTGGCCTCAACGAAGGCGAGGGTGAGCTTGGAGCCGATCAGCGGAATGTCCGGGCGGAGCTTGAGCAGGTACGGCACGCCACCGATGTGGTCTTCGTGGCCGTGGGTGAGCACGAGCGCCTCGACCTTGTCGAGACGGTCCTTGATGTAGTGGAAGTCAGGCAGGATGAGGTCCACGCCCGGCTGCTCCTCTTCCGGGAAGAGCACGCCGCAGTCGATGAGCAGGATATGCCCGTTGTATTCGACCACGTTCATGTTGCGGCCGATCTCGCCCAGACCGCCGAGCGGCACGATGCGCATGGAGCCCTTGCGGTACTTCGGCGGGGCGATCAGCACTTCGTCCTGCTGCGGCGCGGTGGATTGCGGCGCGGAATGCGACGGGCGACGGTTCGAACCGTTGCCGCCACGGGATCCACGGGAGCCTCCGTTGCGCGAGCCACCGTTGCCACGGCTGCGGGTGGAGGACTTGGCCTTCTTGATGGCGGTCTTCTCGGACTTCGCGGCCTTGGTGGTCTTGGATGCCTTGACTGCGGTTTCAGTGCGCTTGGCAGCCTTGCTGCCGCGCTTGTGTGTTGTTGTCTTTGTGGTTTCTTCTGTAGCCATTTCCTAGTTGGATTTCTATTACTAATTGTCTCCGCCTATGCGGAAACGAGGAATTTGGGTGCCTGCCGGCGTTCATGCGCGACAGGCCAGTCGCATCATGCGATTCGGTTCACAGCAGTCCCGCGGCGCGCATGCCCTTTTCCGCGCGCACGAGTTCCGCTTCGCCCGGACCGACGTTCGGCAGGCGCATTTCGGTGGAGTCGAGGATTCCACGCACCTTCAGCGAGGCCTTGGCCATCACGGCCTGGAAGCCATTGCCGTTCATCGCTTCGACGAGCGGCGCCAGCTGCACGGAGATGCGCTGCGCTTCGTGGATATCGCCACGATCGAACGCGTTGGCGAGGTCACGCATCGGACCGGCGGCCGCGTGCGCGATCACGGAGATGATGCCGACGGCGCCGACGGACAGGAACGGCAGGAACAGGCCGTCATCGCCCGAATACCAGGTCAGGCCGGTCTCCATGCGCTTGCGCACCGCGCCTGCGATGTCGCCGGTGGCGTCCTTGACGGCCTTGACGTGGTCGAGTTCGGCCAGACGGCGGTAGGTTTCCAGCTGGATGTGCAGTCCGGTACGGCCCGGCACATCGTAGACGATGATCGGCTTGTCCGCGGAATCGTTGACCGCCTTGTAGTGGCGGAACACGCCTTCCTGCGACGGACGGGAGTAATACGGGGCGACCACGAGCACCGCGTCGGCGCCCGCCTCCTGGGTCTGCTCCACCATGCGCACGGTGTGCGCGGTGTCGTTGGAACCGGCGCCGGAAATGACCGGCACGTCCACGACTTCCTTGACGGCCTGAACCAGCTCGACCTTCTCCTCCATGTGGGTGGTCGGAGATTCGCCGGTGGTGCCGTTGACCACAAGACCGTCGGCACCATCCGCCACGAGCTGCTTGGCCAGACGCTGCGCGGCCTCGAAATCAACGGCTCCGTCAGCCTTCATGGGGGTGACCATGGCCGGAAGGATACGTCCGAATGGAGCAGGATCGAGCAGATGCATAGTACCGTCAGTCTTAGGGCTTGTCATACGGCTAACGGTACTTCCCTCTGCGGACGCTTGCGATTTCATGAGACGCGAAAAGTCACATTTTGGAAGGCCTGCCGACGACGACCGCGACGACGCACTGCAGGAAAGCGACGAACGTGAACACCATCAGCGGCACATGATGGCCGCCGGTGGCCTGGACCAGCACGCCGAACATAAGCGGGCCGAGCGACGCGATCAGATAGCCGAACGACTGCGCGACGCCCGACAGCACCACGGTTTCGGCGCTGTCATGCCCGCGCAGCGCGATCAGTGCGAGCGCCACCACCAGGGCC
>ERZ791858.1325-NODE-1325-length-13983-cov-4.080629_pt1 | contig 13983 bp, 16 predicted proteins | sample MGYA00510284_ERZ791858 | MGnify/ENA primary metagenome ERZ791858 (study PRJEB30046, sample SAMN00792077) | human gut metagenome | study: EMG produced TPA metagenomics assembly of the A metagenome-wide association study of gut microbiota in type 2... | reverse complement strand
TCGGACCGGCTCCTCCCGACGGGCACGTACCTGAGACGCAGCGGCAGGACGCTGCCACTCCCCCTCCCAGTGGGACGCCGCCTGCTGAGGTTCGGGCTTCCCCAGCCACTCCATATTCTCCTCCGGGATCTCCTTGAGAAAGCGGGAGGGCATAGCGGGGCTGGTACGGCCGTACAGGGTGCGCTGCCGGGTATTGGTGAGGGTCAGCTTCTCCTTGGCACGGGTCATGGCCACGTAGCACAGTCGCCGCTCCTCCTCCATCTCCTCCTCATCCCCCATGGCCCGGTTGCCGGGGAACAGGCCGTCCTCCATGCCCACCACGAACACGCATGGAAACTCTAGCCCCTTGGCGCTGTGCATGGTCATGAGGGTGACGCAGTTGTCGGAGTCCGCCTGACTGTCCAGATCCGTATATAGAGCCACCTCGTCCAAAAAGCCCGCCAGAGTGGGGTTCTCCGGCTCGTTCTCCAGAAAGCCCATGATGCTGGAGGCCAACTCCTGTACGTTCTCCAGCCGGCCCCGGCTCTCCATATCGTCCTTTTCCTGCAGCATCCGCACATAGCCGGTGCGGTCACACACATATTCGTAAAACTCCACCAACCCCAGATCGGCCACATGGCGGCGCATTTCCTCCATCATATCTGTAAACGCAAGAAGCTTTACAGCGCTTGCTTTCAGTTCTGGATAGTCGGATGCGTGGCAGAGGATCTCATAGAGGGGCCTCCCCTCCTCCGTAGCGATCACCTGCGCCTTATCCACCGTGGCGGTGCCGATCTTGCGGGAGGGTACGTTGATGATGCGCCGCAGCCGCAGATCATCGGTGGGGTTGTTGATAACGCACAGATAGGCCAGCATATCCTTGACCTCGGCCCGGTCGAAGAACTTCATGCCGCCGATGATCTTATAGGGTACGCCGTTGCGCTTAAAGGCATACTCCATGGCGTTGGACTGGGCGTTGGTTCGGTAGAGCACGGCGTGTTCCTTCCAGTTGACGCCCCGACGGTAGTTCATCATGATCTGCCCCACTACATAGTTGGCCTCGTCGGACTCATTGAAGCAGGTCTTGACGGTGATGATTTCCCCTTTTCCGTTCTCCGTCCACAGAGTCTTGCCCTTGCGGCCGGTGTTGTGGCGGATGACGGCGTTGGCCCCGTCCAGAATGTTCTGTGTAGAGCGGTAATTCTGCTCCAGACGGATGGTACGGGCGCCGGTATACTGCTTTTCAAAATTCAGGATGTTCTCGATGTTGGCCCCCCGGAAGCGGTAGATGCTCTGATCGTCGTCGCCTACCACGCAGATGTTGCGGTGTCCCCCTGCCAGCAGACTGGCCAGCAGATACTGCAAATGGTTGGTGTCCTGATACTCGTCGATGAGGACGTAGCGGAACTTGCGCTGGTAGTAGGCCAGCGTCTCCCTGTCCGTCCGCAGCAGATCCACCGTGTGGAGGATGATATCGTCGAAGTCCAGCGCATTGGCGTCCCGTAGTTTCTGATTGTAAAGCGCATATACTTTACCGATGCGCTTGCGCCGCCAATCCTGAGATTTTTCTGCCTGAGCGGCAAACTCCTCCGGCAGGATCATATCATCCTTGGAGCGGGAGATGATGGTCTGGATCTCCCGGACGGGAAAGGTCTTTTCATCCAACTCCAATTCCTTGAGAATGTCCTTCAGGAGCCGTTTGGTGTCATCGGTATCGTAGATGGTAAAGCTGCGGTCAAAGCCCAGCTTGTCGATGTCCCTCCGCAGGATCCGCACGCAGGCGGAGTGAAAGGTGGCGGCCCACACATCACGGGACTCCTCCCCCAGCATCCGCTCCAGACGATCCTTCAGCTCATTGGCAGCCTTGTTGGTGAAGGTGATGGCCAGTACCTCCCACGGGCGGGCGGGCTCCACGGCACACAGATAATCCGCCAAGGGCTTCTGCTCCGGGTCCGGGTGCCGGACATACTGCTCCAGAAACTCCACCTCATCGTCGGAGATGGGCATGGGGATCTCCTCCGTGTCGCTGCCCCGGCCATAGCGCAGAAGGTTGGCCACCCGGTTGATAAGCACCGTGGTCTTGCCGCTGCCGGCTCCGGCCAGCAGAAGAAGCGGCCCCTCCGTGGAGAGCACCGCCTCCCGCTGCTTGTCGTTGAGATGCTGATAGTTCAGGGCGATGGCCTGCCGCCTTGCCCGAATAAAACGCTGCTGCAATTCATTCATGTATTTTTATCCCCTGCTTGTTGTTTTCTCCTATTTTAATACAAAATCCGGGGCCGGTCAACCTCTCTTACAGAAATATAGAAATTTTGTTCGATTTCCTATTGACAGAAACGGATGTTCGACTTATAATGAGGGTCGAACAAAAGTTTCACAGGAGGCATGTACTATGACGACCTTTGGATTTATTATGATGGTGGTTGGCGTGGCTTTCTTCTCCGGCAGCGCCATTCATGTCATCGACCGGCTGGATCGCCCCCAGCAGCGCCGCCGCACGGTGTAACGGCATGGAGCTGCTGGATAAGCTGGCCATCCTGACGGACGCCGCCAAATACGATGCGGCTTGTACGTCCAGCGGTGTCAAACGCAGCGCCCGACCTGGGATGATCGGCAACACCACCTCCTCTATCGCCGGCTGCTGCCACAGCTTCTCCGCCGACGGGCGGTGCATCACTCTGCTGAAGGTGTTGATGACCAACAGCTGCGTGTTCGACTGCAAGTACTGCGTCAACCGGCGCAGCAACGATACCCGCCGGGCGGCCTTCACGCCACGGGAGCTGGCGGAGCTGACCATCGGCTTTTACCGCCGCAACTATATCGAGGGGCTGTTCCTCTCCTCCGGCGTGCTGCGAAGCCCGGATTATACCACCGAACGGATGATCGAGTGCCTGCGGATCCTGCGAGAGGAGTATCGCTTCAACGGGTATATCCATGCCAAAGCCATCCCCGGCACATCGCCGGAGCTGGTGCAGCGGCTGGGGCTGCTGGCAGACCGGCTCAGCGTTAACATCGAGCTGCCCTCTCAGAAGGGCTTACAAACGCTGGCTCCGGATAAAAGCAAACAGGCCATTCTGCGGCCCATGGCACAGATTCGGGACCGGGCCAGAGAGAGCAAGGCAGAGCTGGTGAAGTCCCGCCACGCCCCGGTGTTTGCCCCGGCCGGACAGAGCACTCAACTCATTGTGGGCGCCACGGCGGACAATGATCGCCATATCCTGCACCTGACCCAGTCTTTGTACGAGAAGTACCGTCTCAAACGAGTGTTCTATTCCGCCTATGTGCCGGTAGTCGAGAACAGTCTGCTGCCCTCCAAGGATACGAAGCCCCCTCTGCTGCGGGAGCACCGCCTGTATCAGGCGGACTGGCTGCTGCGGTTTTACGGCTTCCGGGCCGAGGAGCTGTTGGACGAGCAGCACCCGGACTTCAATCCGCTGGTGGACCCCAAGTGCCACTGGGCCATCGGACATCTGGAACAGTTTCCGCTGGAGATCATGAACGCCGAATACGAGACGCTGCTACGGGTGCCGGGCATCGGTCCGATAAGCGCACGGCGTATCGTCTCGGCCCGCCGCCATGGTACGCTGCGGTTCGAGGACCTGAAAAAACTGGGGGTGGTGCTGAAGAGGGCGCAGTTCTTTATCACCTGCGGCGGCCGGATGCGGCAGGGCCTGCAATTTACCGCCCAGACCCTTCAGCGGCAATTAGAGGCGATGGAGCGAGGGCAGCTGCCGCCGGAAGAGTGCCGGCAGCTGTCGCTGTTTGACTCGGCGGGGTGATACGATGGCATGGCAGGATGTGGTCTTTCAATACGACGGCAGCTTCGACGGATTCCTTTGCTGCGTGTTTGAAAGCTATGTACACAAAGAATTCCCCATCGCCTTTTACAGCGATGAGGAGTGTTTTTCCCTGTATTCCGTCCGCAGCATCCTGACGGTGCCGGAGCACGCCCGCCGGGTGTACCGGGGCATCTTCAAGCGCTCCAAGCGTGCCGCAGAGTTGCTGCACCGTGCCTTTCTCACCTGTATGGAGGATAAAGAGTTACACCTTTACACCTTTGTCCGCAAGCTGATGGACGAAGGACCGGATTTCCTGAGAAACCAGTCGGATGCGGCCTACTACCCCGTGGCCAAGGCTCTGCGGCACATGAGCGGCGAGTTAGAGAAGCTGCGTGGCTTCATCCGTTTTTCCGAGTACAGTGGCGTGCTGGGAGCGGAAATCGAGCCAAAAAATCGAGTCCTCCCCCTGCTGCGAAACCACTTCTGCAATCGCTATGCCAACGAAGCCTTTTTTATCTACGACAGTACACACAAGGACCTACTGCTATACAGCAGCGGCCGATCCCGAATGATGCGGGTAGACAGCCTGCAGTTGGCCCTGCCCGGTGAGGAGGAGCTTTGCTTCCGAGCCCTATGGAAGCGGTTTTATGAGACGGTGGCCATCAGGGAACGGGAGAATCCCCGCTGCCAGAATACCTTCCTGCCCAAGCGATATCGAGGGACGATGACGGAGTTTCTTCCGCTGGACTATGAGAGGCAGCAGCAAAATCTCCTCTCCTCCCATGATGTAGCAAACGGCGCAATTATCAGAATGATCGATTCAATTGAATTGCCGCCTACCACCAGTTTACCGGAACACTCTATATAGTTTCCGAACAGGTCGTGAGGAAGAGGATCTCCTTCATATGGATAATTTACAGGATACTCGCTCTCTTTTGACGTGGGTACATATTTTGTTGAGATTCGCCCTTACCCTTCGCTGTCAGCAGACATAACAGAATATCTGGCAATTCTTAGCGTGTCAAGGATGGTACTTATCTCCCGAAAGCAGGTCGCCGAAAACCAGGAATTTCTATTAGCCACTGTAAAGTATTACTATCTTACATCCGTTACAAAAAAAGGAAGAGGGCATATGCCGGGTGGTTGTAAAACAGTAAATTCAAAAAATGGTGAAAACCTTGTGTTTTCAAGGGGCGGCGTGACTTCGGTCACGCCGTTTCCTTTTCATCAGCTCATTCAGAGGGATAAAACCCAGTCCATCGTACTTGATGTGGATGTGCTGTACCCGCTTGCCGCTGGACTTGTCCGGTGCGTCCACATAGATGGCAGACACCAGTTCACGCAGAGCGTAGCCGTCCAGTTCCTCAATGCCGACATACTTAGGGATCTTCCGGTTTTTTGTTCGGGCTTTTGATGCCTTGCAACGTCTTATAACTGGCAGGAGTTAAAACCTTGTCCGCTTTCATTTGGTTTGCAATCTGCTTTGGACCTCTGCCCTCCATGCACATGGAGAAAATACGCCGCACCACATCGGCGGCAACAGGGTCGATCTTCCAGCGTCGGGGATTGTCCGGGTCTTTCAAATAGCCGTAGGGGACATTGGTTGTCAAAGGAACGCCGCGCTCACCCTTTGCCTTATTGACAGCGCGGATTTTGCGGCTGGTATCTCGCGCATAAAACTCGTTGCACCAGTTTTTGATGCCCGCAAAATCGTTATCGGTGCTGTTGGGATCAATGGTGTCAAAATTATCATTGATGGCAATATAGCGGACACCGTACTGCGGAAAGGTGAAATTGGTGTAAAGTCCTGTCAGAGCGGAATTTCTACCCAGGCGGGATAGGTCTTTGGTGATACAGACAGCCACTCGTTCCGCTTCAATTTCCGCAAGCATCGCTTGAAAACCGGGGCGGTCATAGGTCACACCGCTCACGCCATCATCCACAAAAAATGTGGGATTCGGAAAATGGTGTTCCCGTGCGTACCTCAAAAGCATATCCTTCTGATTTTCAATGGACAAAGACTCTCCGGCTCGTTCATCCTCCTGCGAAAGACGGCAGTAGAGTGCTGTGATTTTGTTTGTTGCTCCATTCATTTCTGAATCCTCCTTTGGTGGAGCAACTGTCAGTACAGGATTGGTTGCTTCTATTGTACCAAAAGACTCTGTACTTGTCATTCGGAATCCTCCATCTTTTCTGCAAACTTCTTGCTGGTAATACGCTCTAACTTGCGGACAAAGCTCTCTGTTCCCTCATAGCTGCCCGTGACGGTGTAAACCGTTCCGTGAATGACCTCGGTGACAGTCAATTCGGGAACCCAGAAAGCGGACAGGTTTTTCGCGCAGAGATGCCCGTCCTCGTTAAAGTAGCAGTTGTGCCGGGGATGATCGGGCGGCAAAGGCTGCGGTTTGAGATACGGGTCTGGATTGGAGAAGTAATATTCCGCTGGCTCGTCATGGTCAGTCTTTTCCCATTCCTCGGTTTCTGCCAACAGATCAGGGTCGATCTCGTGTTCAAATGGTTTGTTCTCGTTCATAAGTACCTCCTGCTTATCTGCTCAAATTAGTGTTCGATTTCCTGCCTTTTCTGCCGCGTCGCGGCGTTCTGGCGCTCCCGTTCATGCTGCACCTCGTAGATGTTGTAGTGAATCGCCCAGAGCTTTTTCGCGTCGGCATGGAGCGGTGAAAGCTCCGTTTGGGTTCGGATTTGTATTTCTGCCTGGATTTCTCAAAACGGATGGATTTCAGCTTATCCGCAGCGGGCTTGCCGGACTTGTAATAGTCCACCATCCGCAGCAGTTCGTCCACTTCTTTGATACGGGCTTGCTTTGACGATGCCGACTTTTTCAGCGTGTCGATTTTGTCCTGCATGGCGTGAAGTGCGTTATCCAGATCATCCACAGTGTAAAGTTTTTTGGATTGCAGAAAGCTGAACGCCTCGGCATAGCGCTGTAAATTGGCGTTCTTCGCCTTATTGCTGTACGCACCCTTATTACGATTGGCGCAATGCAGCGCCAGCAGATCGTTCAGCATGGGCGGCTGGGGCTTGGCAAGCTCGGCTTTCACGTCCTTCAGCCAGCCGATCAGCGCGGCAATCTTTTCCTTTGCCTCCCGCAGCAGCGCGTTTGTTTTCCGAATGAAGCGGTTGAGATCGCCCTTGTTGGTGCAGATGCCCTTTGCTTCCATCGCCCGGACAGTCACACCCTCATGGACGGTGGGGAGTTGGCCGATGCCCTGTCGCTCATAGCTGCGGTGGTCGATGCGGTAGTCCAAGCCTTTTTCGGTAAACTTGGCATTGCAAAGGTCAGCCCATGCCTGCCGCCATGCTTCCAGCGTTTCAGGCTTGCCCAAGTCCGTCGTGTGGACAGCGTTGAATACATAATTGCCTACCTCGTCCAGAACGCACTCACCGTGCTCGTCCAGCACATATTCCCGCCGCTGCTTGTTTCCCCACTTGCCGTCCGGTTCCATGGGACGGATGGGACACATGACGTGAAAATGTGGATTGGAAATGCCACCATCCTCCTTGTCTGGCTGATGCACGGCGAAGTCCGCCACCATGCCCCGGCTCACAAAATTGTCCGATAAAAATTGGCTTGCAAGGCCGATGTTCTCATCCATGGAAAACTCATTCTGCAAGGCAATGTCAAAGCTGTATGCAAGCTGGGCTTTCCTGCCGCACTCGGCTTTTTCCACGGCGTTCCAGAGCGTTTCACGGTCTGCGTACTCTGGCGGGGCGTGGGAGGGCAGTAGGATTTCAGAGCAGATCACACCGCCCTTGCGGGTGTAGTCGCTGTCCTCGCCGTAATACTCACTGTGCAGCTTTTCCCCAGCGCGGTAGGCGGCAGCAGCCACGGCGGACTGCCCTGCGCTGGGCTTGATCTGGGTTGCATGGAAATGAAAAAGTGCGATATTCAATCACCTCCTGCATGGCGGCTGACAGCTTCCATGAGAAGACTTCGCGCATCTGTCAGCGCAAAGACCTGTTCGGTAAAGGCGTAAAACCCGGTTTCGCCCAACTCTTTCGTCTGCGGTGCAACGCTCTCGATGGCTGCGCCACGGGTGATGAGCCGGTGTGCCCGCTTGCGCCGTTCTCCCTTTTCATAGTAGGCGGCGCGGTTTTCAAGACGCTGGATTTTGTGCTGTTCCTGCGCAAGCTGGCGTTCAACTTTCTCTTTCTCGGCTTGCAGCTTTTCTATTTCTTTTTCGTGCATGATCTCGACCTCCTGGCTGATAGAATGGATAGAAAAAGACCGCCTACGTTTTCGGTAGACGGTCTGACTCACGGTATGGGATTTTCAGACCTTGCGAGGGAACGGTCTGCGCCAGCAGATTGTTTCCGCTGCAAAGTGCGCTGGGATAGGCGCGCAAGCGGCGCAAGGGGTGCAGCCCCTTGTACGGAGCAACGCGACGCAAAACAGCCCGGACAGTCAAACGTCCGGGCTGTCTTCCTCGCAGAGCGCACATACTCCCGTCAGGAGAGTATAGAAGCGCGCCCTTGTTACCAAGGGATTATTTCATCACTCACAGAGTTCTGCCGCATATAGTTTCGCAAATTCTTCTGGGCAGCGGACATCGCAGCGAGTTTGCAGCGCCTCAAAGGTGCAGGCAGTCAGAGCGAACAGCTTCTGAAGTTCCTCATTCAACGGCTGTTTTCTCAAAGTTTTAAAGCCAACCAATGCTGGAATGTTCCACGCCTTTCGCTGCATCAGATAGCCAAATGGGATATTTGCCAGCTTGTCGATTGCGACATACGGGCGGTCAAAGGTTTTCCCGCAGCGAAGGTACTCGGCATTTAGAAAGCCAGTTGCAAAATCCTCGTTGGTAAACAGGAACGGCGTATCCTTGCAAGGAAGGCTGTCCAGTTCTTCCAATGCTTCTTCCATCGAAACGCCGCCAGCTAACATCTTGTCCGTAATGCCGGTGATTTCGGCAACAGGAGCCGGCAGCGGTTCGGCTTGTCGAATATAGATCGTCGGCCGCTCCCAGTTGATTTCGTAATTTGCCATGCGGGCAATGCGAATGGCGATGATGCGGTCTTTCCATCTGTCCAGCCCTGTCGTTTCAATGTCGATCAAATACCACGCATCGTTAAACATATTGCTGCGCATGGCTTCCCGATTCTGCCAGCAGGGAAGCGCTGATTCCCGCAGCAGCTTTACCGCAAGATTTCGATTCCGATCAAAGCGCTCGTGAAGGTCAACCGAAAGAATCGGATACTCCGGCATGAAAACCTCGCGGCGCTGTTCCCGTGTCATGGTATCTGAGAACAAAATAATCGGCACAGGCGCATTGTTCCGCCGCTGATCGTCCGGCCTGCGCAGAAAATCATCCAGCAAATCTACGGAAAGTCGCTTCGGATTCAGGATGATGCAGCGCGCCTGATCGATCACACGCACGACGGCGACATGATCCAGTGCTTCCGATGAAACAGGGATGATCCGGAATGTAATTGGTAGAAGAACGCCCAGTGTTTGCAGCTCCGTCCGTGTCAAGCCGACGCAAAAAATATCATTCGTCATAGCAGTAGTTCCTCCCTGTCTTTCAGTAGAATCACCTTACGATTCTGGCAGAGTGTCTGCATTTTCTGCGGTGCGTCGGTGTGCATGGGGATGACGATTTCCGGGTCTGCCTTTTCAATCACGTGGCGAAGATCATCCGGCGAGGCGTGACCGCTGGTGTGAAGCTCTGCCCATGTTCCGGTCAGCGACAGAAACTCTGGGATATTGCTGTCCGGCTTTGTTCGGTAGCCGTCCCACATGGAATAGAGCAGAATGCTTTGCTGCGGGTCAAATTGTCGGATAATGCGTTCAAACTGCCGATTGACACGGACAAACATCAACCCGCCCCGCTCTTGAAAGCCTTGAAGAATACCGGAACCGGGAGTATTCAGCTTTGGTATCTCATAAAATGTCGATAGACTGCTCCAATGGTCGGAAACCACTTTGACCAGCGTTTTTTGATACTCGTCACAAATGCAGTATTTTCCATGCGGCACTGCCCGCGCCAGCGCAAAAATCCGGTCAAGGTTCGTCGCTGCGCACAGCACAAAGACGTACTTGTACTGCCGCAAATACGCTTTCACACGTTTTTGCAGGTCCCACTCCGTCACGACCTCGTGTTCAGAGCGGGAAACGGTCGTTCCCTCCGTGACAACCACATCGACCTTTCCAATGCGCCTGTCCAGAATCTTGTCCATGACATTGCCGCGCACGCCGTGCAGCCGGAAATCGCCGGTATACAACAGCCGCTTGCCGTCCGCTTCGATCAGGAATAGATAGCTGTCACACGCAGAATGGTCGATACAGAATGGCGTGATCTGAATGTCACCGATCAAAAACGGCTTGCCGGGGGAAAAGGCTTGAATGGTTTCGATGCGCCTGCAAAGCGCTTCATTCTTTTGCCCGCCACGCTCTGCGGACAGGCGCATGATATCCTTTGCCAGCGCCCCGGCATAAATGGGAATCTCCGGTCGGATACGCAGCATTTGCCCGGTATGATCGCCGTGATAGTGGGTAAACAGTACGGCATCGCAATGTCCGTTCCCATTCGTCACACCCGGAATATTCAGCGGTGCGGAGACGAAATTTGGATCAGGAGATAGCTCGTCACCCATGTCAATGAGGATGTGCGTGCTTGCCGTGGAGATTTCGGCAGCAATGCCGCCGATCTGGTGCGTGCCTCGATGAATACAGAGTTTCATTCCCCTTCATCCTCCTACACATCTCCGTATAGGATGGAGATACCGTGAAACAGCTTCCAGCCCCGGAGCGCCCGGTCATACTCGATCCATTCCCCCGTTGCTTGCAGAGCGGCGATATAACGCTGCACGCTGCGCAGCGGCAGCTCGGTCAGCTCCGATAGCTTCTGCGTGGAAATGCCGGGGTGCTTGCGGATGAGCGCAAGGATTTTCAACCCGTTGACCAGCTTTTCGCTGTACTCGTGCGCTTTTTTGCTCTTGCTGTGTGCAGTGAGCAGCAGATACTTGAGCTTGTCCTTGATGGCGTCAAAGGAATCGTAGCATTTGAAGAACTTCCGCAGCTCCTTCGGCGGCTTCGGCTCGCCAAGCCAGATGACCGTTTCGTTGGTGCAGCCATCAATTTGCGAATACAGGTCAAAAATCATATCCGCAGAATCTTGGCCTAATGCGGCAGCATTCACGATCATCGCATCACAACCGATGGCGATCACGTCCGTCGGGGTATCAGCTATGTATAGCTCATACGCTCTGGTTGGGAGGCTTTCTTCCACAAGCGTGTTTTCTTCATCTGTCAGACCAAAAGTGTTCACACGATAATCCTTGCTCATTTACCGCTGCCCCCTTTCATCAGTTCACTTCTTGCCACGTCAAATTCTGCCCCGCAGGTGATGCACTGCATCCGGACATATTGCCTTGCCAGTTTATTCTGTTTCAGGCGAATCACCAAAGCAATGCTCCAAAAAATGATGCCGACGATTGTGATGAATACCGAGATCATATAGCCGCCAAATGCAACAACCAACCAAAGCACAAACCATGCGCCGAACTCCACCTTGGGATACGGAATGCAGCGCACATTATGGCTGCCGCAGTTTGGGCAGGTCACATCATCGCCGGAGCGCACAGCGGTTTCCTGTCGTGTTTCTTCTGCCATAAAATCGTCCTCCTGTTTTTGAGGACAGTATAGCAAACCGCTGCGACAACAGGGTGGTATTTTGATTTCGTGAAATCAAAATACTTCGTAGCCATCAGAAACTTCGCGGATGAAGAACGGCTGGCTGTCCAGCAGTCCCATCAACTGTTTCAGCTTCGGGCGTTCGGCAAAATATTCTTGATATGGCAGACTGTTTTCAAATACGAAGGGACTTGCCTTTACGGGCGTACCTGCCGGAATATCAAAATCTGCAATCAGCTTCCTTGTATCTGCCGTGCGCAAATAGGTATAGCCTTCCAAAACACAACGAAGCATCGTTTCCTGCGTGTCTGGTTTTTTCAATTCCAGTACGCGCAAAACATTTCCGTCATAGGCAAGCAGGTCAATTTTCCCCGCTTGATCACTTCGCTTGTTTTTCAGAGGCACCTGATAATCAAGAATTTTCCCCACTTTTGCATATTGCGCTCCACTCTTACAAGCATTGAACATCTTCATCGCAGTTAATTCTTCGGTGCGATTGGAACTGGGGTCAAACTCGCCCATGTGCGTCGGTGTGCAATAGGAAGCTGTGCGGTGAATCTGGGTGATCCCGTCTGTAAATTCCGGAAGATGGTCAATCAGAAACTCAGCAATGATTTCTGTATAAGGAACCTGTGCATCCGAGCAAATTCCTTGATAGTTGACCAGATTTTGCGTATAGAACAAAGCTGGATTTTTCATTGCGTCTGCGCACATTTCAAGAACGGCTTTTTTATCGTATTGTATAGGCATTGCTGAAACCCCCTGTCTTTTTCTCCTATTTATTATACACTTTTACCATATAAGGCGCAAGTCTCAAAATTTTATTTCCGCTTTTGCCACACAATGTCATACCCCAGTGCGTCCGCCAGTTCCACCGCCTCGCCGTAGCGGAGCGAACCGCACTTGAGCTTGCCAGAGAGATTTGGAACGCTGCGGCTCCAGCCGTATTCATCGGAGAGGTAGTCCACTACCTCGGTCATGGTTCTGCCGGTGCGGACGATGTAAGACTTGATCTCGTTGCGATAAGTTTCAGATTTTCTCATATTCAAGCTTTCCTCCTGCTTTTTCGGTGCGTTCTATGGTAAAATGGGTTTGTCAAATCGTGGCACCCGTTCGCCATAGGGCGCTGGTTTTTGATACACGGCTTTCGGCTGGAAATACTGCCGATGACACGTTGGTCACAGGCGGCACCTTCCGCTTTTGCCGTTTGATGTGTCCTTGCGTGAAACGGCGAAATGTCAAACCAGACAGCAAACATCGTTCGCTGCCGGATAGCGCTCTATTCCGTGCAGATAACCGCACAGGGCGGAAAACTATTTCGCCGTTTTCACTTGCTTTGATTTTGACTTTTGATTTTGCCGCTCTTTCCGAACGTCGTTCCTGCCCGGAGGTTCGCTCCCGGCGTTTCGTTCTCCTTGGTGCGCTGGATGCGGCACTTCGCCAGAGGACATATCCCGTTCGGACGGTCATGCAATTTTCAAGGTTCAGGTGCGATTGCAAGACCATTTTAGCGAAAAATATAGCCCTCTCCCGTATATCCAAGAGGTCGGAAAACGCGCCAAAAACGCAGATTTCCACGCTTATGGATAGGATAGGACAGATAAGAAATGAAGGGAGGATAGCATGCGGGTAAAACTTGATACATCGGAGAGAATCAAGGATTTGCGGGTAGAAAAACGTTTGACGATGGAACAGCTTGCAGAGCTGACGGGGCTTTCCAGTTCAGCTATCGGCAAATATGAAAGCGGCGAATACAAGGACATCAGCGCATTTGCCACTGCAAAACTGGCGGACAAGCTGGGCGTGTCCACGGACTATTTGCTATGCCGGACAGAAAACAAAAATCACCCAAACACAGAGCAGAACGCTCTACATTTGAGTGATGATGCAATCGAAGTATTGAGAACGGGCAAATTCAACCACCGACTGCTGTCGGAGTTGATCTGCCATAAAGATTTCCAGCGGTTTATGCTGGACGCCGAAATTTACGTTGACCGGATCGCGGATATGCGGGTCAACGACATGAACGCCGTGCTGGAAGCTGTTCGGTTGATGAAAAGCGGCGGCAATGAAAATAATCTGCACCTGCGGACGCTGGAGGTGGCGCAGATCAGAGAGGACGAGTATTTCGGAAGCTTGATTGCGGACAATCTGAAAGGTATCCTCCGTGACATTCGAGAGCAGCATCGTCCCGACACCATGACTGCGGATGAAGCAACCCTTGTTGCAACCGTACAGGGGCAGTTGCAGGATGCGATGAATTTTGAGGGGAGCGTCGAGGAAAAGAAAGCAAAAGCACTGCTTGCCACATTGGGGATTGATTATGATGCCATTACGCTGGAACAGTTTGTCAACTTAATCGAGGTGCTGAAGCTGTCCAAGTACTTGAAAAGCCCAATCAACCAACGAGGAAAAGCACGACCGCAGCTGCCGCACGGAAAAGGCAAAAAGAAACGCAAATAAGGAAAAACCGATATATTCAGTGAAAACCTGAATATATCAGCTTTTCGTTGTCCAACCCTGCCTGACAGATGCTCATTTCGTAATTTCGGTCTAAACCTGTTTTACGAACACCTG
>ERZ791858.1305-NODE-1305-length-14151-cov-23.948425_pt1 | contig 14151 bp, 10 predicted proteins | sample MGYA00510284_ERZ791858 | MGnify/ENA primary metagenome ERZ791858 (study PRJEB30046, sample SAMN00792077) | human gut metagenome | study: EMG produced TPA metagenomics assembly of the A metagenome-wide association study of gut microbiota in type 2... | reverse complement strand
GATTTCTGCCAAGGTACGCAGACGGCAGAACCGCATGACGATTTTGTGCATCGTCATTGCGGTGTTTCTGGTCAGTGCTATTTTCAGTGTAGCGGATATGATGCTGCGCACCCAAATGAATCGCGCAGCAGGAAAAGATGGTAGTTGGCATTTGCAGATTGCCGGAATTACACAGAGTCAGGCAGAACAGCTGGCACAGCAGCAGGACGTGGTGTGCGCAGGTGTAGGAGCGGTGTTCAATGAGGGCGGAGAAGAGGATTACCGCCTGAACGGAAAACGGGTGGTTCTTTACGGTTGTGATGCGCAATTTCTGCGTGTGAACCGTTCCGCAGCCTTTGAGGGGACTTTTCCGGAACAGGACGGAGAGGTGCTGCTTGGAAAAGGTGCCGCCCGGATTTTTGGTGTGGCAATCGGAGATTCGGTCACGCTGAAGCTGCCGGACGGGCAGAGCCGGACACTGACTGTGACTGGCATCGGCGGTGTGGACGAAAGCTATTACGAAATGCAATTTGCACTGGTGGATATTTATCTGCCGCAGGAGACATTTGAATCGCTTCTGACTGGGCAGGGAGAAGCTCTGCCGCAGACTGTGTACGATCTGCAGTATACCAGCGCTGCCAAGGCGGCAAAAGCTCTGCCGCAGCTACAGCAGCAGTATGGCGAGGATGCCGTGCATGAAAATTTGAATGTGATGGGTTCTGCCGGACAGAGCAACAGCACTGCGTTCCGGACGGTGTACGGCATGGCGGGTGTGCTGTTTGCTCTGGTGCTGCTTGCCGGTGTGCTGATGATCTCCGGTACCATGAACAGCAATATTGCGCAGCGCACCCGGTTCTTTGGTATGATGCGCTGTCTCGGAATGAGCAAACAGCAGGTCGTTCATTTTGTCCGGATGGAAGCACTCAACTGGTGCAGGATTGCGATCCCGATCGGCCTTGTTCTGGGGACATTTTCCAGTTGGGCGGTGTGCGGCGCACTGCGGTACGGCATTGGCGGTGAGTTTGCGACAACGCCGGTATTCCGGTTGAGTATGGGCGGTCTGTGTGCCGGTGCTGTGGTGGGCGTAGTAACGGTGCTGCTGGCAGCACAGGCTCCGGCCAAGCAGGCTGCAGAGGTCCCGCCTGTGGCGGCGGCTTCCGGGAGTGAACAGGCGGCAGTTGTGCATCATGCAGCGAATCTTGGCTCCGGTCGGACTGAAACTGCACTGGGCATATACCATGCTACCGCAAGCAAAAAGAATTGGTTCCTGATTACCGCAAGCTTTGCATTAAGCATTGTGCTTGCACTGGGATTTATCGTTATTTTGCAGTTTGCTTCTCTGCTGTTGCCAAGTTTGGCACCATGGCAGGCGGATGTGATATACACCGGTTATGACAACGAACGGGTGCTGCCGGATACCATGGCGCAGCAGTTGCGAAGGATGCCCGGTGTTGCACGTGTATGGGGCTGTACGGGTCTTGTCCATGTACCTGCCAGCAGCGACCGGAACAATGTCGAGCAGGTCACATTCTGTTCGTACGATGATTTTATGCTGGAATCCAGCAAAAGCATGGTGGTCAAGGGAAGAATGGCAAAAAATTCCGGTGCAGACAATGAAGTGATGACGATGTACAACAAAACAAACCCCATCCGTGTCGGGGATACCATCACGGTGAACGGTGTGCCGCTGACGGTCGTGGGCGCATTCTCACAGGGAATATTTCCGGACGATGTGACCATTATTGCGCCTGAAACGCTGTTCCGCCGTGTAGCAGGAGAACAGAATTACAATATGATCGGGGTGCAGCTGGACCGCACCGCCAGTGACGAGACCGTGCTGGCGCTGGCGGCTTTTTCCAGTGATCAGATCGTTGTGCAGGATTTGCGGGAAAGCAACCGGCAGGACCGTGGGACTTATTATGCGGCACGGATCGTACTGTATGGATTTCTTGCCATTATTGGCGGCATTTCCCTGCTGAACATCGTCAACAGCATTTCCATGAGCGTGTCGGCACGAATGAAGCAGTATGGCATCCTGCGTGCCATCGGGATGGATGATGCACAGCTGAAACGCATGATCTCTGCCGAAGCTGGCACCTATGCGGTGTCCGGTCTTGTGGTGGGCATTGCGCTGGGTCTTGTGCTGAATCGGAAGCTGTATATCCTGCTCATCACCCATTATTTCGGTGCAGCGTGGCAGGTGCCGTGGGGCTGTCTTGCCGTGATTGTCGTAGTCGTGCTGGCGGCTGTGGTGCTGGCAGTATATAACCCGGTCAGGCGAATCCTCATGCAGCCCATTACTGCAACCATCAGTGAATTATAAACCAGAACAACAGATGCCCACCAGCTTATGGCGAAAACCATAGGTCGGTGGGCATCGTGTTCTTTATAGGGGCTTAATCTTCCAGTCTGCCGTGGTCACAGCCAAGCGACAGATAACGTTCCATCCTTCCACCCAGCACCATCTGTGCATACTCCAAGGGCTTATTATACAGCAGCCAGTCCAGCTCTGCCCGCTGTGCCGGGGTGTTGCCGTACTCATCCTCGACGGCGATGCAGTCGATGGCAAGAGTGGTGCCATCCTCGAACCGGGCTTCCATTTGGTTGGTGTCCATGTTATAGCGGCAGGTAAGCAATTTATTCATGGTGAACCTCATTTCTATATCAAACGGTGTCTGTTCGGATGTCCTAAACCCTGCCATAGAACCGGTGTCTCATGTAAGATTGTTGTTTGGATAAAACTGGAAGATTTTGCACAATAAATACCGTTGAAATCCAGCTTTTGGGGCTGTGCGAAACAGCCTGTTTTGCCGGGCTGATTTTGGCTCTGCACACTTTTGCACATTTTCTGCACATCGCAAGGATGGATAACAGGTGCAAAGACGTGCAAGCAATGCAAAGGATGCAACAGAATAACAACGACAAAATAACGGTGATTCGATTAAAATGACGCTTTAACGTCAAATGATGAAATGGACAAAATGTGCCATTCGGTTCCTACGAATCAGTAGGCCGGGGGTTCGAGTCCCTTCCATCGCACCAGAAAATGCCGTGAAATCGAAAGATTTCATGGCTTTTTTGTTTTGTAAGCCATGGCTGCACGGTCGGTGTTTTCCATGTCCGATTATGTAGGGCGCTGTATTGCATTGCAATCAGTGCCCTTTTTTGCATCAGGTGAGCAGTGCCAAGCGGAGCTTTGCCTTCATTTCCGGGTCGGCATCCTTGAGCAATTCCAAAAGAGCCGTCATGGAGATGGTGGGTTCGCCTGCGGCGGGTACAGCCTGCGGGCTGGTAGCGTCGGGCTTGGCATAGAAGCCGCTTTCAAACTTCTTGCCCAGCTCCACACGGGAGGACTGCTGGATATGGGCGTAGGTGTTCACCAGCATATCCGCACTGGCGTGTCCTGTTGTCCCCTGCACCGCCTTGATATCGCCGCCGGAGATCATCAACTGATAGGTGGCACTGGAATGCCGCAGACCGTGAAAGACGATGCGGGGGAACTCCGGGTGTGCGTCCTGCCATTTCAGGAACTTCTTGCGGATGAGCACCGGCTCCACCGCCAGATGCAGGATGGGATCCTCCATGCTGTCCAGTGCTGCCCGCATCTCCTCCACCTCCCAGATACTGCGCTCTTGGGTGGTCTTTTTGGGTGCTTCCACCGGGACGGGGCTTTTGATGAGGATGCCCCACTCCACCGCCAGCAGAAAGGAATTGTGCAGCAGCTGGTGGACCTCATGAAGGGTGGTGCCGGAGAGGGTGCGCTTCTGCTGCTTGGGCGAGAGGTCTCGCCGTTTACCGCCCACATACTGTCCGCAGGGGGTCTTGCTCAGGGTGTCGTACAGGGCTTCGATGTGGTAAGGCCGCAGCTTTTGCATCTGCATCTCCCCGATATAGGGGATGATGAGATTCTGGATGAGGGCCAGATTGGACTGGTAGGTCTTGGGTGCCCACTTGTGCTTGCTGCACTGCTTGGGTAGCCAGTCCATGAGGAACTCTGCCACCGTCACCGTGGACGGGATCAGGAAATTGCCGGTCGCCAGCTCATGCTCGATCTGCTTCTGGCGTTTCACCGCCTCCTCTTTGGTGGGAAAGCTCTCCCATTTGTCGCAGCTCTTGCCGTGCTCGTCCTGATAGGTGTAGCGGACACTGTAAGAGCTGCCGCGTTTCGTGATATATGCCATAGATTTGCCTCCTTATCAAGCTGCCCGGTGGAGCCACATATCGAAGCTGTCCTTCGGGATGCGGATGCTTCCGCCTGCCCGCAGGACACGGAACTCGGTGGTGCTGTTGCACAGGTTGTAGGCGGCACGCTGGCTGATGGCCAGCATCTGTGCGATTTCCTTTACCGTGTACACCAGCTTTGTGGTCTCAGGGCTGCTGGTCGGAGACTTGACGGCATTGGTTCGAGTGACCACCTCCATTGTAGCCGGAACAGAGTCCGACTGCAAGAATTTTTTCGTATAATCTTCAAATTTTACAGATGCGTTCTTCTCAAAATTCATATCCATATGCTTTTCTCCTTATACTTCATGGCGCACCACAGGTTCCTGCGTGCGGTTTTCGTAGAATCGAATGACCTCCGGCGGGATGCTGTCCAGCGTTTTCAGGGCGGCTTCATAGTCCTGCCGCAGTTTGGCATCCTCCAGACGCTTCAAGACGCTCCCTTCCTTCGCTTTATCCAGCGAGGCAGAGAGCGTCTTGTTCTTCTCTTTCAGCTTTTCGTTTTCGGCGGCGGTCTTGGTGAAGGCTACGTTGTACTTTCGCAGCTGATCCCTCATCCGTGCTACGTTGGGGATATAACTGTCCAACACCTTGCTGATCTCCGCTGCACGGCTCTTGCCGTTGAAGGGATTGATACCCACCAGCAGGGCATCCAACTGCTCCTTCTGCTTGGTCAGCTGGGTCATCTCCTTGAAGATGCGAGGCGGGATGTGCTCCCGCCCGGTCTGGCTGGCGCTTTCGCCACGCTCCAGCTCCGGGTACTGCTTGACCATGTGCTGCCAGAACTCGTCCTGCCACCTCACAAGATTCTTGCGGTTGCCAATGATCTCTTTCGCGCTCAGCCGTCCATCAGGGGTCAGGGGCACAAAGCAGAGGTGCAGATGAGGTGTTTTCTCGTCCATGTGGACAACGGCAGAGAGAAAGGTATCCGGGCGCTGTCTGCCCTCCAAAAATTTCAGGGCGTACGCAAAGTACGCCCTGATCTCCCGGTTGGTCTTATCCTTGAAAAACTTCGCGTTTGTGAAGCGCAGCGGAACAATGAAAGCCCCAGTGGGGCTTTTAAGTGACAGAACGGTCTTGCGCAGCAAGATGGAGGGGCCTCGCCCCGACAAGTTCCGGGCTGGCGGTGACAAGAGCCTCTACCACCCGCACGCTGTCCTTGCGGACACGGCAGTGGGCGGCGGCTATCATGCGGTCGGCTTCTTCCCGGTATCTGCCCTGCGGCTGCACCAGATGGAGGTTGTAGTGGCTCCGGCTTACATCAATATCCGGGTTGCTGGCGTACTGCTCCTTGGTGCGCTCGTTGTGGGCTTCGATGGGGCTGATGGCAGGCCCCTTGTACTTTTTGAACCGCAGGATTCGCGTTTGTGGAGCGCAGCGGAACAATGAAGTCCCCAGCGGGGACTTTAAGCGACAGAACGGTCTTGCGACAGCAAGATGGAGGGGCCTTGCCCCGACAAGTTCTGTATTGGGCTTTCATAGATCACGCTCCTTCTTGGGGTGTACAAAAAATCTGTACGGACTTCAAATAACCTGTACGGTTCGTACGACGTACGGAAATGTGAAATATAAACGATGACGCGTTTTAATTTACTTCGATTCGCCGTACAGATGCGTGCAAGTACAGACCGTACAGGTTGTACGAACTTCTTCCGTAAAAAATGCACTTTTTACGGACAGGGGTGGACAAGCGGCTCGATGCCTACAAAAAGTAATATCAACTGATAGACAAGAGGAAAAAGTATGTTAGAATGATAAAAACGGTTTCTTTGGAATGTTGCAGAGGTGCAGAATATGGAATTTGATCATAACGGAATGATTTATTTCGCACTAAAGGAAGAATCTGGCCAAGTGGTACACATCTCTGAGATGGTGGAAAAAGATAGAGGAAAGGCGTGCGAGTGTATTTGTCTCTGTTGCGGTCGTCCGTTGGTTGCTAAATTGGGGCGAGGAAAAAGGACGGCGCATTTTGCACATTTGGCGGAAGAAGGAAGAACGACGTGTTTGGCAGATGTAGCAAATGAAAGTGGACTTCATAAAATAGCAAAAGGAATCGTTTGCAAGAGTGAATACATTTGGCTGCCCCCAGTGACGATATCGGAACAAAATGATCCTGATCGCAATGTGGAGGACTATAAACAGCAAGAGCCATTATTGTTGGGAGAAAAGTTTAAGCTTCACTATCAAAATGCTAAAACAGAAGTGCCATTTGATGGATTCAAGCCCGATGTTTGCATTTTTCGAGAGCGAAAAAATATCCTTATTGAGATTGCTGTGACGCACTATGTTGATGCAGAAAAATATAGCAAGATAAAAATGGCGCAGATGCCAACAGTAGAAATCAATATCGCTGATTTTATAAAAGACTATAAAGCGGAAGAAACAGAATCGATAAATGATTTTAAGAAAAAACTGAAAAATGCGATAATAGACAACATTGAAAACAAAACGTGGATCTATCATCCAAGCGAAAACGAAGGAATCCAAAAACTCTGTGAGCGAAACCGAGAACTTGAAAAAGAATTTCAACAAAACCGCATAAAGAACCTGAAGGAGCAGGAAGAACGGAAAAAGCGAGAGGAAGCGCAGGAGATCTGGAAACAGGAACAACAAAGGCGTCGGGAACAGATCGATATTGAAGTAGAACGGCTTCATACGAATGAACCGTATTATTTGAGCTGCAAGGCTAAAACCAAAGGGGCGGATACTGCCGTTCTGAATTGCATCAATCGTCTGGGAATCTGCAATCTGAGGTTTAAGACGGCAGATGAGATACCTTTCTTTTTGAATATCCCAGTCTTTGGAGAGGTTGTGTTTAATTGTGACCGGAGGATCTGGCAAACGATTTTATTTGAAAAAGTGTTCTATCAATGGCAATATGACGATGTGAATAGTGCGAGAATATATTGCTATTTTGCGGGCTGTCGGGAAGGACTGTTGAACCAAAAGTTTGTCTATATTTGGAAAAAGAAGGGAAAGGTCAAATTTTCACCCGAGGAAGATCTTCTCCGCTGTGCGATTGAAGAATATCTGGTGCATTTGTCAGCATTAGGGTTTATCGATATTCGTTATTATTTTTACCCGCACTCTGGAATGAATCACGGAATCATGCACAGTTCATTAAAGCCGCAGAGAAGAAACTATGCGACCTTCTTAGAAAGGTTGCTGATGAATTTTCCAGACACCAATAACCCTTTTCAATATATACAGGAAAAATGGATTAGCTTAGGAAAAGAAATGGAGTTCATTCAAAACCTCGATACTCTGTAAACTCAAAATTTCTCCTTTGGTCAAAGGTTCTGGCACGGATCAATTTGATCCCTGCCACGTTCAAGATCACCGGTGTTCCTCAAATGGGAACTTCGGTGAAGCCGGTCTCCCTTGCTGCCTCCCGACAGGAAATCTTTTTGGACTCTGTGTCGGCCCCATGCAGGGCGCTCGCTCCCCCGATGGGAGGTCTTGGCGGTCTGGGCAGTTCGGACGGTCATTCTGTTGTCAAGGTTCGGTTATATGATTCGGGAGGGCTTTTACGGGAAGCCCTTAATATGTTCGCTGCTGGGGAGTGATATGTTTTCCTTCTGTCTATAGGATAGCACCTCCATGGCTGCTGTGCCGTATATCCATAATGTCGGAAAACAGGTGCAGAAACTGCAAAATTCCACGCTTATGGACAGGAACCGCCGGAAGTGGTATACTGTGCAAAAAACATCGGAGGTGCGACCATGAACATCAAGCTGACACTGGGAGAACGGCTCAAAGACCTGCGTGTGGAGCGGAGTCTGAAGCTGGAAACGCTGGCAGAGCAGACGGGTCTGTCCAAATCGGCACTGTCGAAATACGAGAGTGACGATGTGACCGACCTCAGCATTTATGCGGTGACAACGCTGGCTGAGTTTTATGGCGTGACCACGGACTACCTGCTGGGTGTGACGGAAAACAAAAAACGCCCAGATGCAGTCCTTTCGGACTTGCATCTGAGCGATGGCGCAGTGGACGTATTAAGGAATGGAAAATTCAATCATCGGCTGCTGTGTGAACTGATTGTGCATGAGAATTTCCGGCGGTTCATGACCGATCTGGAAATCTATGTGGATGGATATGTCAGCGCAAACATTCAAAACCTCAATGCTGGTCTGGAAGCGACCCGGCAAATGCTGAAAAAGAAGTATGCAGCAGATGAAAACGATCTATACATGAGCACCTTGAAGCTGGGGCAGATCGATGAAGATGAGTACTTTGGTCGGGTCTTGTATGACGAGTTGGTGGCTATCCTGAAGAACATCAAGACGGAACACCGCAAGGACAAGACCACTTCGGATGGTTCAATGATCGACAACCTGATGAAGGAACTGGAGGATGCACAGAAACTTGAAGGGTCTGCGGATGAAAAGAAGATCCGAACGGCATTGAAGGCAATCGGCATCAACTACGATAAGCTGACAGAGGATGAAAGAAAGCTGATAAAGAAGATCCTTTATAAAACGGCAATGCTGAAACCGGGGACACTTGCAGGCAACCGGGGAAAGCACAGACGTTGATCATTGGCCTTGCGGCTTATAGGAGAAACGCTGCTGCGGCAGGACGGGAGAACGTACACCATTGGTTCCTTTGCAAGCCTGCGCTGGGTGGCAAAGATCGTCAACTGCCACGCACATCCGCGCATCCTTCTGCCACAGAACAGGTGCTTGTCGGAGCCTCTCGCAGCCCCTTTTCCGCATCAGCCGGAACCAAGGTGTAACACACTAGACTTTGCAGGCAAAGTCGTGTGCCAAAGGGGTGCTGCGGCCCCTTTGGAAACCCAAGAGAAACGCCCATCAACTGCACTGCTCGTCCTCGGCCAGTGCGCTGATCCGCTTGCCCATGGCCTTGATCAGCGGAACGATGAGCGCATTCCCCATGGTGAAATAGCGCAGTCGTTCCGGCATCCCGGCTGTCCAATCATCTGGGAAGCCGTTGAGCCGTTCGCATTCGATGGGCGTAAGCGTACGCAGACGTTGGGTCCGGGGGTCTGCGACTACATGGGTGCTGCGGGATACAGAGCCTTCGCTGGTGAGCATCGTGCGGGCAGGAAGGTCAGAACGATCGGGAAATGCCATGGAACCTTCCGAAAAGAAATAAGTAGAACCGTTCCTACGGTAGCGAATCTCCTGCTTTGCGCCCTTGAGATACCGCCAGTGGTCGATGTCGGCAGCGGAAAGGAAATATCGCTCTGCAAGTGGGGTGGTCTCCAACACGGAGCGGAGCGGCTTATACGGGAATTGAAGAGGGATGCTTTCGACGGAATAGAAGCGGCCGTTGACCATGAGCCCGGAGGTGTAGAAGTGGCAGGATTGTGCGGCAGACAGATTCTTCAAGTCGAGGTAGGCGGAAATGAGAATGATAGAACGTATATAAAAGAGAATATGCCCGAAGTGTAACAGCTTCGGGCATATTCTCTTACTGTTTGATAGGGCGAATTCTCAGACGAATGGAACTGTCTTTTTCAAAATCATCAAAACTAGAAATATAGCCGACTTCTTTGAGCCTAGAGGCGAGACGACGATTTTCCGAAGATGTGGGAAGTTTAACAGTATGTCTGGATGTTCGGTCGCAAAGGTTGGGATAGAAAGAGGAAAGTTGCTTAAAAATACGATAAAAATCATCGATGTCTAAAATGTCAAGATGCTTAAGGAAAAATTGTTGCTGAACAGCAGGGTCTAAGAGTGGCCACACTAGGTTGAAGGTTGATATTGTAAAAGGAAAACTGGAAGTTACAAGGTATACTGCAATCGAAGAACTCATAAGCGATTTTGAGAAGAGTGAAATCAGTTTGGATTTGGTAGTAAGAGTGATTTCTTCAGACAAAATCAAATCTTCAAATAATGCGGAGTCAATGGCAATCGATCCAATTGATTCAATGAATGCCTCCTGATTTTTTGCAAGATATTTGAGCGAAATTTTCGAAGATTTATTATGGATTTTTGCGTAGTAATCGGGAGTGAACGGAAAATAGTGGCACTCTATCAAGATGGACAATTTGCTTTCAGAAAGGTTTGAAATGGGAGGAGTATAATTTTTTGCTCGAAGGTGATGAACAAAATAAGAAAAAGAAGCGTTATCGATATCGGAATTGACGATATCGCAAATCAATTTATCGTCAACAGTCAAATCTGAAATATTTGAAGCGCACAGAGACTCTTTTTTTGCAACAATAAAGGACAGAAGAGTGTCAGTTAAGTTGAAATGATTCCAGTATAAGGTGACATTAGAAAAAGAAGCTGCGATTTTTTGATGAGAAAGAAGTGAATCCCAAATATTCAGGACTTGAGCTTGTTTTGAGTCTATCATAGATTCAAAACAAAAACTCGGCATACAAAAAGATTCGCAAGTGACAATTTTTTCACAGAGATCAAGATTGTCAATAGACAGCTCCAGCATAGTGGTTATTGCAATAACATCATCTGAAACTGGTGAAGTGGAAAGTACATTTTCGACAAAGACTGAAAGATTATTTTGGATATATGCTTTAATTGGATGATTCTTTAATGTGAGAATTGTTGTGAATGGCTTTTGGCAAATATTGAATTCACTGCAAAAAGGACTATAATGCGAAATGGCAAGATGAATCATTAGGGGATTTATGACGTAACAATTGTTGTCGAAAATATACGAGGTGATAGAAGGAGAAACGTTATCAATGGAAATATTCGAGAATTTTATATTTAAAGATTTGATGCAAGCAATACATTTTCCAACAGGAACTTTTGAAAGTGTTTGTAAAATATCTTCATGGGATTCAATGAATGCGACAAGTGAATTGTTTTGATTAAGGCTAGGGAGTGCAGAGGCTGGAATATAGGTTATCAAAAGTGAGAGGTACATGATCTGTCGGTCGTACGAAAGAGATGGATTTTGAGAGATGGATGACCATATGCCTTTCCACGAAGAAGCCAACTGTTGTATGAACATACTTGAATGCTTTGTAATATCAATAAACGAATCAATAAAGTTCCAGCTTGTGCTACTTTCATTTGCAAGTTGAGAAATAAAAGCGTTGAGCTTCTTTGTTTCGCTGGGAAGACTAAACAGTTGCTCTAGGAGTGCATAATTGAGAATTTCTTTTTGCTCAAATTCATATGGTTGTAATCGCCGGATGACCATTTCGGTTTTGGAGAGAGAGTAGTCAAATCGCAAGGCGGATTGGGTTTTGACACTAAGGATAAAGTTCATATCATCTTTTGTGATACTAGTTCCTTTAAAATAGTTTATATAATTAGCATATTCTTCGTTTATATAGCCGCGTCGAAGTAAAAAAACAAGAAGTTTGTTTTCACGGACTGTGGAAGAGAAAATATCTTCTGCAGGATACTGGTGAAGTAAATCCTTTAGAGATTCTTTTGAAATATTTCTCTGCTGTTCTTTACAAGAAGCAATATTGTCTTTGATAGCTTCAATCTTTCGTGTCTCCCCCTCGCGAAAAGCCTCCCACCGATTAAGATAATCTGAAATAAGAGACTGTAAATTTTCGATATGTTTATCAGAATCATTGCAGTATGAACGCGAAAAAAGAGGACGATAGTAAACGCGACAATCTTTAATATCTTTAAGTGAAAGTAAATTATAATCGTTCCTCATGATAGTATCATAATTGACATTATAAGAGGGGGTGTAGGAACAAATGCGCGTGACGATATGATCGTTTTCGGCGATAGCGAGGAGCATAGCCGTTTTTATTTCACGAGAACTTTGCAATGTATCAGAGTCCATTCTTTTGAGAATGTCTTCGTCATGGTCAATATTCTTTTGAATGGATTCTGTTTGAACACGAACAAACTGTTGCTTATCCTCGAAAGATCTTTTTACAATGCCAGACTCATTTTGTAATTCAGAAAAATCTTTCGGGTAGAGATTTTTGAAAGCTATAATGGCGAACATAAGGTCATCAGATAGAGAAATTTCACAACCTAAAGTGTTTTTGTATACGACGAACTCATTGCAAATATTTTGAAGAGTACGCATATCGGAAATAAACGGGGAAATATCGAGAATTGTTTCCTGCGAAATATTTTGAAAAACGGGATTTCCACTTTCACTGCTTATTCTTTTGAGCAATAACTCGCTGGAATTCGTTGAATTGATAATTGGGACTATAGGAATTATAAAGTCAAAAAACTTTGTGCGGTCGTTGCCAAGAAAAATGTCATCTTTAACAGCATAAATAAAAACGATTGGATTTTTGATGGCATCATCGTTGTTAAGTAAAGTGTTTAGTTCTCGAAGATGTATAAATAATTCAGGATTGTCTAATCGGTCAAGGTCTTCAAAAAATACATATTGATACTTGGTTTCCTCAAAAAAGTATATGATTTCATCGAGGTTTTTGTTGAAGACGGATTCGTTTGATGATTCGGATGCTTCGACGGAGGCACTTGCAGTAATCTTGATTTGCTTCAAAGAGAATTTCGATAGAATAAAACGATAAATTAAAGCAAAAATCCATAAAGTGACAAGACACAGAGTTGAAAACAAAATTAAAGTGGGAATAGAAGATAAGTGAATACGATTCCCCGCCTGAATGACATTTTCATAGAGGCTTGAGAAGTAGCTGAAATTAAAAACAAAAACGAATAAGATGATGATTAGTAGAAGGATGATTTCTGAAAAGAATATTTTATAGGAATCAACGGTGTGAAGTTTACGATAGCGACTTTGAGGAATTCGATAATACTTCACTTTATAGAAAAGTTGCTTTAAAATACCAGTTTCAATCTCGTTGATATCAAGCTTTACTTTTGATGAATCGTCCGAATCATTAAGAGAACTTGAAAATGTAGCCATTGAAATCTTTAGAGAGTTTTTAGAGGAGGGAATGCGCCGCCCATGGAACTTGTCATAGATTCTAGTGGAAAATGGGCGAGAATCTTTTCGCTTCAAGAAGGTATCAATAACACTGCTTTTGCCAGCCCCATAAGGGCCAGCAAGAGCAATGTTTTTGATTTTGGAGTCTTGCAAAGCCCAATCTAAAGATTGGAGATACTCTTCGCCGTTTTCAATTGTATCATTCGGAGCAAGATCTTTATAACCTAAATCTGTCATGAGAACTCCTTTGGTTAATGTTGAGTCTTTGTTTTCTCCATGATACCGTAAAAAAGAAATAAAATCAACATAGCATAAGAGAACTATAGCAGTACGATGAACCGAGACGGCGCTGGCTTGTAGTGAGAGCTTTATGATGACTTTTACGCTGACTTTCCGGGATTTACGCTGAAAATACGCTGACTTGGCATGATTTGCGCTGAATTTACGCTGAAAACGCGCAATCGCGCGAACAAAGCGCGAATAAATCCAGCTGACCGCAAATAAACTGCGAACCAAAATCGCACGGGCGTGCATTCTTCATGCGTGGGAAGGTGCGACATGAAAGTGAGAACCTGAAAAAATAAACTGTAATACGATTGAATTCCGGAAAAGTGAAATCGCGCGCTGGAATGCACGCCGTGCAATTCAGTCTAACAAGAGGCGGAAAGAAAAACGCGCGCCGCGCGATTAGCGATTTTGCCGCGCGTTTTCTAAGGCTCAATCTTCCAGCCTGCTGTGGTCGCAGCTGAGAGAAAGATAACGCTCCATCTCCCCTTTCAGCACCATCTGTGCGTACTCCAAGGGCTTATTGTAGAGCAGCCAGTCCAGCTCCGCCCGCTGTGCCGGGGTGTTGCCGTACTCATCCTCGACGGCGATGCAGTCGATGGCAAGAGTGGTGCCATCCTCAAACCGGGCTTCTACCCAGTTGGTGTTCATGTTGTAGCGGCAGGAAAGCAATTTCGTCATAGTGGTATCCTCCAAGACTTGATTTTTGGTGTGCGGTCACTCGAGCCAATGCCGTCAAGTCGTTGCCGGATGAAGTGGTTTTTAGTTTGTCCGGGAGTAAGTGCACGGTTTCTGCACGGTTTTTGCACGGTTTCAAAACGTGCAAAG
>ERZ791858.1290-NODE-1290-length-14284-cov-5.792115_pt1 | contig 14284 bp, 14 predicted proteins | sample MGYA00510284_ERZ791858 | MGnify/ENA primary metagenome ERZ791858 (study PRJEB30046, sample SAMN00792077) | human gut metagenome | study: EMG produced TPA metagenomics assembly of the A metagenome-wide association study of gut microbiota in type 2... | reverse complement strand
GCCGAACCACTCGCAGGTGAAGGGGCCTTCCCCCACGCAGGAGGAGTAGGCCTTCACCACGCCCACCACGTCGTCCAGCTTGGCACCGGGCAGCCCGGAGCCCACGGGGGCGTAGGCGGCGATGGTATTGGAGGAGGTGGTATAGGGGTAGATGCCAAAATCCAGATCCCGCAGAGCGCCCAGCTGGCCCTCGAAGAGGATGGACTTGCCGTCTGCCTGCGCCTGCCGCAGCCATGCGCCGGTGTCAGCGATGAAGGGGCGGATGGCTCCGCCGAAGCGATCCAGCCATGCCAGCAGCTGCTCCATGGTGTAGCCCTGAGCACCGTAGACCTCCCGGAGGATCAGGTTCTTCCACTCCAACAGGTCCTGCAGATGGGCCTTCAGGTGCTCCGGATACAGAAGCTCTCCGGCCTGAATGGTCTTTTTCTGGTATTTATCGGAATAGAAGGGGGCGATGCCCTGCTTGGTGGAGCCGTACTGCTTGTCCTTGAGACGGGCCTCCTCCAATGCATCCAGCTCCCGGTGCCACGGCAGCAGCAGGGAGGCCCGGTCGCTGACCAGCAGGTTTTCCGGGGAAATGGGCACTCCGGCGGCCCGCAGCGTCTCGATCTCCGACAGGAGATTTTCGCAGTCCAGCGCCACGCCGTTGCCGAGGATGTTCATGACCCCTTTGTGGAAAACGCCGGAGGGCAGCAGGTGCAGGGCAAACTTGCCCATGTCGTTGATGACGGTGTGGCCGGCGTTGCCGCCACCCTGATACCGGACCACGACGTCGAACCGCTGGGATAGGTAATCCACCATGCGGCCCTTACCCTCGTCGCCCCAGTTGATGCCTACGATTGCACAATTTGCCATAGATACTGCCTCCTGACTTGGTGTAAAAAAGAGAGTTTTTTCAAACAACAGCTTATTATAGGCGCACCGGAGCTATAGGGGAAGTATGGGTTTGAAATGATTGACATAAGTGAATCTAATGATTTGGCACATCGAAAATGCACCGGCGGGGGAAGGAAAATCAGGGACACACAGCGCCCTCCGGTGGGGTCAGGGGAGGAGCGTCAGCCCCAGAAAAAAGCAGGGCTGCGCCGCCATTGACTTCCGTCCGTCCGTTTCGCTTTTTGGCAGACAAGGCGGCAGTTGCCGCCGATTTCCATTTAAGGAAATGGCGCTTGCTATTATGAAGAACAGAGAATAGCAAGCACAGCAAGTGTAGCTACACTTGCGAAATCCGGCGTGGTACGACCGGGATTTCCTTGCAGAATAGCAAGCAAATCCGGTGAGTATCCACACCGGAGCTTGCCATTCTGGCAAGCAATGCACGGCGGTACCCACTTCTCATTACCTGCCAACTGCGAAACGCACTTGGCAAGCAATGCTCGTGTTTATACACCCGTGCAATCTTGTTGGGGAAATGCCCCAAACCCCTGAACGATTTCAGAGAAATCGGCTGCGCTCCATCTTGAAAAGCGAGTCAGGGATTTTTCGGCTCACGGAGTTCAGGCAAATCTGGTTTTGACGCATATCTGTCGATTGCCACTTGGCGAAGGTAAGCGCTCATATTCTCTATCCCAAGCTGTGCCATCCTCGCCTTTATCAAGCCGAGTTCTTTTTCGTCCACGAAAAATTTGACCTGTATCGGTCGCTTGCGATCTGCTTTATTCGGCATAGGTGTTTCCCTCACTCATAACTGACAAAATCCTGCTCAACCAGCGCATAATCAACCGATGATTGAAGCCGACCAAGCTGGTCTTTCCATGAATCGATATTGGTTCGTACCTTGCGGAAACCAAGTGATTCGTAAACGTGCTGCGCTCTTGTGTTCGTCAAGTTCGTATCGAGGACGATTTTGGCATAGCCGTTTCTGAACAGCCAATGGATCAGCATACTCAAAACCTTTCTTCCGACACCACGGTTCTGACAATCGGTTTCGCAGATCTTAATGCCGATTTCTACAACTCCATCTGACACATTGTGGTAATTGCACTCGCCAATCAGACGGTCGCTTTCCTCAACGACCAGAAGACCGTTTCTAAGTCCTTTTACAACTTCTTCCTCGGTCGTTCCCAGGCCGTTGGGAAAGCCTGCGTGTGCCATCACAGCACCATCATTCCACCAAGCGGCAAGCTGCTTCGCATCGGCAACCTCGGCTTGGCGGATTGTTAGGTTTTTATGTTGTATTCTCACTTGGTTACTCCTTGCCCTGTCTCCCGACTGTTAGTGTGTACACATATTTTATCACAAGGATAGCTCTGTTTTCAATACGATACCCAGAATTTATCGCCCTAAAATATAACTTTTCCACAAATATAAGCTGATTTTCAGCCCTTAGCTGTACAAAAACAGGCAGCACCCAACCGAAGTTGAGTGCCGCCTGTTTTGTTGTCCAATCCTGCTTGGCAGATGGCGATTTTGTAGTTTTTTCAGATTACTGTCTTATCGGCACACGGCATATGCCGCAAGATCTTTATAAAGGGTATTGACCACAGTTATTATAAGGGGTATACGACATTTCAGACAGAAAACCTGTAACACACAAGTAGAATCTATCCGCAAAGCGGACACAAAAACAAATGGGTATGTGTCTTAACGGCACATACCCACTTGTAAACGATCCAGCCCGATAACTGACCAGTTGCTTCTGGAATCCTGTTTTATAGAACAGCCACATGAAAATGACCTCACGTCAATTCAGCAGCTTCGATTTGAAATACGACGTTTCCCAGCATCAGCGGTTATGGCGGGACAAAGCACCTTAAGGCTGGCGAACCGAATCATATTGCTCCAAGGCCTTGAGATAGGCATCGTAGGCTGCTTCCAAGGAGGAATATTCTTTTCCTTTTTTCAGGGCTTGCGTATACTGGTTCGGCGTAAGCGATTCCGAGATGGTGACATAGTCTTTGCCATTCCGCTTGCCGGTCGTGGTTTCGGAAACATAATATTTTCCGTCACCGGTCTGGATGATTACGGGGATGCTCTTTCCGGCGCCGACTTTGTCAGTGTTCAGAGAGGTCCAGAAGAGATACCGCTTTGCTTCTTGCCCGTCTTTCCCGCTGCCAAGATAGGCCCAGGTACAGTCCGGCTGCTGTAAAAGACTGTTGTCCAGCTTTTCGATTGCTTCGAAAATAGCCGGGATATATTCCGAGTCTGGGCATCTGGAGTCAAACTCAAAATTTGTATTGTTCTTTATGCTGCCGTTTTTCCAGAAAGCTGTATCATATAGAAGTGAGAAGAAATCCGTTATGCTTGTATTAAACGGGTATGCAGGTGTAGTCGGGTCGGCCTTTCCACTCCAGGTGAGAATGATTCCGTAATCTTCATGATATGACACAACGCAGGTTCCGTTCGGCGCAGCAACGCCTTTCCAATTATCTGTGTCCCCTTGCTTTTTGTAGTGGACGATACCGCCGATATTCACGGGGTCCAATGATTGCCAGTCGGCCTGCTTCTGCGTCAGGTCAACCGTCACGGTGATCTCCGAATTTCCGAGCAGTGCCTCTGCGGATACCTGTGCATAAGCAGAGCGTACATTTGTAAGATCCGTCGCTTCTCTGGTTTTTTCAAGCTGTGATGAAAATAACGGGATCGCAATCGCAATCAATACAGCGATGATCGTAATGACGATCAGCATTTCCATCAATGTAAATCCGGTTTTGATTCGTTTCACTATAATCCCTGCTTTATCTTGGGTATTTTTATCCGCCCATTTTACCATAATTCTGAGATGTTTGCAACGAGAAAGATGCATAATTGAAAATCATTTCGTCGAGGATAATATCTGGACAATGGACAGCGATGGTGAGTTGCGGCTGACGATCATGGCGACCCTTGCCCAAGAGGAAAGCCGAAAAAAAGCCGCTGATTTCGTAGTGAAACCAACGGCTTGATTTGCGGTGTGTTCAGCTGAAAATAGGCAAAAAACTTCATGCCTGAGCACCGCACCACGAAAATGCGCAAATGCCGGCGCATGAAGTTTTTGTGCATCATTTCCGGTTGCCCCACAGGGGCGAGGAAATGGCACATTTCTTATTTTTGCCATGCAAAAGCATGGCAAAAATAACGGTCACACAATCCAAAGGGACTGTGTGACCGTATTTATATCAGTTGTTTTACCTGCGCTGCTGTGTCAACTTTTTATTGGCGCTGTTCGCGGATGGCGGCCTGTGTAGTGGCTACTGAGTCGCGGAATAAACAGGCATCTTCAATTGCTATATTACGACTGCAAAGTAAGTTATTCAATGGGCGAAGTGTAAACAAAACCGGGGGGATGATTTATTCATCCCCTTGGTATCTCGGAACATTTTTATGAATTGCGGTCTTTTTTCTGCTGATGTGCCCGTAATGCCCTCATCAATATATTGCTTTACAAGAGTCCAGTCAGGTTGTGTCCCATGTGGCGCACACAGCCGCTACGATGCGTAAGAAGGAGTTGTATATTTATGACAAAGGATGAAGGAATTGTTTGGTCGAATTGTGCAAAAATAAAAAGGTAGTTGACATCTATGGGCATAGTGTATACAATAATGAAGACGAAATTCAAATCAAGAGTTGCATAATTATAATGCAGCACATACGCAGGAGACAACCTTAAAGGGGGAACAGCAGATGACAAAATACATCGTCAAACGTCTTTTGGTTCTGATACCAATTTTGCTGGGAGTAACGCTTATCATCTTCACAATTATGGATTTTACGCCGGGTGACCCTGCAGTACGTATCCTTGGCCCGGAATCCTCCATTGAGGCGAGGGAACAGCTGCGAGAGGAATTGGGATTAAACCAGCCGTTTTGGGTAAGATTCTTTGACTATGTGAAGGATGCGTTTCTCAAACTGGATTTCGGCAATTCCTACAGAACGGGAAAGCCGGTGTTTGATGACATTTTCATGAGATTACCGGTCAGTATCAAAGTGGCCTTTCTGGGAATGCTGCTGGCTACTGTGATGGGCCTGCCGCTAGGGGTGCTCTCGGCAGTAAAGCAGTATTCACCGGCAGACAGCTTCCTGCGCGTGGCCTCTACAGTCCTAGTGGCGATGCCAACATTCTGGCTGGCGATGCTGCTGATACTGGTGTTTGCCCTATATCTGGGGTGGCTGCCGGCGGGCGGTGCTCTAACGTGGCAGAGTTATATCCTGCCCACCATCACCGTCGGAGTTCCCTACGGTTCAAAGGTACTTCGTATGACCCGCTCCACCATGCTGGAGGAGATTCGTCAGGATTACGTTCGTACGGCTCGCTCCAAGGGTGTGCCGGAAAAGAAGGTCATTTATGGCCATGCCTTGAAAAACGCATTGCTGCCGGTTATTACCACGATCGGTTCCGCCTTCGGCGCTATTCTGGGCGGCTCGGTCATTGCGGAAAGTGTGTTTAACCTGCCGGGACTGGGCTCACTGATCGTGCTGTCCATCAAGGCGAAGGACACGCCCAGCGTACTGGCCAGTGTTCTTCTGTTGGCGGTGTTCTTTGCGCTCATCATGCTGATCGTCGATTTGGTCTATGCATTTATTGACCCGCGCATCAAGGCAAAGTATGCCAAGTAACGGTGGAGGGAGGAGACCTACATGAAATCCTTTGCTACAGAAAAAAAGAAACAGTTGGACGACATTGCCGTGTCGGGCACGCGTCGCCACAGCCGCGCTGCAGATATTTGGCTCCGTCTGGTACGAGACAAGAGCGCAGTGGTTAGTTTGGTGCTGCTGGGAATCATTATCCTGCTGGCCATTTTTGCCGATGTGCTGTTCGATAAATCTGCGATAACAACCCAGAACATCGAGCTTCGCAACTGTCCTCCTTCGTGGGAGCACTGGTTTGGAACGGATCTTTACGGCCGTGATATTTTCATCCGTATGGTGTTCGGCTCTCGTGTATCGCTGCTTATTGGTATTGTGACCATGGTGGCCAGCATGGTCATCGGCGGTCTGCTGGGCGCGGTGGCGGCCTATTTCGGAAAGGCAACTGACAGCATTATCATGCGCTTGACGGATATGTTTATGGCAATCCCCGAAACGCTGCTGGCGCTTTGCGTGGTGGCGGCCATGGGCGCCAGCGCTGTCAGTCTGATCGTTGCAATGACGGTAGCTTGCGTACCGGGCAACTGTCGGCTCGTGCGCTCTACGGTGCTGAGCATCGTGGACGCGGAGTATGTAGAAGCGGCTCGCGCCTGCGGTATGAGCGATTTGCAGATCATTGTCAAGGAGATCATTCCTAACTGCCTTGGCCCGATCATCGTTGTTTCTACTCAGGGCATTGCCGGCATTATGCTGACGGCTTCCAGCCTCAGCTATCTGGGAATGGGCATTCAGCCGCCTAACCCGGAGTGGGGCGCCATGATCTCCGAAGCCCGTGAGTTTCTGCGCAGCGCACCCTATACCTGTATTATTCCCGGTATCGTTATCGTGCTGACAGCGCTTTCGTTCAATCTTCTGGGTGACGGACTGCGTGACGCGATGGATCCGAGACTGAAGGACTGATGAGGAGGACTGGATATGGCGGATAAATTGCTTGAGATCAAAGATCTGGAAGTCCTGTATAAATCCGGAAAGAATCCGGTTCATGCGGTGAACGGCATTTCTCTGACACTGAATAAAGGTGAGACACTGGGTCTGGTGGGCGAAACCGGCGCCGGCAAAACCACTACGGCGCTTGCTATCCTTCGGCTGTTGCCGGAGCGCACCGGCTGCATCAACCAGGGACAGATCCTCTTCGAGGGCTGCGATCTGCTGACGCTGTCGGAGGAGGAAATGCGCACCCAGATCCGCGGTGAGAAAATTTCCATGATCTTTCAGGATCCTATGACCTCCCTGAACCCCGTTGCCACGGTGGGCGATCAAATCGCGGAGGCCATCATATACCACAGCAACGGGCAGAAAGTGTCGCAGGAGCAGATTGACCAGCGTGTGGGCGAGGTGCTGGAAATGGTAGGCATTCCGGCTGCCCGTAAAAACGAGTATCCTCACCAGTTCTCTGGCGGCATGAAGCAGCGTGTGGTGATTGCCATGGCGCTGTCCTGCCAGCCGGACCTGCTGATTGCAGATGAACCCACTACCGCACTGGATGTGACGATTCAGGCGCAGGTGCTGTCCATGATGAGTGATCTGCGCGACAAGCTGGGAACAGCGATGATCATGATTACCCACGACCTGGGTATCGTGGCGCAGGTATGCGATAAGGTGGCGGTGATGTACGCCGGTCAAATCATCGAAAGCGGTACATTGGAGGATATTTTCACCTCTGAGGAGCACCATCCCTACACAAAGGGCCTGTTCGGCGCGATTCCTAACCTGAAGGTGGATGCCCGCCGCCTGTCACCTATCGAAGGTTTGATGCCCGACCCGTCGAATCTCCCTTCCGGCTGCCATTTCCATGACAGATGCCCCCATTGTATGGATATCTGCCGGGAACAGGAACCGGCCATCTATTCAAACGGGACCCACTGCATCGCCTGTCATCTGTATGACGGGTGGGATGGAAAAAAGGAGGAGACAACGTGAGCCATACGGAAAATACCCCGTTGCTGGAAGTGCGTAATCTGAAGAAGTACTTCGGAAAAAAGGATCGTGTGCTCCATGCGGTGGACGATATCAGCGTAACCATCCAGCAAGGAAAAACGCTGGGTGTTGTGGGTGAATCCGGCTGCGGAAAGAGTACGCTGGGCCGTACCGTGTTGCGGCTGCTGGAGCCTACTGACGGACAGATCATCTTTGACGGACAGGATATCACCCATGTCAGTGAGCGTGAGATGCGCAAATACCGCCAGTCCATGCAGATCATCTTTCAGGATCCCTACTCCAGCCTGAACCCCCGCAAATCCGTGGCGGAGATCATTGCCACGCCGCTGAAGGTCAATCACATATGCAAGGATCGTGCCTCGCTGCAAAAGCGTGTGCGTGAGCTGATGGATACCGTTGGTCTGGCTGAGCGGCTATATGATGCCTATCCCCACGAGTTGGACGGCGGCCGCCGCCAGCGTATCTGCATCGCCAGAGCGCTGGCAATCAACCCCAAGTTCATTGTGTGTGATGAGCCGGTTTCGGCACTGGATGTTTCCATTCAGGCACAGATATTGAACCTGCTGATGGATCTGCAGGATGAAATGGGCTTGACCTATATGTTTATCACCCACGATTTGTCTGTGGTGAAGCACATCTCCTCGGAAATTATGGTCATGTATCTGGGCCGCTGTGTGGAGTATGCCCCGGCAAATGAACTGTTTGAAAACCCGGTGCATCCCTACACGAAAGCTCTGCTGTCGGCCATTCCCATCCCGGATATTTCTATGCGGGGCAAGAATATCCAGACCATCCGCGGCGAGGTTAGCAGCCCCATCAATCCCAAGCCCGGCTGCCGCTTTGCTCCCCGCTGCGACTTCGCCTGCGAAAGCTGCACGGCCGCCGATATTCCCTTGCGCCAATGCGGCCCCAACCACTATGTGGCATGCTGCTGTGCCGGCGAATAAACCTGTACTCCACGCAGAACTCTGCGTAAAAAAATTAAATTAGGAGGAAAAAAATGAAAAAGAAACTCTCTTTGGTGCTGGCAACCCTGATGCTGTTGGGCCTGTTGGCAGGCTGCGGCGGCCAGCCTGCTGCAAGCGGCGACAAGGATACGGTGGTGGTGTATATCGGCGATATCTTCAACTCCATGACGCCTTATATGACCACGGCCAACTCTGATCAGGCTGTGTTTGATCAGGTGTATGAAACGCTGACTGTAACTAAGGACGATGGTACGGTCGCCCCCTGCTTGGCGAAAAGCTGGAAGATGAGCGATGATTGCCTGGAGTACACCTTCCAGCTGGAGGAGGGCGTTAAGTTCCATAATGGCGAGGTCATGACTGCCGATGACGTAGTGTATTCTTTTGAGCAGTACCTTGCTAACCCTGCCAAGAACAACTTCGTCAGCATGATCGATAAAGTAGAGATGGTGGATGCCAATACTGTGAAAGTTACCCTGAATAAGATAACGCCCCTGTTTCTGGTCTATATCAATGAGCTGCCGATCCTCAACAAGAAGTTCGTGGAAGAGCACAATGGCAACATCAGTGATGTAGCCTGCGGCACCGGTCCCTACAAGCTGACCAGCATCGATCTGGCTACCTCCGCCATGCTGGAGCGTAACGATGACTATCGTCTGGCTCCCGCTGCGATCGAAAAGGTCGAACTGCGCTACGTTGGTGACAGATCTACCGCTAGCGTGCAGCTGGAAACCGGCGACTTGGATATTATGTCCATTGATCCTTCCCAGCTGGTCAGCTTTGAAAACAATGACAAATTCACCGTGGAGAAGGTGCAGACCCTCAAGACCGCTCTGCTGGCCATCAATACCACGGTGGCCCCGCTGGATAATAAGCTGGTGCGTCAGGCTATGACCTATGCCGTGGATAAGAAGAGCATCATTACCATTGCCTATGAGAACTGCGCAGTGCCTGCTCGCCTGCAGGCCAGCGATACCAACTGCTTTGGCGTGGATTTCTCGGATGCTACCAATTTCTCCTACAATCCTGAAAAGGCTAAGGAGCTGTTGGCCGAGGCCGGCTATCCCAATGGCCTGAACTTTGCAGATTACGGCATCCAGATGGATGTTCTGGGCGGTACCTACATGGAAAAGGCCGCACAGGTCATGCAGCAGAACTTTGCCGATGTCGGCATTACCATCGAGCTGCGCAACACCTCCACACCCGATGAAGATGCGGAGAGCGGCAACTTTGCTCTGATGACGCAGACCCTTTCCTACCGTGCCGACTTCTCCTATAACGTGTGCCATTACGGCAGCGTCGGTATCGGCGGCAATAACTTCTGCCAGATGAAGGACGCCTGGGTGGATGAGATGTTTGCCAAGGCTGAGAGCGAGCAGGACGAGGAGGTTCGCAAGGATATCTACCGTGAGCTGATTGCTTATCTGGTGGACTACTGCCCCTCCATCCCCCTGTTCCATCATGAGCTGGTATACGTTTGGAATAGCCAGCTGAATGCCACGGTTCACGATTCGTCCGTGCATCCTTACTACTGCTACGAGTGGAGCTGGAAGAACTAAACCAATCGAGAAAGATACCGGTACGACCGCACGCTTACTGCGTGCGGGCGTACGCGGTAAGAAGAGGTGAATTTCTGACATGACAATCCTGAACGGCTATCAACCCGCCCATGTTGTGCGCTATTTTGAGGAAATATGCGCGATTCCGCATCCCTCTCACCATGAGCAGGCACTGTGTGCGTATATCCGCGGCTGCGCGGAGCGGTACGGCCATCGCTATGTGGAGGATGCTGCGGGAAACCTGATGGTATACCTGAACGCAACGCCCGGGTATGAGGACAAGGCGCCCATGCTGCTGCAGGCGCATATGGACATGGTTTCTGCCAAGGAACCGGGCTCCAACCATAATTTTCTGACAGACCCCATCCGCCTGCACATCGAAGATGGGCACTACCTGTATGCCGATGACACTACACTGGGCGCCGACAATGCAGTTGGACTGGTGAATATGCTGGCGCTGATGGAGGATGACACCGTGGTGCACCCGCCTATGGAGCTGCTCTTTACCGTCTGCGAGGAGGACGGCATGGAGGGCATCCGCCAGTTGGATATGAGCACGATTCACTCCCGCCGGATGCTGAATATGGATTGCGGCGACCCCGATGTGATGTGTGTATCCTGCGCCGGCTTCGTTCATTACGTGATGCGCCTGCCTGTTACTGCCGCCGGAGCTGCCGGACAGGCATATACGCTGCAGATAGACGGCCTGGCCGGCGGGCATTCCGGCCTGATGATCGGTACTGGTCGGGCCAGCGCCGTGGTGCTGATGGGCCGTGTACTTTGTGAGCTTCTTCGAAAAGTTCCCTGCCGTATCGTGTCGGTAGACTGCGAAAGAACAATGGGCATCGCACCGCATATGCAGGCAGAGATCGTTCTAAAGCCGGAGCAGGAGCCTGATGCGCGGAAGGTGCTGGAGGACCTGCTTGCGGCGCTGCGTGAGGAATATGCAAACACAGATCCGGAGCTTTCTCTGACTCTGGAACCGTTGGGCCATGAGGCAGATCAGGCTATGGATGAGGCATCCGGCCGCCGTTGTGCAGAGTTGATGTATCTGCTTCCCTATGGCGTGATGAAATATGACAGCTGTGATCGTGATGTGATCCTGAATTCTGTCAATACGGTTCGTGTGACCTGTGAGAACGGCATGGTGGAGTATGAGCAGATGATCCGTTCGCCTATTGATGCCTATAAGTGGGAACTGGTGGATCGGCTGCGGATTCTTGCAGAGCTGACGGGCGCATCGTTGGTGGTGCAGGACAGCTATGCCGGATGGCCCTTCCGGAAGGATTCACCGCTGCAGCAATTGTGCTGCCAAGTGTACAATCGCTTGACGGGACAGGAGTTGAAAATCGAAAAGTTGAACAGCTGTGCTGAGACCGGCGAGATTGCAGGCGCAATCCCCGATATGGACATTGTGGCACTGGCACCTTGGGGACGCGGCGCACATACGCCCCGTGAGCATCTAGATCTGGATACGCTGCAGCCCTTCTGGGAGTTTTTGACAGCGCTGCTGCGTGCCATGTGCGAAGAAGCCTAACGGCGAAAAGCGCACTATTCCTGTATAATATAACAAAAGCCGAAGTACTAAATTGTACCTCGGCTTTTGTTGCTTTCATAACTATCCCAGATTCTGTGTAAACACCAAAATGTGGTGCAAATAGAACGAACCCACCACGCGGGTCCTACGGCGGATCGCCGTTACGGATAACATGGACACGGAAAACCTTGTCCTCACGGTTTTGGGAGGACTGGATCAGCGTCTCTTGTTCGGGGCGCTTCATGATCTCCCGGATGCGCTGGCGCTTGGCGATTTTCAGCTCTTCCAGAAGGTCATCCAATACCGTATTCAGCCGGTCGGCGGAGATTTCCGTCCAAAAAGCCTGAATACACATTGTCATACTTTTTCACATCCCGGTAGTTGCTTCGGGAGTGCTTTTCCCGGAGGGTCCGGGTGGTGGCGAAGGTGCGGTAGCCAATGATGGGCTGGTGGTGGTTCTCAATGGCCACATGGTCCCCGGCGTCCAGCCGGATGTCTGATCCGTTGATTTTCCTTCGGGTGTATTTATTCATTTTTGGAACGAAATCAGATCATCCACACGGGGACAATGTATGTGCTACTGTCGATTGCGCTCAATGCCTCCCGAAGGCAGATGATTGCGCCTGTCCCTCTCGGCACAGAGGCCTTATCCAGCAGCTTGAAAGCGCCCGTAATTTGTGTGGGCGGGTTGATGCTTTTTTTGATCTCGATGGGGTGCAGCTGACCGTCGCTCTCTATTGGATAACGGCGGCACGGAAGCTCTGCTTGAAGTTCCTTTCGCATTTCCTGCAAAGCTCGTTGTATTTCTTCCTGCCACGCTCATCAAGAAAGAACGCCCATTCTCTCTTGAGGTATTTCGGCATACGGGGCATAGGGGCCACCTCCTTTTCACTGCCGAATTGCCGATTTGCTCCCGAAACGCAGAAACGCCCAAAACCTGACCCCGCTGTATGGTTTCGGGGCGATTTTGGGCGTTTTCTTTCGATATGAGCGGCTTTGTTTTAGCGGCGGTATCCTTTACCGCCAACCATTCAAAAGCCGCTGTTTGTCGCTTCCGGGTAACAAAAAAGCGCCGTATCGCTACGACGCTTTTGTCTTGCTCGGAAGATGGGGCAAGGGAACGCTATTCAATTATCTGTTGTACTTTTTCTTTCTGCTGACAACCGTTGTGCCAATGGCTGCACCGCCGCTGACAAACAGCAGGGCCATCCACAAAGCAAGGTTGCTGGTATCGCCGGTCTGCGGACTCTTATCGGATGTTCCCGGTTTGGTACTGGCAGGTTTTTTCTCAAGAGCAGCAATCGCATCTTCGATAGCCTTTGCCATCTTGTCTACTTCAGATTGCTCCGTAATATTTTTACCACGGACAACAGCCTTGACAGCGGTTTCCACAGCAGAGAAGTCCTTGTAGTTGTCCTTGTTCAGTGCATTTGTAGTAGTTCGTCTGATAAGACATCTTACTGCCGCAGTCGTAACAGTACACAAGACCGGGCAGTAAGCATTCCTCTTGGTGCGTTCCTTCCTTTATGCGGCGTGTGGCGTGCTTCAATCTTCTGTGCGCCTGCTCCCAAAGCTCGCCGTCAACGATAGGCTCGTGGGTGTCCTCAAATACAAGGCGTTCCTCATCGGTGGCAAAGCGGCGTTCATCGGTCTTAAAGTTCGTTCCGATGGTCTTTCTCAGCACAGTATGACCGAGATATTCCTGTCGGCTTAATATCTCTCTGACCGTGTTTGCGTTCCAGTTTGTGCAGCCGTACTCCGCTTTTCGGTTGCATTGTTCGGGGTGATATTGGAGGGTGTACGCCGATGGGATAAGCACCTTTTCCTCTGTTAGCTGTCTTGCGATTGCCGGAGGTGTCAAGCCCTCTGCCGCAAGCTCAAAGATGTGTTTTACCACCTGAGAAGCAACAGGATCGACCACTAAGGTCTGCTTATCTTCGGGCAGTCGATTGTAGCCGTAGGGAATGCTGCCGGAGCAGCGTTTACCATCGCTCATACGGGACAGGAAGATGGACTTTATCTTGTTGCTGGTGTCCTTGGCATACCACTCGTTCATTATGTTGAGGAATGGGGTGAAGTCGTTATCTTGCGGCTTGTCGCTGTCCACGCTGTTATTGATTGCAATAAAGCGTATCTGCTTCTTGGGGAACAAAATCTCGGTATAAAAGCCGACCTCAAGATAGTTTCTGCCGAAACGGCTCATATCCTTGACGATAATTGTGCCGATTTTCCCGGCTTCGGCTTCTGCAAGCATTGCCTGAAATCCGGGACGGTTGAAGTTACGCCCTGTGTAACCGTCATCGGTAAAATGCTTGATATTTTTCATACCGCTTTTGCGGGCAAAATCTTCGAGAAATCTCTTTTGATTCAGTATCGAGTTCGATTCGCCTTGCTGCTCATCATCCTTGGACAGCCTTTCATAGAGGGCTGTAACTCTATCAAAATCCCTGATTTTAGGCACTTTCTGACCTCCTTTCCGTCTTTTATTCGCAGCCATATTCAATGGACTGCTTGCAATATATATCCTAAAACTTCTTTTCCGTTCGGGTCAAGAATCACGAAGCTGGTGTTTGCCTGCATCAGATTCGGTTTGCAGTAAAAACGGGTCTTACCGGCACCGGAGCCGCCGCAGACAAGGGTGTTCAGCTTGCGGCGGTGTTTCTTGCCGTTGAGTCCGATACGGACTGCCTGCGTCATCAGCTTGTTTTCGGACGGTGGGT
>ERZ791858.1194-NODE-1194-length-15238-cov-9.714681_pt1 | contig 15238 bp, 8 predicted proteins | sample MGYA00510284_ERZ791858 | MGnify/ENA primary metagenome ERZ791858 (study PRJEB30046, sample SAMN00792077) | human gut metagenome | study: EMG produced TPA metagenomics assembly of the A metagenome-wide association study of gut microbiota in type 2... | reverse complement strand
AAATCGCTTGTGGATATTTTCAGGCAAATGGGATAAATTTGGTACATTTTGCCCCCAAATGGCCTGTTTTTTGCAATTTTATATCGTAGCTACGACATAAAATCAGTCGATAGGCTTCATCGTGGGGAAAAGAAGCACAAAATCCACTATAAAATCATATGTAATCAAGTTGCTATTTAAGAAGAAGTAATATTCATTTCAGCTCACAAGTCGAACATGAGCCTTTGTTGCGTGATTGCATAAATCTTTATATAAATCAGTATTTCGAAACATATCTATGGTATATGCACAACGCAAACTGCCAGCAATCTCATGTGCACTTGCTATCCGCACACCTTCAAACATAGCTTTCGAACAATATGATTGAAACGCGTTAATAAAGTCATGCCCTTGCGTTATTTTTAGTAAATCATTATACGACGCCAAAGTACTATCTGTTTCTTGCATACTATTTGTACAAATTTCGATTTCACAGGCTTTCTGTGGGTTAACTCTCTTTATTCTCCTAATCAATTCAGAATAAGCCGTTGTATCATCCATATTCGCTACATCTGATACTGAAACGCCCTTGAAATTTATTCCCAATTTCTGCTCCGCATTTGCTTTTCTAATATTTGAAAGAATAAAAAGTTTCCTTAGAATTGCTTCTCGCATAGAAAGTACATCTTCTGCATTATTATAATATTCTGAGCAAATCGCCTCAAATGCTGCATCCGCTGAAATAAGCATCATCTCAAGGCAGCAAAAATCATAATAAAAGATTTCTTGGGTATTTGCAACCGCTTCGTAATCTCGATCGCAAATTCCAATAACTCTGTCGCTGCCAAAATGCTGTACGATTTCTTTCACTCCGTCTTTTCCTGAAAATGAAAGGATCATTACCACATTTTGTGTCACTATTTTTTTGAGGCACCTAATATCATCGTATCCTTCGAGGACGATAAAGGCCTTTTCTTTTTTTATATCTGCACTTTTTTCCAAAATGATTTCAGATATTGTTGCATCTCGCGTCATGTTACGAATTATAGAATTTTTACTGCCCATATAATTCACCTAAATCCACTTGAATATCCCAATGATTGCTAATTATTTGTGGTGAGTGCGTTGCGACAATAACTTTTATGTTTCTGGTTTTGACAACCTCAAGCAAATCGTTCAAAAAGTTCTTTTGCCATGCTATGTGCAAAGATATTTCTGGCTCGTCAATTAATAATAAAAGATCCCTTTGAGTTTCAAAAATCAAATTATAAAAAAGAACGACTTCTTGCTTTTCTCCAGAGGATAGCTTTTTTAGAGGAATAACATTCTTTTCATGCTCAGTGTCCGTAATTTCAAACCCGTTTTCTCGAGAAATTCGAATCTCCTTGAACATTAAATGTTCGTTAATAATCTTTGTAAATAGATCCAATTTCCCGACTAGATTTTCAAAAACTTGGTACTTTTCTGAGAAATCATCAAAATAAATTTTCAGAGCCGTAGAATATTGTTCTTTATATTTTTGCTCTTTGTCAATCAAGTTTATATCTATAAGATTGTATCGAGAAAGCTTCTTGAATTTTCTGTTGGCATCTTCTAGAAGCTCATAGTAATTTTCCTCTCCTGATAACCCCTCCTGCGCGTTGAAAAGCCTTTGTGGATAGGAACTATCTAGCTTGTTTGCAACTTCAGAATACCTCTGTGATACATTTGCAATTTCTTTTGCAAGCTTTTTAGGTAGTTCATCAATAACATCAACAACCGTATCTTCTTCATGTCTACGCCGACGAGTCTCTATCAATCTTTGTTCTGGAATGAATTGAACATCTCCGCTCGATTCTCTCATCTTTTTCACTAGGTTCTCTAGTTTACTAAGCTTTGAAAAAGGTTTCCCGACGTTTTGTTGCGTAGATATGAATTCGGTATATTTTTCCAATAGCTGTTCTTCAGTAAATATTTCGAGTGTTCTTCTATCAAACCAAACGTCTGACCCAACTTGTCGAACGTTTGGCATTTTATACCCAATTTTTTCAAAGTGATGGTTAAAATCAGTGGCAGTTACTTCAATACCATTTACACAAAGACCAGATGCATTTTTTTTGATAGAAACTTTTTCTCTGTTTTCAAAGTCCAAGGTGATGCAATCAAAATCCAGTTCGAAGAAGTACCCTATATTCCCCTTTGAAACTGCATTTACAATTTTCAGCAGCGTTGATTTTCCAAAGCCATTAGGCCCTGTAATAATTGTTACATCCAATTTGGAAAAATCCACTGTATAATTGAATCTACCAAACAAATTGTCCACTACCAAACTTTTTAGCATGAGGGCCTCCTTATTACTAAGTGATGTCTTTACTCCGCTGGAAGCGCGCAATCAACCAAACCAATGTACCCCTCAGTTTCAAGGGATTCCTTTATTCTATTACTAATTGCTTCACGAGGGTAGATCTCTTGTATAATGACATCAATATAGACAATGTTATATTCGCTATTTGGAATTCCGCCGAAACCCCAAACCGTTACTCCTGGGAACAGCGGGTCAACGTAATCTGCTGCATTTGAGAGAGGTTCCTTTTCTATAGGGATATTTCTATCCAGTTCATGGTAAATATATGCAAACCTTACGCACTTTTTGTCCTTTGGACGATTTCCTAATGAAAAGTCTTGTAGCTTAGAGTCGATATTATCCAGTCTTTTCAGAACATACATAGCTAAATCGATTTCGTCGTTTGATTTTGATTCGAGATTAGCCATGAGTTGATTTTCAACCCCCAATTCTCGAAGGACATCATAAACAGGACTCTCTACTTGATCAAAGTCAAGTTTGCTTTCTGCCTCAACAAGCCTTTTTTTCAATTCAAGTGTTCCCAATGCATCATTTCTGTAAAATATCGTTCGGTTCATCAACAAATCAGAGGGTAACCGTGTTCCTTCTTCAGCAATTAATATTACAGCTTTGGGAATACAATAGCGCAGTGCAAGTTCGTACATCACGTTCGGATTGTTTGCTGTCAAGTTTGCTATGACAAGCTTATCGCAATAGATTTCTTGTATAATCTGTTTTGTAATAGTTCCGGGCTGGCTAATCATGTGGGAAGCAAACACTTCATATTTATTTTCAAAAGCGGGTTGAATTGCAGCTTTTATCACACCGTCAATATGCCTACGAATTGGATCTGTCTCGCTTCCTATCGGAGTAATTACAAAACAACGCTCGGTTCTTGGGGCATACGCTTCTGATTGAACTGCCTTATCGAACAAATCACCGCTCATTAGGTTTCCTCTCTTTCATAAAGACACTTTTCCATAAGTTACACTATGATAACTAGAATCTTTTTTCTTACAATAATATACCCGCCCAACTATTATACAACACCAACTTTTTAGAATTATTATATCAAAACACCGACAATAATACAACTTTTTATGGAAATGTGCGCCATTACAAATTAGCCTTTTGTGTGTAATCCTATTTGGGTAAGCTTTTTGTCCTTAATCTAGTGCGTTATTTCATTGTGAGGGTTCATTCATATATGAAGAAGACATCCCGCTAAAAAGCAGGATGTCCTCTTCATACGATTCGTTTTCAACCGATTACCAATGGGGAGTAAATTGCCTTTTCGTTATTACAAAACAATTTTGAGCAAGTGCTCTTTAAAATCAATTATGCATCCAACGCTTAAGCCAATATTCGTAAACCCCAACATATTCTCGGTAAGCGCCGATTTCGTTAGGCTTACAAAACACATCCCACATATTTTTCAAAAATGTTTTTGACCATTTACCTTGCGCTTTCTCCCGCTCCAGTACTTTAAGTAGATTCTGATAAGCCGTCGCCCGATTTTGCTTTAGATAGGTTTCTTCACCATTTAAATTTAGCTTTTCAGAAAGTTGATGACTGAGTACTGCATCTGTTGAATAAATTTCACCGTCTCGTCTATAACGAATGGTTTTCATCTGAGCTTCATTGAGTGGATTGAGCTGCATAGTCTGCTGCTCTTCACTTAATATTCCTCGATAAGCATCACAAGTTTTCCTTGTATTATCTGATTGATCTCGTCCTCCGGGGCATACGCCAATGAAGTTAGAAAAATTTGTTGCTTCTTCACTTGTTAACTGGTTCTGTGGAACTATGTGTTCAATATTTATATATTGTTCTTTATTCTCTGAATCAAGGCAAACTCTACGCATACAGTATGCACATATATACCCTTGATCAACGGCAAGCTGTTTCCGTGAGCCATCTTTGGGCATATCTTTGTAAGTGATTTTTAGCGGAGGTGATGCCCTGCGACAATCCTTTTTGTACTTTTGCAAATCCTCCGGCTCTGTTCCAGACTTCTTTATGTATCTCATTCCGGCCACTCCATCTGCTCGATTTCCAGACTGCTTCTAGCCTTATAAACTTCTGGATCATCATAATCAAGGATATCTTCTAATTGAGATAGAATTTCCTTTGCCTTTGGATAATCTTCATCGTCAAGAAACCGCGAAAATTTTTCAAACAGTTCTTCGATTTCCGCAGGGCGATCTCCTACCCGCAGAATACTCCGAAGAACTGTATTTACATCTTTCCCATACGCTGATTCAATCTGCGTAGCACTACCTTCATGCTTTAGCAAAATCAAATTAGCTTCTTTGTACGATGTAATAACTTCAGGAGAATGCGTTGATACAATAAATTGAATGTTCGGGAAAACCGAAGTCAAATCTTTCAAAATTCGCTTTTGCCAACCCGGATGCAAGTGCAATTCCACTTCATCGATTACTATAATACCCGGCGTTTCAAGGATTGCATCACCAAGTTGCGGATTCAAAACCGCCATTCTATGCGCAATGTCTGCCACCATGCTTAGAACCGAGCGATAACCATCACTCATCTCATACATGGGATGAAGTTCGCGTTCACCAGCGCGATTCGTGTATTCGACAACAATTGTTCTATAACGCTGACGATATTCAACCTTTACCTTCTGTGTTTCATCGTGATCAATCAAATCCGCAAAGCACCGTTCCAGCGCTTGCTGAACTGCAGTCATCTGCGGGATAGGTCCTTCTTGGCTAACAAGCAATGTGGTCTCGCTGAACCATTCTAGAAGTTGTTTATCTGTTGCCTGCTCAGCAATGCAATCTTGATAGCCTTCAAACCGAGACTTCAGCTTTTGTTTTCCTTTTTTCTTTGCTTGCTTTTGTGCCCACAAGCGACCAGTACCATAGTAAGCAATAAGCGGAAGTACATCTTCCGAATGTTCTTTCGATGCGCTTTTTTGCAAGGCGGAAGCAATATTTCGCAAGTCGGATGCTCCGCCATAAGTCGTATTAGACTTGGGGCCGCTCAAAGAGCGCGACCACTTGCAGGCGACCCTGTTAACAACACCCTCACAGGAAACTTCGACCGGATAGACTGCCACCTGTTGATATACTTTTTTAACTTCATGCGCTACGTGCCGGACATCATCCGCTTTGATGCTGCGCGGAGAAGCGTAATCAATACCAAGAAAGAAGGCGCTAGCAGCAGTCAATGCCCCCATAAGTAAAGAACTTTTACCGCTTCCGTTATTGCCAATCACGATATTCATTTTTGAATTCAGCGGAATGTCTACATTCTCGAAGTTTCGGAAGTTTTTCAAGGTCAACTGGTCAATATGCATAAGCCATTTCCTTCCCAGCAATAACACGATGTAAGCTTTTGAGTATTATTTTTAGTATAGCATATATCGCCCTATGTTTCAATCGTAACAGGAAATGATTTGTCAAAAAGCACCGCATAACACATTTTCTTACGCATATTTAAAATGCCTAGTTAAAACTAGAGCAAAGAACTTTTCAAATTTCAAAAGAGATGCTATACTTTATAGTATAAATCATTTTAATTGAAAGCTGACTAAGTGCCCAATTTAAAGGCGAGGAATCACAACATATGCAAGATTTAATATCGAAACCCCAAAGTCGTCCATTGGTTTTTATAAGTCATCGTTCCACCGATAAAACTGTCGCAGAAATTCTGACAACCTTTTTATGCGGAGTTGGCGTGCCAAAAGACGCTGTATTTTGTTCCTCCCTACCCGGAAACGATATTGATCAGTGCATTTCGAAGGAGGTTAAGGAGGCGCTGAAAAGCAGTGCGGTTAATATTGCAATTTTGTCTGGCGATTACTACGAGAGTGCCTACTGCCTTAATGAAGCAGGAATTCTTTGGTTTCTTGACAATATTCCTGTTATTCCCATTACACTTCCGGAAATTGATTCAACAAATATGCGAGGCTTTCTTGGAAATGAATACAAATTGCGGAGTCTTGATTCTGACGCAGATATTTCTTATATCTACGACACAATTCAAGAAAGTCTGGGGCTTTCCCATGTAAAGACTAGTTTCTTCGTTTCAGAAAGTTTAAAACTCAAACACAGCTATTCTAATTATCTGAGTAGTCGTACTACCCATCCTGTGCCAACCCTCCCGCAAAACAATCCCACGCCATCATCAACTGACCTTTTGTCTCACGTAACCACTGACGATGAAAGAATCATCCTATACTATATTGCGAAGAAGGAAGTTCGTAAAGCCTCTTTCCAATCCATCTCGGATTGGTTGACTCAAAATGAAATTTTTGGCGTAAATATTGAAAATGCGTTTGATTTGCTTTCGTCCAATGGGCTTGGAAAAACTTCAGATGAGAATGCTTCTATATTTGAATTATCAATGGATGTATTTCGGAAACTCACTTCAAATACAATATTATTCGTCACACGGTTACACCCTTATATCAAAAAGCATCAAAAGCTTGCAGCCATCACGTTCAAGAATCTGTGGGAACAAAACTGCCTAGATTCTACACAGAAGCTGTTCGTTGCGTACCTTCAAGATAATAAAGTGAGTCATTTAGGCGCTCGATGGATGGAAGCCAGCCAGATAGCAGATATTGAGCAATGGGAAAACAGAAACGGTATGGATGCTATTCTTTCGCTTGCATACGGAAAATGTCTGGAATTTTTCATAGACAATAATTTAGTCTATGCAAGTGCATGGACTTCCTATGACAATCCTAAAGAATACACATTGTATGCGTCTTTACAGAATTGTTTGTTTGCTCCTTCAAGCGAATATTCAAATCTTTCAAAAGAGATAAAAGAGGAATATCTTTATCCGTTGCCATTTTGACTTTAACAATTTTACGCGTCTTTACGCGTCACGGAATGTGCGCTTTACCAAAGACAATTATTAGCTTATGATTCTCTCAGTGAATTCCCATTTTCTTACAATCGAACCAATCTACCAACTCATCTACGGTTCCGCATTTTGCATGAGAAACGCTGCGGAAATAACTACACATTACCTAAAATCAGTTGTTCTTATTTGTGGAACACCAACAAAATTTTACGGTAATTCCAAAATTTTTGCCAGCGATGCTTTCTCATAACCGCTTGAGTGGGGGTTCGAATCCCTCACGGCCCATCAAAAAAGAACGCAGCTACGCTATTTGTTGCAAAATGGCATAGCTGCGATTCTTTATTTTCCGTACAATTCACTGCTCAACTGATTGCGTATCGACTCCCGGCGTTTTTTGTATTGCTGCATAAATGCCATGTACTCCGGGGCTGCATCAATATAACGGTCGTTGCTTTCTTTGGTGGCTGTGTGCTGATAGCCAAAGTCACTAAAAGCCAAAAGGCTCTTGTTGACATGAACGGTACATTACCGTCAGCGTTGGTACACCGACCACCTAAAGTCATAACCCCCACCAGCCGTCACGCCCGTGACGGCTGGTGCTTTGCCGCTTCAAAAACGTAGGGGCGGATTCCATATCCGCCCATGCCCGCTTGCGGCAAGATAAACCTCCGCGGGCGCATATAGAATGCGCCCCTACGGATTTCGTCTTCGGCCAAAGGGGGAAAACTCCGCGCGGGGCGCCGCCCTCTCTTGGCCCCCTCTGCGAGGGGGCTCCGCCCGCAGGCGGTGGGGGAGAGAAACGTGCGGCGGGCAGGAATATTTCGGGCTTAGACTGTCAAAAAACATTTGTAGGGGCGAGCATTGCTCGCCCGTGCCCGCTTGCCTTACAAGAAAACTGTCCCGGAAAATGCGTTGCGGCGGTAAGCTGACGGGCGACCAATGGTCGCCCCTACACACGCAACAGGGAAAAACGTGCCCCTCTCCGCCCGCCACAAAAAACGTAGGGGCGGATTCCATATCCGCCCGTGCCCGCTTGCGGTAGGATAAACTTCCGCGGGCGCATATAGAATGCGCCCCTACGGATTACGTTTCCGACAAAGGGAGAAAACTCCGCGCGGGGCACCGCCCTCTGCGGGGGGACTCTGCCGCTTCAAAAACGTAGGGGCGGATTCCATATCCGCCCGTGCCTGCTTGCGGCAAGGATAAACCTCCGCGGGCGCATATAGAATGCGCCCCTACGGATTCCGTTTCCGACCAACAGGGACACCCACAAAAAACGCAGCCACGCTATTTTACCGTAAAATAGCGTGGCTGCGTTTTTTGTTTTGGCCTTGCGTATGATTCCCGGCTCTGAAACCCCGCGTGTTACAGGACCTTGCGCATCTCCTGCACAAGGTCGGCGATCACGATGGGCTTGGACAGGAAACCGTTCATGCCGCATTCCAGGGCGTTGCGGCGGTCCTCGTCAAAGGCGTTCGCCGTCATGGCAAGAATGGGGATGCCTGCCAGGGCGGGGTTTTCCAGCCCGCGGATGCGGCGGGTGGCGGTGTAGCCGTCCATGATCGGCATCTGCACGTCCATCAGCACCAGATCGTACTGCCCCGGCGCGGCGGTGCAGACCTTTTCCACGGCGATGGCGCCGTTCTCGGCGGTATCGACCTCAAAGCCGTAGGCGTTCAGAATCTCCACGGCGATCTCGCGGTTCAGCTCGTTATCCTCGGCAAGCAGGATGTGCTTGCCCGCAAAGTCGGTGGGTTCCTTGGGCAATACGCCCTGCTGCTCCTCCGGCTTCTGCCCGATGGCGGTCATCAGGGAGTCGCGCAGGTCCGACAGGAACATCGGCTTGGGGCAGAACGCCGTGACACCGGCGGCCTTTGCCTCGGCCTCAATGTCGGACCAGTCATAGGCGGTCAGGATAATAATAGGTGTATCATCGTGCAGACTGCGAATCTGGCGGGTGACCTCGATGCCGTTCATATCCGGCAGGCGCCAGTCGATGATATAGGCCTTGTAGGTATCGCCCATCTCGATGGACTGCCGTGCGCGCAGAACGGCCTCTTTGCCGGAAAGCGTCCAATCGGCGCGCATACCCACCGTGACCAGCATCTTGGTCACGCTGTCGCAGGTGTTGAAATCGTCGTCCACCACCAGCGCCTTCAGACCCTCCAGCGTGGGGATCTTTTCCGCCTTGCGGTGCTCTGCCTGTATGCGCAGCGGCACACGGACGATAAATTCAGAACCCTTGCCCGGCGCGGTCTGCACCTCGATGGTGCCGCCCATCATATCTACGATGTTTTTGCAGATGGCCATGCCCAGCCCGGTGCCCTGTATCTTGCTTACCGTGGAGGTGCGCTCGCGCTCAAAGGGCTCAAAGATTTTTTGGGCAAACTCCGGGCTCATGCCGATGCCGCTGTCCTTGACGCGGAACTCATACTGCCCGCAACCGCTGACCTGGCCGGCAAGCTGGCGCACCCGCAGCGACACCGTGCCGCCCGCGGGGGTGAACTTGATGGCGTTGGATAAAAGGTTCATCAAAATTTGATTCAGCCGGGTCTTGTCGCAATAGACGTCCTCATCGGTAATATCTATCGCGTCCATATACAATTCCAGCTGCTTTGCGTATATCTGCCCGCTGACGATGGTCTTTATGTCGTGCAGCACGTCGGACAGGTTGACCTCGGTCTCGTCCAGCTGGATCTTTCCGCTTTCGATGCGGCTCATATCCAGAATATCATTGATGAGCGAAAGCAGGTGGTTGCCGGAGGCAAGTATCTTGGTAAGGTATTCCTTCACGCGGTCCCTGTCGTCCAGATGGCTGACCGCCAGCGTGGTAAAGCCGATGATGGCATTCATCGGGGTGCGGATGTCGTGGGACATATTGGAAAGGAAGGTGCTCTTGGCGCGGTTGGCGTTTTCGGCGGCGGCCACGGCATCCGAGAGCGCCTGGTTCGCCTGCCTGTCGGCGGTGCGGTCAGACAGAACCAGAATGTGCTTGGTTTTGCCCTCGACCTCGCTGCCCATGGCAACCACATGGAACCAGCGATGCTCCCCGGTTTTCTGATGGACAAACTCCGTGTCCCATTCGCGCTGGTCGCCGCAGGCAAGCCCTTCCAGATAATTTTTGGTGCGGCCGGGGGAATCCGCCGGGTGCAGCAGGGCCAGCGTGCCGATATTCTTGCGCACGCTCTTCAGCGTCAGGCCCAGCAGCCGTTCTATGTTCGGGCTGACATAATCCGCCCGGTGCTTTTGGGCATCCAGCAGCAGGAAAACGTCGTCCACGTTCTGGGACAGCTTCTCGAACAGCACATCACGATACAAAATCGCGGTGTTCTGGCGGCGCAGCTTGGTGCGGCCCCGGTGCATGACCATCAGAAGGACCATTGCCGCAATCGACAGGACAACGAGGGCTACGATCTGCACCGTGCGCTGCCAAAGCTGGTTCATGGCGGCATTGACGGTATTCCGCGGGATAAGCCCCACCAGGGTCCAGTTCTGGATGCCGGTGCTTTCGTAGACCATATAGTATCTTGTGCCGTCCAGCGTCACCTCGCGGTTTCCGGTGATGCCCTGCGCAAAGTCGTCCGTAAGCTCCTGTATCTGCGCCTCGGTAAGGTCGGAATACTCGCGCAGTATCGACACAAAATTGTAAATGGATTCCGAGCCTTCTGCGATATTTTCGATCACGACCTGCCCGTCCGGGTAGATGACAAAGGAGCTGGCCGCTCCGCCGAAAGACGAATCGTCCACGGTCTTCATCACAACATTGTTGTAGTGGCTGATGGCAACGGCATCGTAGGCAAAGCCGCGGTAGATGCCCTTGGTTTCGGGGCAGATGAACACCAGCATCGGGTCCTGTCCGGGCAGGGCCGTGTTCAACACAACGTCCTTCTGGTCGGAAAGCAGCTCGTCGAGGTTGGTCTGCAAGCCTAAGTAGCCCGTTTCCCCGCCGGGGGTCATGTAGTTGCCGTCGTAAGAAAGAAAGTAGAATTCGGCAAAGCCAAGCTGCTGCTGCGCTGACTCCAGATACGCCTGCGTGCTGGCATCATCGGGGTCACTGCTCAGAAAGCCGTTCCACAAATGCAGGTAGGAGATGTTCTTCTTGACGATCATGCTCAGCATATTGTTGGATTTGTGCAGGACTTCCTCCAAATGCTCGGTGCTTTCCGCATAGATGGTTTTTGACACAAACGAAAGGTACTGCGCGCTAAGGCAGACAAGCAGCGCAATCGACAGCAGGCAGGCCGCCGCAGCATACCAATTTTGCCGGGAATGTCGCTTTATTTTTATTTTATGCTTAGCTTCTTCCACAGCGCATTACCCCCCCGAATGTAATATAGCTTTCCGGCGCGGCCAGCGTCACGCTGCCGCCGGAAAGTGCCTCGCTCCAGGCGTTTCTGACCGTGGCCTCCCCGCGCTCAAACCCGCGGCTTTCGTCCTGCAGCAGCGGTGCCATCTGCTTTTCGGTTGCCAGGCAGGTCACGGTGACGGTGTCGTCATCCTGCAGCGGCTGGCCGCCGCGGGTGATGCCGGTCAGCGTATAGCTGCCGCCGTTCTCCTGCACCTGCACGGCAATGCCGCTGACCACCGGCAGGGAACCGCGGTTGAACGGCGTAAAGCCGCCCTCGCAGCCTTCCACAAAGACGCGCAGGGTGTCCTTCAGCTCGGCACCCGTCATGGTGCGCCGGTACGACATAAGCCCGTTGGGCATGATCATGGCGCGCGCTGTTGTCTGGGTATAGTCTGCCTGCAGCACGCTGCCGGTAAAGCTGCTGGCGGGTGCTATCAGCACATCGGTGCCGTACAGCCCGCGCAGCGTGTTTGCCATGACCGAGAAGGACGCATTGCCGCCGTTTTTGTGGAACACGTTGGAATAGGCGGTTTCACTGGTCAGCACAACGTCGCTTGTGTCGGGCGTTCTCTCTGTCAGAAGGCGGGCGTTGAACGCACGGTAGGCCTGCCCGGCGTCATATTCGCCCGCGATCATCTTGGAAACCACATCCTGGGAGATGGCAAAGAAATCGTTGGAGGCGATGCGGATGTACATGTGATTTTCTTCCACCACCGAGCGTACGTCCTCCATGGTGTGGGTCAGGTGATAGCTGACATTCTGGCTGTAGCTCAAAAGATCCTGCCCGTCCGCGAGGATCTGCTCCTGCGCTCCCTCCGACAGCATGACGTGCAGGACCTGCATTGCCTTTACGCGCCGGGCGGCGTCCTGCTCCAGGTCGCGGTTCAGCGCCACCTGGAAGTAGGGGGTGGTCATCAGCCATTTTTCGCCGTTCTGGCTGAAGAACGGCAAAAAGGTCGCGTCGATGCCCTGCTCCCGGAACATCTGTACGCCGGCGGAGGTGCTAAAGTACATGGCAAGCTCCCCCTTGCCGAACATCCCGGTCACGTCGTCGTAATTCAGCTCTAAGTCCGCCGCCGTAAGACCGGTGTCCCGGATGAACTGCTCCATACGCGCAAAGGCGCCCGGCCAGACGGTATCGTCCAGCCCGACACGGGCGGTGTCGGCGGGGTCGCTGTAGGCGGTGCGCCATTTGCGCCCTTCCGTGGTCGTAAGCTCGGCGGCGGAAAGCCCCTGCAGCGTTTCCATGCAGGTGTAGTCGTACAGATAATCGGCGGTAAAGCCGCGGATGCCCGCTTCGTCAAAGGCTTTGCAGGCAGCGGCAAAGCTGGCGTAATCGGTGGGCAGCGGGATACCGTATTCCTCAAAAAGGCCGCGGTTGACCACAAAGCCGTGAGCGTCTGCGCATACGGGCAGCCAGTTTACACTGCCGTCATCATTTCTAAAGCTGTTGAGGTAGGTATTGTAGACAGCGCCTGCCTCGTTGGTGGTGGCAAGGTCCATCAGGCTGTCCTTCAGGGGGGCCGCATCGTGCAGGGAGAAGCGGCAGCAGGTTATAATGTCCGGCAGACCGCCGTTTTCCTGCAAGAATTTGTAAAAGTCCAGATCGTTGTTGCCCACGATAAACTCAATGTTTACGTCCGGCAGATGCGCCTGTACGTAGGGGGCGTACTTTTCGTAGAGGCTGTTGGTCCACAAATAGACCTGAATGGTGTCGGCGTCCTCCTGTGCCTGCACCGCCTCGGTGCTTTTTCCGGCGCAGCCGGTCAGCAGGAACAGACTCAGCACCGTGGCTGCAAGCAGGGAGGAAATTCTGTGCAGTGGTTTCTTTTTCATCCGGTTTTTCTCCTTATTTTTTTGACGGTCAGCTATATAGGCTGTGACGCAGGAAAAAACGCCTTCAGGGCATGGCGGACCCATACCTGAAAGCGCTGTCTGACCGTATTAAACAATATCCGCGGGCAGCAGAAAACAGCAGGGCGTTATAGATGCCCTGCTTTGTGCCGCCGGTGTAGCGATGTGTTTTCACCCTCGTCAACTCCTGCCCCCAAAAGGACGCGAAGCTATCGGCGGCAGTAAAACAACAATTTCTTGTTGGCAACTGGCTGACCCGATGGGCCCCTATAGCTTTGCGTCGCCGGTTTGCACCGGGTTTGCCTGTGGACTTGTAGAGAAATAGTATACCACATAAGATGGTTTTTGACAAGGCGCAAGCGGAAATAAATCCGCTTGCACGCACAACAGGCAAAAACGCGCCCCTCTCCGCCCCTACAAAAAAACGTAGGGGCGGATTCCATATCCGTCCGTGCCCGCTTGCGGTAGGATAAACCTCCGCGGGCGCATATAGAATGCGCCCCTACGGATCTCGTTTTCAACAAAGGGAGACAACTCCACGCGGGGCGCCGCCCTCTGCGGGGGGGCCTCCGCCCGCCACAAAAAACGTAGGGGCGGATTCCATATCCGCCCGTGCCCGCTTGCGGCAGGATAAACCTCCGTGGGCGCATATAGAATGCGCCCCTACGAATTTCGTTTCCGACAAAGGGAGACAACTCCACGCGGGGCACCGCCCTCTGCGGGGGGCCTCCGCCCGCCACAAAAAAACGTAGGGGCGGATTCCATATCCGCCCGTGTCCGCTTGCAGCAAGGCAAACTTCCGCGGGCGCATATAGAATGCGCCCCTACGGATTTCGCTTTCAACAAAGGGAGACAACTCCACGCGGGGCACCGCCTCTGCGAAGGGACTCCGCCCGCCACAAAAAATGTAGGGGCGGATTCCATATCCGCCCGTGTCCGCTTGCGGTAAGGCAAACCTCCGCGGGCGCATATAGAATGCGCCCCTACGGATTTCGCTTTCAACAAAGGGAGACAACTCCACGCGGGGCGCCGCCCTCTGCGGGGGGGGACTCCGCCCGCTACAAAAAAAGTAGGGGCGGATTCCATATCCGCCCGTGCCCGCTTGCGGTAAGATAAGCTTCCGCGGGCGCATATAGAATGCGCCCCTACGGATCTCGTTTTCGACATCGGCCTTGCCGGTTCTGGGCGATACAACAAAAAAAGAGTCTGTGACATCTAAGATGTCACAGACTCTTGGTGCGCGGTACAGGACTCGAACCTGTGACCTCCTGCACGTCAAGCAGATGCTCTACCAGCTGAGCTAACCGCGCTTATTGCGCCGCCTCTTGGCGACGCATATTATTATAGCAGAACGACTTCCAAATTGCAAGCCCTTTTTGCAAAAAAAATCAAATTTTTTCTGCGCCGCGTAAATCGCCCCGGCAGCGCCAGACCGCCAACAGGATAAACACAAAGCATACGACCCAGGTCGTCGGCTCACAAAAGCAGACCGCGCGGTAGCCCCGGACCGGCACGAGCCATACGGCAAAGATCACCTTGCCCACAAGCTCCAGCCCGCTGGCCAGCAGCGGCTCTACCGTGTGCCGGATGCCCTGCAGCATATTGCGCAGAATGACCAGCACGGCCATCGGCGGGATGACCGGTGCGCTGATTTTCAGGTACAGCAGCGCGTTGGAGATAATGACCTCGTCCGTGCTGCCCGTGATGCCGCGGATGGCGGCCCCGCCCAGCAGGAAGGTGAACGCCATCACAAACACCCACCACACAAAATAGATCGCAAGCGCGGCCTTGACGCTCTGCCAAATGCGGCTGCGGCGGCCCGCACCCAGATTCTGGCTGCTGAACGTCGCCACGCCGATGCCCAGCGCACCGCCCGGGATAAAGTACAGCTC
>ERZ791858.1188-NODE-1188-length-15404-cov-6.497557_pt1 | contig 15404 bp, 15 predicted proteins | sample MGYA00510284_ERZ791858 | MGnify/ENA primary metagenome ERZ791858 (study PRJEB30046, sample SAMN00792077) | human gut metagenome | study: EMG produced TPA metagenomics assembly of the A metagenome-wide association study of gut microbiota in type 2... | reverse complement strand
CCCCGACTCCGACGCCGACTCCGTCGGTCACGAGCATCACCATCACGTTCCTCGGCAGCAAGCGCACGGAGTTCGCGGCCAAGGTCGGCGATGAGGTGCCGCTGAGCACGACGATCTATCCGGCCGGCGGCAATCAGACTGTCACGTGGTCGAGTAAGGACGAATCCATTGCCACCGTCAGCGACAAGGGCGTCGTGACCGGCGTGGGCAAAGGCACGACGACGATCACGGCCGAGTGCGGCGGTGTGAAGGCTGACTGCACGGTCTATATCACGGCGAAGTAAAGAGCCCCATGTTCGACGGCTCCGAAAATAATCGGGGCCGTCGAAAAAAGGGGTTGACAAAAGGATGCAGATGCGTTAGAATAACCAACGCTGACACGGACGATTAGCTCAGCTGGTATGAGCATCCGCTTGACGTGCGGAGGGTCACAGGTTCGAGTCCTGTATCGTCCACCATAAAAATGCCGCGACAAACGTCGCGGCATTTTTATATTTTCGCAGCATTGAAAGAAAGAAAAAAGGAGACTGGCAGCAGTGCACAGTCTCCAAGGATGTAGTCAGCAAAGTTTGCAAGACAGGGCTGACCGCAGTGGTTTTATTATAGTGGGATTCCGGAATGCTGTCAAGATGAAAATAACAGAAAGAAACATTTCTTCCGAAAACAAGAATCGACAAATTTCGCATATTTCTCTGCAAAAATGAAAATTGATACTTGACAACCGTGTGCGTTATCATTATAATGAAAAAGCTGCATCGGGGTGTAGCGCAGATGGTAGCGCGCATGGTTCGGGACCATGAGGCCGCGAGTTCAAGTCTCGCCACTCCGACCATAGGTGAGTCCTTATAGGACTCACCTATTTTTATTTGCTCGATTATAGTACTGCATACTCAGAACCTGGTTTTTATTGCATAATTCGGCGTTTTGTGATATAATGTAATAAATATAATTAAAAGGAGGAATTGTTTGTGACTGACTATCCGTATATGCTATCTAATAATAAAATTTTACCTATTATTCAAAGTCTGCAATCTGCCGCAAAGCCCAATAAGTTCACAACTGAATTTCTCAAAAACATGGGTTTTAATAGCTCTAACGATAGGGCGGTATTAAATTTGTTCAAGCGTTTGGGCTTTTTAACGGCGGATGGAGTCCCAACAGGATATTACGATCAGTTGCGTGATAAGGTTTTATATAAAAAAGCTCTTGCTTCTCGTATCAGAGAATTATATTCCGACTTATTTACTATTAATACTGAGATATATAAAGAGACAGAAGCTAACATAAAAGGTGCTATTTCCAGAGTGACAGGAGGAGATGAAAAGACGGTTTCTCGCTGTTACAGTACATTTAAGACCTTGTGTGGAATTGCAGACTTTGAGCCGTTGCATGTTGTTGAGCAAAGCACACAAGCGGAAAAGCGAGATGAACATACAGAAGTGCCGTTCCAACCCTATCAAGCATTGCAGTCACAACCTAATTTAGGATTCCACTACAATATCCAAATCCATTTGCCCGCTACCACAGATATATCAGTTTATAATGCCATTTTTAAGAGTTTGAAAGACAACCTACTGATTTGAATGGGGATAGATATGAGCGAGCAACGATTAAGAGAGTTTGTTTTTAATGCACTTCTCACCCAAGATTCTTTTCGGTCTTTGGAGAACGAGGGAATAAATGTGTTGAATGCGGACGATTATGCCTCAATTAGTCGTGTAGTTGAGACGGACTTCAGTCCTCGTATTTGGCATGATGCTCTAAAAATGTCCTCGGTATATACTGCAATATACTGTATAGAGAACACAATCCGAAATTTTATTGTCGAAAGAATGTCTGAACGATATGGAATTTCATGGTGGGATGATAAAGTGCCGCAGAAAATAAAAACAGCGGTAGCTTCATTGAAAAAACAGGAAGAGAAGAATAAATACCATTCCAATAGATCTTCAAATGAAATAGGGTATACTATGCTTGGAAATCTGGGACAAATCATCATTGCTAATTGGGATGACTTTTCAGATATAATTCCTAACCAAGCATGGCTTATGTCTCGCATGGATGATTTAGAAATGTCTCGCAATATAATTATGCATACGGGGGTTCTTCCTGCAGACGAAGTTGATCGAATTGAAAGTATCGTCAGAGATTTGTTGAGGCAGATTGGCTAATATATTGGAATGCTGATTGTTTCCGCCGAATAATCTTTTTTATTTGACGGAATCCTATAATTCTACTTAAGCCCCAAATCGGCAAGTTTCCGTAGAAACTTGCCGATTCTTAATTCTATTCGGTTATTTCTTCCTGCAGCAAGTCTTTGAACAAGATGCTCATATAATCGCTGCGGCCATAAAGAACACGGTCAATGTAGACGTCGCTGCCTTGCACACGGTAAAACACCATATAATTGCCGCTGACAAGAAAACGATAGTCTGTTCCTGCATCTGCAATAGAGGATAACGGGGTTCCCATCTCTGCAAAGTTTTTCAAATGGTCAACTGCGTCCATAATACGATTAATTACATGTTCAGCAGCAGAACGGTTTTGAAGCTCCGATACGATGTAGTCCCAAATATCATCCAAATCACGACGGGACTCGGGTGAATAATGAATTTTATTCTTCATTCGCTCTTGCGCGGAAGTGCGCCCTCATATCGTCCGGCGTCAGCCAGCTATCTGTTTCGCCGGAGTGACGACCTTTTGCAAGCTCATTCATCAGGCGGATGGTCGCCTGCGTTTTCTCATAGTCCTGCATATCCACGATGGCGTACCGTCCGCGCCCGTTCTTCGTCAAAAAGACAGGAGCGCCCACAGCCACATCATGCAGTACCTCGCTGTAATTTCGCAGGTCAGAAATGGGTTTAATGTTCGGCATATCTATCAGCTCCTTTCAGACACAGTATATCCCATTCCGCTGTAAAATTCAACAGCAAATTTGCAGCGCACACATTTATCAAAACGCGGTTGCCTATGTATTAGAATAAAAACCTCTTGCCGACTGCCAGCAAACCATTGATATATCTGCGTTTTCTGAAATCCTATAATTACACTCCGACCATAATGTGGAGGCAAAAAAGATGTCTCCTGCGAAAAGCCCGAATATATCGGGCTTTTTTGCTACCCAAACGGTGATTTTTCTCTGTACCAAAACACAGATGTAAAATCGCCGTTTTCCCTTTGTGGATAGACTTGAACTCCTGGAAAGTAAATATCAGATACACAGGCAGATAGAAAGCAAAAATCTATCTGCCTTTTTTATTACCCTAAAAAGGAGAAATCAGATATGCTGTCCTTTATTTCTCTGCACAAGGAAAATTGGCGCAGTCACAGCTACGCTGCCGCCCGCTGTGTCGGGGATCAGGTGCTGTTTCAAATGCTGAAAGCGAATTCCAATATCGACACCGTCTGTCTCTGCATGGGCAACGATGCCGAGGTCAGGCGGCGAACGAAAGAATATCCGACAAACTCTTTAGCAAAACGAATAGTGCGGAGTTTGCGACGACGAAGTGACAGGTGCCACCTGTCATGACGGAAGGAGAAAGTGAACTTACCCAACTGAAAAATAACTACAGCAGAAAGGAAAGACAAATAACTCTATCAAGGCAGAGTAATAAGATGGAATCGGTTCGACTTGTGCAGGTCAAAGACCGCCCTTTTTTCTCTGTTGTGGGGTAAAAAGTGTGGCTTTTGTGCAAAGCCTCGTAAGAAGCAGTTGAGAAACAGACTGATTTACGCTATAGTTTAATTTGAAAAGGTATACCCAGGGAAAAACAAAAACGAATGAAGGCGAAATGGGGTCTGTTTATGACCGAACAGAAAAAGAATACGATCATAACAAGCGGCATCGCTGTACTTGCCGTGATACTGGCATATTGCTTCCGAATTGTAGGCAGGGGCAGCTTCTATCCGATGCTGTTTTCCTATCTGCGCAGCTTTATCTATATTGGCCTATTCGCTGCCTGGGGGCTCTCCGTCCGTCAGCGGATCGTGCAAAAGCAGGTGTGCAGGTTTATGACGGTCACCGCAGTACTGCTCATCATATGGATGGTAGTCCGTTCGGCAAAGTATTTTATATTCTGGCAGCCGGATGCCGTCCGTTACCTGTGGTATCTGTTCTATCTGCCCATGCTGTTTGTGCCTATGCTGGCACTGCTGATTGCCATGTCATTGGGAAAGCCGGACGAATACAAATTCCCCAAGGGAATGTCGGTTCTGTGGATTATCTCCGGCGTATTGCTTCTGCTCGTGCTCACAAATGACATGCACCAATTCGTATTTACCTTTCCGAAGGACGCCGCCGTGTGGACAGACAAAAACAACGGTTACTCGATAGGCTACTTCATGATTGCAGGCTGGCAGGTGCTGTGTGCCTTTGCCGCACTCGTAATTATGTTTTTCAAATGCCGTGTGCAAAAAGGAAGGCTCCACTTTCTTCCCATTGTTCCTATGCTGCTGGCGATTGTTTACAGCGCACTTTACTATGCGGGTGCGGATTGGCTGCTCCACTTGTTCGGCGATATTGCCGCGTTCCAAAGTGTGATGTATATTCTGACCTTTGAGTTTTGCATCGCCTGCGGATATATACATTCAAACAGCCGTTATGTGGACTTGTTTGCTTCCTCTGTCGGCACATCGGCAGAGATTACTGACAAGGACTTTACCGTTCGGTATGCAGCTGTAAACACTGCGCCTATCTCAAAGGAAACGATGAAAAAAGCCGAGCAAAGCCCGGTCACGATGGGCGGCTTGACCGTTCACACCATGCCCGTTGACGGCGGCTATGCCGTATGGACAGAGGATGTGTCGGCTTTGCGTGACATCAAGGAGAACTCCGAGCTTCTTGCAGACGAGCTTGCCGACAGGAACGAAATACTCCGTTATGAATACAAGCGTGAAGCCAAACGCCGCAAGGTGGAGGAGCAAAACCGCCTGTATGACCTCCTGCGTTCCGCTACGCAGACGCAGATCGACCGCATTGCGGAGCTCACTAAGGAATACCGCCGAATCTCAAGCACCGATCCCGACAGCGCCAAAACGCTCCTTGCCGAGATTGCCGTGCTGTGCAGCTATATTAAACGCCGCAAGCATCTGACGCTCCTTACCGACCGAGATATTAAAATAGCGGCAACGGAACTCCACCGTGCCTTCAATGAATCGCTCCAAACGCTGAAGCTGTTGGGCGTCCGCAGCTCGCTCTATGTGGACGAGTCTCTTTCCATGCTCTCCGGCAAAACGGCGACTGCTGTATTTGATTTTTACGAATCGGTTATTGAAGCCGATATTTTGAATTTAACAGGCATACAGGTAAGCCTCATAAAGGCAAACGGCTTGCGCTTGTCACTGAATGTGTGCTGCAAGGCCGACCTTTCCGCTTTGGCAAGCGGAGACAGTATCCGCTGTGAAAAAGAGGATGACGAGGAATACCAGCGCCTTGTATTTGAAGCGAAAGAAGGTGACAGGAAATGAGCGCATTTTCTTCCCTTTCTGAATTTTGGCAGACTATGCTGCCGTTTATCATGCTTGTGGAGATCGTCCTTGAAATCGGGCTGTTTATGTATCAGCTTCTTCGCAGCAATAAGCCGGTGCGCAGCCTGCTGAGTCTGGCGGTTATGGCGGTGATGATCCCACTGCTGTTCTCCGTTTCCCGGGCAGATCCCGATAATATCGGGGACGCATTTCTGCTGGGCGCACCGTGGCTGATATTTGCCGCTGCCATTTTCCTTGCGGCAGTTCACTTTGCCATTGCTCTGCCGCGGGAATACCGCCGTAAAAAGAACGAGCTCTCGCCGTTCTCCATTAAGGAAGCAACCGATGAGCTGCCTATGGGCATCTGCTTTGCTGACCCGAACGGCAGGATCATCCTGTGCAACAACCGTATGCGCAGGCTGTCCTTTGCCCTTTGCGGCCACGAGCTGCAAATCAAAAGCGATATGGAAAATGCCCTGAGCGTGCCGGACAGATCCGTAACCGTCAAGGATGATTGCTACATCCTGCCCGACAAGACCGTCTGGCAGTTTCGCACACAAAATATCACCGTGGAGAGCGATGACCGCTGGCAGCAGATAACGGCGCACAATGTAACCGAGCTGTATAACGGCTACCAAAAGCAAGAGGAAATAAATAAAGAACTGGCAGAAGTCAATCGAAAGCTCAGGAAGATGTACGCTCGCATGGAGGACGATGTCAAGGAGAAGGAAAGCCTTGACCTAAAGGTCTATATTCACGATACCATCGGGCGGAGCCTCCTGACCATTCGTGACATCATCGGCAGCGGCGAGGACACCGAGAGAAAGCTCGAAGCCCTGCAAAACGCCGTCGGTATGCTGGCAAGCAACCGTGTCACCTCCGTCGGCACGATGCAGGAGGTGCAGCAGACCGCAAAGCAGCTCGGCGTAGCCGTTGAGGTCGAGGGCTATCTTCCACGCGATACCGCCGCCGAGGAGCTGACCGTTGCCGCCGCCAAGGAGTGCGTGACCAACTGCATCAAGCACGCAGACGGGAATGAGGTATATATCCGCATTGCCGAGCGCAATCATTGCCACGACATTACCATAACCAATAACGGCAGAGTGCCCACGGGACCGATCAGAGAGGGCAGCGGACTTTCCGCGCTTCGCTACAGCATTGAAAGCCACGGCGGCGAGATGTATATTTCCCATGAGCCGCGCTTTGCGCTTCTCATCACGATTCCCGAAAAGGAGAATGAGCTATGATAAGCACCATACTTGTAGAGGACGATCTGTACATCCAAAAGCACTTTGTCGATCATCTTGCCGCAGACGGCGAGTTTCATCTTGTCGGCGTTTTCCGCGATGCCTTTGAAGCGGAAAAGCACTGCGACGCCACCGTAAAGCTCGTCCTTATGGATGTGCAGACGCAGCACAAGCACTCGGGGCTTGCCGCCGCGGAGCGCATCAAAAAGGCCTTTCCGAAAATCAAGATAGTAGCCGCGACCTCGCTTGTCGATCCGCAGGTGCTGCAAAGAGCGAAAGCGGGCGCAGCCGACAGCCTGTGGTATAAAGACCACGGTACAGAGGAATTGATGAGCGTGGTAAAGCGCACCCTGGCAGGCGAAAAGGTCTTTCCCGACTCCTCACCCGCCATCGAGATGGAGGGCACAATGTCCGATAAATTTTCGCCGCGGCAATTGGACATACTGCGCCTTTATATAAAGGGCTTCACCTATCAGGAGATAGCCGATAAATTGGGCATCTCCAAAAACGGCGTTCGCTGGAATTTGGACGATATGGTGGGAAAAGGCGGGTTCGAAAACCGAGAGGCGCTCGTTGCGACCGCAATTGAAAATAAGCTCATGGTAACGACTTTGAAGGACGAATAAATGCAAGTACCCCTTGACCGAGCAGGTCAAGGGGTACTTTGCGCAAAAAAGGCAGAATTATTTTGAAAAAGCATTTTTTTCGCTCCGTTACTGGCACTTGTGCCAGTGACAAGCCTTAAAAAATCCGTAGAATAAAATGTGTATCAATATCGTTGTGTATAGACAAGGCGGTGGTGAAGGATGAAAAAGATCGTGCTGGATATTCAGAGCGATATCCATGCGCAAACCATGGAGCGAATGCTGATGCAGAAGCTGGACGATTGTCAGGTCGTGATCTCCGAATCGCCTGACACGACCGCCGAGTGGTGCAAAACGCATCGACCGGACGTGCTCTTAATGGAGGTCAAGGCGTATTCACCATGGATGTTCAAAGAACGAATGGCAATCTGTGACAAGGTAAAACGAAACACGGAAAACTGCCGTGTCATTCTCTTTGTGGATGATGATACAGACGGAGAGTTGACCGAGCAGGTGCGGCAGGCAAAGCGCGAGGGTCTGATAGACGCTTTTCTCTTCGGTTCGGTATCCGAAAACTACTTTGCCTCGGTCATCGACAGTGTTTAAATCAGGCAACACAAAACGTATAGACAAATTTTCAAAATGATTTTGAGGGAGGAAATGATAGTATGACAAAAACGAACACACGAAGGCGCATCGTCAGCGTCCTGCTGGTGCTTATAATGCTGCTCTCGCTGATGCCGAGTCTGGAGCTTCATGCCCACGCCTTTTGGGAAGACTACGACAACGGCACAGATTGTGAATACTGCGACCACTACCACTGGGCTGAGAATATGTGCGACGGTTGCGGGTTCTGCACCATTGACTGCAACTCCGACTGCTTCGTTGAATTCCACTGCAACGATTGCGGTGAGTGTCTGTTCAATACAGCCTTTTGGTGCGATCAGTGCTACAAGTGCGCCGACTGCATGGAGGAAAAGCACTGCTCCACCTGCGGCAAATGCTACATCGGCGAGGATGACCAGCTGTGCGGCGAATGCCATAAGGGCCCCTGCTGCTCCATAACCATCTGCGACACCTGCGGCTTCTGCGACGACTGCGCAAACGATGACAGCGACCCGATGCACTGCTCGCTGTGTAACGCCTGCTTCGGTGCGGTGGACGAGTGCGTGGACGACGATGATACCGGCGTCATCCACTGCATCGATTGCCACACGTCCTGCGAGCAGTGCGAGGAATGCCTGCTGGCCAAGGAGAGCTGCGAGGACTGCGGCCTGTGCCTGGAGTGCTGCCGGGATAACTCCGAGGGCGGCGGCTGCCCGGACGGCGAGACCTGCGTGGAAAGCGCCGAGTGGGACGAGCACATCTGCCCGGGCTGCGACGGCTGGGTCACGGATAAGGAGGACGAGGACGAGTTCTGCGAAACCTGCGAGCTGTGCAAGGAGTGCTGCGAGGGCAACTCCGACTGCTCCGAGGGAATGTGTGCAATGGATACGGACTACGCGGATCACTTCTGCGAGGACTGCGGCCTGTGCTTCTGCGACAGCGATCCCTGCGAGGACGGCTGCGATCAGCGCTGCAAGGACTGCTGCCTCGATGCCGTGAGAGCGATGGGCTGCGATCATGACGACTGGTGCTTCAGTGACTCTGATTTTGAAGATCATCTGAAAGCAGAGCACAGCGGTGCCGGGCATACGCACATCGCTTCCTCCACCTGGTCAGCCGACGGAACGCGGCACTGGCACCCCTGCCGCTATTGCGACGGTAAAAAGCTGAATGCCGCCAACCATGAATATGACGCCAAGGGCGTGTGCAAGGTCTGCGGCTACATCAGCGGCAGCTCCATCGTCATCACCCGCCAGCCGAGAAACGTCAAGTGCAAGACCTCCATCTACGGCAGCGGCGATTATGACGAAGAGCCGGAAAACGGCCTGCTGTATAGCGAACATAACTGGGTCACCTTCTCTGTCTCGGCAAGAAGTCTAAAGGGCGATGAGCTGACCTATCAGTGGTATCAGAAGGATAATGCGAGACCGACGGCGGCACCCTACAAGCTGCCGGAGACAGATTACTATGTGGACGTGAAAACCCCCACGCTGAAGCTGTCGGTTTCCGCCGAGGCCTGCCAGGATGACTTCTCCTACTTCTGCGTCATCGGCAGAAAGGGTGACGCTTCGGACACCATGAAAACGGCGGAGGCAAAGCTGACTGCCACCCATGCCTACAGCTATCAGCAGGCCGGTGAGCCTGTGTACACCGACGACGGCAAGAGAACGCCGGAATACAAGGTCACTTGGGTCGATAAGGATGGGAATACCCATAACACTACCGTAGGCAGCGTTCGCAAAAGCGAGGGCCACAAGCTCAAGTGCCTGTTCGAAGAAAGCGCTCTTTACGAAGCGCATTATATGACCACCGGCTCCAAGGAGCGCATCTTCCCGCATACCTTTAAGCTTGAAAAAAGCTATGACGCGGTGGGCGGCGGCAGGGTTGATATGCTCGTCTGCACCGTCTGCGACTATTTCGTTTTTGTGAAGAGCCATGTCCATGATTACGGCTGGAACTGGGACTACACCGGCTTTGGCAGTATCTATGAATATACCTTCAACATCGGCGGCTCGACCAAGACGGTGGAGCAGCTCATCCTTGAGTCCGGCTATGCCCACCCCGAAAAGTGCAAGGTTCCCGGCTGCGAGGAATTCATCATGGTTCCCCATAGCTGGGGCCGCTGGAACGTGGTTTTGTGCCCTGACACCGCAGGCGCCAAAGGCGGCATGGAGGCTGAATGCAGCGTCTGCGAGTACAAAGAGACGGAAAAAATTGACGGCGATTGGACAAAGGACACCGCCATTGTGACGGTGAAAAACGGCCGCGCAACCCGCATGATCGTCAAGCCTGGCGACAAGATCCGCCTTTATCCCGAGGAGAGAAACGGTCAGAAAGCCATCGGCTGGAAGGTGGAGTATCTCCGCGAATACAATGACGGAAGTCCTGTTAAGAAAAACTGGAGCAGCACCGAGGTCGCGAGCCTGTTTAAGCTCGTCAATAACGGCTCTGCACTCGAGTGGGGCTGCACGATCCCGGCGTTCAGCGCCATGGGCGCCCCCGGCGGCGGCCAATTCTTCTTCGAGCCGGTCTATGCAGGCTGTGACCACAGCGGCAGCACCACGGTGCTCAATGCGAAGGCACAGGTCTGCGACCGCAAGGGCTATACCGGCGACACCGCCTGCGCAGATTGCGGCTATGTCATAAGTGCCGGTTCGGATATCTACCCGCCTGCAAACGCCGGTCATACCGGTACACTGCAGCCGCTTTACTACTACGGCACGAACCCCTCGGCCACCACGGACCCGAGCCATGGCGGCAAACGCTATAATGTCAGTTCGGGCGACTGCCGGCACCGGGCCTATGAGGGCGACTACCGCTGCACGGCTTGCGGCGGCACCGTAAAGGGCGAGACCGGCGACTTCAAACATAGCGGCCCCTTTGCGCTGCGTGATGTAAGAGCGGCGACCTGCACCGAGAAAGGCTATTCCGGCAACCAATACTGCACAGCGTGCGACAGGATCTCAAAGAAGGGCTCCGCTACCCCGTCCCTCCACGAAATTGCCGGCAACTACAAGCTGGTCAATGAGGTTAAGCCCGGATGCACCACCACAGGCTATAGCGGCGACTATCAGTGTACAAGAGGCTGCGGACAGATTTTCCGCTACGGTCATGTTATCGATAAGCTCAGCCATGATTGGGACGGCGGCAAACCGGCAACACAGGGCAAGAGCGATGGAATTCTCTACACCTGCCGGCGCACCGGCTGCGGCGAGACGAAGTTTGTGAAGAATCCCGCTGCGACCGAGTATGCAGTTACCGTCACAGGCGGTACGGCGTCTGCATCGGGGAATGCCATTACCTCCGCCGCTGCGGGCGTTGAGATCACCGTCACGGCGATAATTCCCGATGGCAAGATCTTTGACAAGTGGGTCGTGAAGTCCGGCGGCGTGACTCTTGCCGATGCTGCAAGCGCCGTCACCACCTTCACCATGCCCGCAAACGATGTTGCGCTTGCGGCAAGCTATAAGGACGCACCCGTTGCGACCTATAGCCTTACGACACAGGTAAACGGCGGTCACGGAACGATCTCCGCGAGCAAGACAGGACTTGCAGCAGGCTCGACCGAAACGATCATCTTTACTCCCGACGCGGGCTATGAGATCGACACGGTCACCGTAAACGGCGCTGCAACGCCCGTGCTTGCCAATGTTCTGGACGTTACAATGGATGCGGATAAGACCGTCATCGTGACTTACAAGGCAACAAGCAGCACGCATACCCACAGCTACGGCACGGATTGGAAGTATGACGACACCAATCACTGGCATGAGTGCCAGTGCGGCGACAAGGCCGATACGGCAACACACAGCTTCCAGTGGGTGATCGACAAAGCCGCTACCAAGGATGCCACCGGCATCAAGCACGAGGAATGCACCGTTTGCGGCGCCAAGCGCAGCGAGAACACCGAGATCCCCGCCCTGCGGGATTACGCCGTTACCGTCACCGGCGGTACGGCAACCGTTGCCGCTGGCACACCCATCACCCGCGCCATGGAGGGCGTTGAGGTCACCGTTACGGCACAGGCTCCTGACGGAAAGCACTTCGTCAAGTGGGTCGTTAAGGCAGGCGGCATTACACTGGCTAACGAGACCAGCGCCACCACCACCTTCACCATGCCCGCAAACGATGTAACGATCGAGGCGGAGTTCGCCGAACCCCCCGTAGAGGCGTATACGCTCACGGTTATCAAGGGCACGGCCTCCGTTGCCGCTGGCACCCCCATCACCGACAAGATCGAGCAGAACACCGTTGTGACCGTTACGGCGGACGCACCGGAGGCAGGCAAGGTCTTTGACAAGTGGGTCGTGCTGGAGGGCAATGTCACCCTGGCAGACGCCACCAAGGCCACCACCACCTTCACCATGCCCGGTAATGATGTGAAGATTGAGGCCACCTATAAGGATGCGCCTCCCAGCCATACCCACAGCTACGGCACGGAGTGGAAGTATGACGACACCAATCACTGGCATGAGTGCCAGTGCGGCGACAAGGCCGATATTGCGGCTCACAGCGCCAGCGAGTGGATCGTTGACACAGCAGCTACCGAAACCGCCGACGGCGCTAAGCATAAGGAATGCACCGTCTGCAAGAAGGTTCTTGAAACCGCACCGATCCCCGCAACAGGCAGCACTCATACCCACAGCTACGGTACAGAGTGGAAGTATGACGGCACCAACCACTGGCATGAGTGCGAGTGCGACGATAAGGCCGACACGGCAGCACACAGCTTCCAGTGGGTGATCGACAAAGCCGCTACCAAGGATGCCACCGGTATCAAGCACGAGGAATGCACCGTTTGCGGCGCCGGCGCAGCGAGAACACGGTCATCGACAAGCTCCCCGACGGCGGCAACACCGGCAATACAGGCAGCGGTGATAATAACACCGATATGCCAGGAAAGGACGACTCCACCAAGCCTCCTCAGACCGGTGACAGCAGAAACCTCATCGGTTGGCTGGCTGCTCTGTTCGTCTGCGGCGGCGTTCTGACCGTGCTGGGTCTGAACAGCAAAAAGAGAAAGGAATCCGAGGCTGAATAAGCCTACGCTTCCGAAATCGAAATATCCTAAATACAATAGGCGGTGACGGATCATTCCGCCACCGCCTATTTTCCTGAAAGCGGACTTGGCAGCAAGTCCCTTTCCGAAAGGCGGCAAGCGACAGCCACATTCTGACCGTGTATCCCCAGCCGAACGGCGACGGAGAGGTGTCCCTGCTCCATTTGAAGCGCGCCGCCACGGACAGATTTTTCCTTTTTCGTATGACAAAGCCCTGCGTCACGCTGACCGGCGAGATGTGTCTGTGGGAGGACGCCCCCCCATCGGCACCGTTCTGCCGATGCTTTTTGACTTCCTGGATGAAGTCAGAATATTGAAGTAAAGTAAGGTGAAGCAATGCAGGATAACAGAATACCGCCGCAGAAAAGACTCATGACCGAGGCAGAAATGCTCCGCAGGCGTGAGCTGCGCCGCTCGGCGATCAAAAAGCAAAAGCGGAGAAGGACGCTCTTTCTTACCGCCTGCGCCCTTGCGGCGGTGCTGCTCATAGCGGGCATCGTGCTGCTGTGTCGCAGCTGCGGCCGCTCCGAGAGCAGCCCTCATGACGAGAGCATCTACGGCAGCTTTGCAATGTCCGACAAGAGCTGCGTCTATACCTTCCGTGAGGACGGCAGCGGAGAGCTGCGGCTTTCCGGCGCACCGTATAAATTCCGTTTCACGCTGTCCGGCAGGACACTCTTTATCGACTTTGAAGCCGAGGCACTGACCGACTGCGAGTACGAGGTGGCGTATATCGATACGGGGCTTGAGCTGACCGCAGGCAAGGGTACGGCGACACAGGGTGAGAAATTCACGCTGAACAGAACAGAAAAATAAGACCCATGCGGTCATGAAAGGACGGTGACGGCGATATGCCGCCTGAAAAAAAGAATGGCCGACCGGACGGCAATTTCCGGCACAGTTTCAAGAGCGCTCAGCAAGTGAAAAACTTGCTGGCGCTCTTTCTTTATGCCAACAATTTTACAGTGAGTCCTAGTTTTAATGAAATGATTCATAAACACACTCCGACCATATCGCTGCGGACGTTGCATCGTTCGCAGCAATTTTTTATTCCCCAATCCCTTGCACAGACGGTGCAAGTTCGGTATGATAGAGCTACCGATATTTTCATTCTGGAGGAGAACGTATGAACATTGCTGTCATCACCGGCGCATCCGCCGGTATCGGCCGGGAGCTCGTCTACGCTGTGGACAAGGACGCGCGCTATGACGAGATCTGGGTCATTGCCCGCAGAAAAGAGCGGCTGGAGGAGCTGCGCGACAAGTGCACGAACCCCATCCGCCCGATCGCGCTCGATCTCTCGGATCTGAGTAGCATCGATGCCTATCAGGCCCTGCTCGAGCAGGAGCAGCCCGAGATCAAGATGCTGGTCAATGCGGCCGGCTGCGGCGTGTTCGGCCCCTTTGCCGAGGCGGACCGCAAGAAGCTGCTCGCCAGCGCGCAGCTCAATTCGCTCGCGCTCACTGGCATGTGCCACGCGAGCCTGCCGTATATGCACGCCGGCAGCAGCATCATCAACATGGGCTCGAACTCCGCCTGGCAGCCGGTGCCGTATCAGGCGGTGTACGGCGCGAGCAAGAGCTATGTCCTGAGCCTGTCACGCGCGATCGGCCGCGAGCTGCGCCCGCAGGGCATCCATGTCATGTGCGTCTGCCCCGGCTGGATCAAGACCGAGTTCCAGCAGGTCGCGCACCATGACGAGTATATCCGCTATGTGGACAAGTGGTATGGCCCAGACGAGGTAGCGGCGCAGGCCATGCAGGATCTCAAGAAGAAAAAGAGCGTCTCCATTCTCGGCCACCCGGTGCGCCGTCAGGTGCGCCTGGTCAAGCTCCTGCCGGTGGACACCGTCATGGACATCTGGTGCAAACAGCAGGGCATCGAGTAAGCCATTTTCCCGCTTGACAATCCATCTTCCTTCTGGCATAACACCCTCGTTCGCTGGAGGGCGAGCTGTTCAGAGAAACGGAAGCCGGATAAGGCGCAGACTGAAATGTCTGTTCCTTGTCCGGCTTTTTTCTTTTTCGAGGAGAATGACCATGGATCTGCTCAGGGACAATGTGCGCGCGGTCTACCGCAAATACTTTCTGGCGGCGTTCGGCAGCGCGCTCATCTCGTGTATTTACGGTGTTGTGGACATGACGATGGTCGGCCAGTATCAGGGGCCGGACGGTACGGCGGCGCTGGTGTCGTGCGCGGCGTTCTCCGTTTTCTGGACGGCGCTGAGCCTTGCCTGGTCGAACCTCTATATCCGCATCTTCATGCGGCCGACGGCGGCGATCCTCACCATGGCGCCGGGCATCGTCCGGACGTATGCCGTGTCGGTCATGCGGCGCGCGACGCGGGCGCTGCCGTCGTGCTAAAACCGGGCCTGTCTGCATACACTCCTTTTATCGGGGGTGATGTGCATGAAGCGCTGGAAAGTTTATTTGTGCGCGGCGG
>ERZ791858.1184-NODE-1184-length-15434-cov-3.464074_pt1 | contig 15434 bp, 15 predicted proteins | sample MGYA00510284_ERZ791858 | MGnify/ENA primary metagenome ERZ791858 (study PRJEB30046, sample SAMN00792077) | human gut metagenome | study: EMG produced TPA metagenomics assembly of the A metagenome-wide association study of gut microbiota in type 2... | reverse complement strand
GCGAACTGATATATTCTTGGATCTTCGTTATTATTTTTTATAATCAATACTTTACCCATTCGTACATTCTCCTCTATTCATCCAAATAGCGTTTTAAGTCTTCCACCAACTTATATACCATAGTCCCTGGATCATATTGTGAAGGAATATCCCTTTCATCCACAAATCCGGCCATGCGTCTCTTTGCATTTCTTATAGCACTATTAACCCCATCATACACATTTACTAAATCGTAAATATTATCATAATTTTTCCGATATGTTCCATCCCCTAAATTGTATTGCTTAAATATTTCATTTAACTTTTCATTCCAATCATATCTATGAAGTGCCGAATCGCTATAATTGAAATGTAAATATAACCAATATTCAAACGACTGATTACTCCATGCCACCTGATATCCTTTTTCTTTTCCTAATTGTATGGCTACATCGAAATCATCAAAATCATCTTTATCAAAAACCACCCATACATTCTGATATAGTATTTTGGCCTCTTTCACAATTCGTTCCGTAACTTCGATTAATTTTCCTGTTCCACAGCCCTCACCATGTATATCAATAACCGGTATTTCAATGACATCAATTCTTCCGTCCATTTTTTCTTTGATTTTCTTCTGTATTCCTTTTAAGTATAAGGGTTCTGTTCTTTCTCCCTCAGTTACAATCAAAAAAGAGTTTGTATTTATCGGTCTATATTCATGTTTTCTTCGTTTTCTTTCTTCACGTCTCTTTTTAAACAAATCATCCGAACCCATCTAATCACCTTCTTTCATTGCATACTCCTTAAGAAATGGAATTCCTCCATATACACCAGCCAAATAGTCCTTCTCAAAGGATGCATCTGACCTAACCTTAAAATCTGACAATGCCGATAATTCAGAATATCCAAATTGGTCTTTTTGAACAAACCAAATTTGATCCCTTCTAAAGAATTTCTTATCCATTAACGTTGTATCATGTGTGGTATAAATCAATTGTGCCTCTGAATTATTATTATAGAACAAATCAATGATAAATTTTAACAATAGCGGATGTAATTTCACATTCAATTCATCAACAAAGATAGACTTATCGTTAAGTATCGCAGTTCTTGCATATATAAAGAGCATAATACTTTTTATTGTTCCCTCCGACTCACAATATAATCCTAACGGATAATATTTATCATCTCTCCCCTTGTGAACTGTAAAAAAACTAATCTCTTTTTCATTATCATCATAACCAATATCTTTAATTCCAGTATCTATTGCATTAAGAAATCTCAATAAATCCTCTTTTTCTTCATCTATAATCTGGGGTAACATTGCTTCCAAAAGACCTTGATCTTCGCAAAAATCTGTAGAAACCACCAATGTATCCATAATGCTATTATACACAGTTTTAAAAACTTCAGTTTTCAGCTTTAATTTATTAAAAAAAGACAACACTAATGTTTCTGTCGGAATTTGAGTTTTATACAATTCACACTCTTTTCTAACAGATGCCCCAAATTCCACATTTTCTGTCGTTCTCTCAAAGATGATAGATGTTCTATTTGTATTCAAGTTTTTTCTATAAAGCCATTCTGCAACAATACATTCGGAGTTATATTCAAAACCATATCTATATTCATCTTCTCCCACAATTTCAATAATTTGAAATTCCGAATTTTCATTATTACTTTCAAATGAAAAAGGATTGTAATACCGTTTCAATACTGCATCTTCGCCATCATCAACATTGTTCAATGATTCTACCACTATTTTCTGAAAATATCTCATAGCAATATTTAAATTAGACTTTCCACTTGCATTAGCTCCATAAATTGCTGCAACTCTCACAAATTTATCTTTTGCACCTATATCAATTAAATTACATTCATGTTCCTTATATGCATTAATTGCTGTCATATCCAAAATCGTTTCATCTCTAAAAGACAATACATTCTTTATCATAAACTGTACTAACATATCACAGCACCTCCTTTTCATATATAATATACCCATTTTAGGATATTATGTCAAGTTTTTTGTGAGTTATTCGTATTTTTATTGACTTAATATTTATTTTGTGATATTCTACTTTTAAGGATAGTTAGCGCTCTATTCCTACGAGTGCTAAAGCAGGGATAAAAAAAGATGGTCCAAAAGACCACCCTTTCAAAATGAAATCGCTCTTGCGAATTCAAAGTCGCATTTGAATCATAACACATTCCTACACGGAATTCAATCATTTTGAAAGGCTCTATCTGTATTCCTAAAAATTAGGAAAGGAGGATAAACCTATGCAGTTCGATGGAGCAAAAATCAGAGAGCAAGGTGTAACCTTTGCAATCGCTGTTGTGAAACCATATGTTCTTACAAGTCCGTCCAAGGAACAAGTTCGTGCAAGTTTTATTCCATTTTTCGGAAACATACCAATTATATTAATGGCTCAAAACTCACGCGGAATACCTACTTATGATGGCAGACCAGACATTGTGCGTTTTCTTGCAAAAGTTCATCCCGCAAGAATCCCTTGGAAACACTACACCACTGCTTAAGCAGAGAAAGGACTATTTTATGGCAAATCAACACATTATACCTAACAACGGACAGTGGCAGCTTAAGCGTGAGTGCTCTGATAAAGCCACAAAAACTTTTACCACCCAAAAACAAGCTATTGAATATGGACGTCCTATTGCAATGAAACAACAAAGTGAATTAGTAATTCACGGACGCAGCGGACAAATTCGTGATAAAGATAGCTATGGTAATGACCCTTGTCCACCTAAAGACAAAAAATTTTAGATTATGTGGCGGCTGAGTAATTTCAGCCGCTATTTTTATAAAAATCAATCTTCTCATATTATATGCTTAATCATTTGCTACTTCTTTAAATCATCTTTACTTACTCTATGTATTTTCTACCCCAATTTCACTAATTTGGGGTAGAAAGAAACGATGTGGGGTAGTATCGGGCGAATCGCCGCTCGCTACCTTTCTCCTGATGCCTGTTTTGGCAAAGCAGTTGTTTTTCCATCATCGGTCTTTTCCAGTCCTCGATTGTGAATCAGCAAATCTGTTGTTTTTTCCAACAAATCCTGCTCACCTGATTCAAAAATAGCCAATCTGTACTTCTTCTCCTTACACTGCTCAATCAAAGGCTGTAGGCTGTCCATAACTTTTGGATCAGCCTTTTCCGCATTTGTAAGCCATACTAAAGCATACTTGCCCGCTTTGTTTACTGTCAACTCCATGCGAAACCTCCTTTACCTAAATGATTGCCAAGTTTTGTCATCTTTATGCCGGCAATGATGCATAAACCTGATAGATTCATTTTAGTAAAACCGGTCGCATTCTACATTGAGTCACAGTTGAGTACAAATTGAAAAAGATTAAATAGAATTTAAGAAATGGAATCCCAAAAAATCTTTCAAAAAATAGCTCTCGCACATTACGAACAGTTGTTCCGCTTCTTATTTTATGATATACTTCCCATATCGAAACAATTTACTACCATGAAATAAGAAACATAGAAGATTACGATTGAAACTGTATGTAACCATACCATGTCCATTCAGCTTATTGCAAAGTTGTTATCTTTATCCGTATATACTCCGGATGTGTTGCTTGACCAGCTAAAAGAAAATGTACTACTCTCAACTCACAATCCCTTTGTCGGCAATCCATCAGCACAAACCGACGAAGACCTGTATGGCAAGCAGTTATCTAATCTGATAGGTTTTCACAATTTGTCTGAAATTACTACAAAACTGTTACGGGTTCTTGCGTTGTGTCCGGAATACAGAATGCCACTGAATATCCTTTATAATTGGTACAGCATCTGCTCCCATGACCTGCTCTCACTGGAAGAAAACGGATTTGTACGTCTCACACCGAATCATGTAACAATACAACCATATATCCGCAAAATCATTAATGCCCAGAAGTTGCTTACTCCGTTGCTGAAAATGTGATTTCTAGTCTTGATTAAGGAGAAACCATGGTCGATACCGATGACAATCGGTTCTTCCGTAAAATTGTTGTTGTACATATCCTGTACCTGTCTTTCTGCCCTGTGGGCGTTTTATTTTGTAATTATAGGATATAAAAAATCCACCCAACTCTCATTGACTGAGAATTGAGTGAAAATTGAATCCATAATTTACATTATGAGAAGTTTCAGAATGGAAGCGTGAAATGTATTGAGGATGAGATACCTTTTGAAGTGCCGGAAGGGTGGGAATGGTGTAGATTAACGGAGATTACTTTTGAAATCTTTGCTGGTGGAGATAAGCCTGAAAATTACTCCAAGACACAAACAGATGAGTTTTCCATTCCTATATTTGCTAATGGCGCCGAAAATGATGGTCTGTATGGTTTTACCAATAAAGCAAGAGTAAATAAATCTGCAATTACCGTCTCTGCAAGAGGAACTATTGGCTTTTGCTGTATTAGGCACATGCCCTTTGTACCAATAGTGAGGTTAATTACTATTGTTCCTGCTGAGGGGATAAATATTGAATATTTGAGAATTGTATTCCAAGCACTAATTGAAACAGGGGAAGGCTCAAGTATTCCACAGCTTACTGTGCCTGGAATAAAGCCTAAATTAATTCCGATACCACCATATTCAGAACAGACAAGAATATCCAACAAATTGATAGAAACAGAAAAAATTGTTTCAGCTGTTGAACTTAACCAAGAATCAGTAGTCAACTATATTAAGTTGGCAAAAGCAAAAATCCTCGACCTTGCAATTAGAGGTCAACTTGTTCCACAAGACCCTAATGATGAACCTGCTTTGGTTCTGCTTGAACGCATTCGGGCAGAGAAAGAGGAACTCATAAAAGCGGGTAAAATCAAGCGTGATAAGAAGGAATCTATCATTTTCCGTGGTGAGGATAACTCTTATTATGAGAAGATAGGAAGCACCATAAAAAATATAGACGATAGTATTCCTTTTGAAATTCCTGGAAATTGGTGTTTCATACGACTTAAAGAATTGTGGAAATTAATTTCTGGGAGAGATTTATCTCCATCAGAATATAACGATAATCAAGATGGTATTCCATATATTACCGGGGCAAGCAATTTTAGAAATGGCACAATCGAATTAGTAAGGTGGACATCATCTCCACAAGTTATTACAAAGCAGGGCGACTTGTTACTAACATGTAAAGGTACAGTAGGAGAATTGGCTTTCAATGATTTTGGAAATGCCCACATTGCCCGTCAAATTATGGCGATACGTAACACATATGGTCTTAACGTGGAATATCTTTCTTTTTGTATAAGCTTTTATATTGAAGAAATTAAAGCAGTTGCCAAAGGCTTAATTCCTGGCATTTCAAGAGAAGATATACTTAATCTAATACTTCCGATTCCACCAGAGAATTACCAAAGGTTAGTTGTATCTCAAATTAGAAGGAGTAATCATGCACTATACTTAATAGAAAAGAGCCTCATCTGAGGCTTTTTTCTATATAAATTAAATTTTCCACAAGACTTTGAATTTTGTTTGTTATACGATATTGTTCTGCTAATGGTGGTATAGGTAATAATAAACCTTTTACAACATCTGTAGTAACAGCTACAAATGTTGTTCCGGTTGCCTTTTTTATTAGTGTTTCCCTAAAAGCTTTTATCCAATATAACATAAAATATTTTGAAACAGCACCCAAAGGACTTATAGAGGCTAATCCCCTGCCTATACAAATTTTTCTATCTGTAAGATTTACTTCACCGACAGGTGCTCTTACACATAGCAATATTGAATTAGGCTTTGCAATTTTAGTGAGTGCTCTTGTGTATTGACCACTGTTTTTAATAAGCATATCTGAAAAGTGTATTTTCCCTTGATGAAATTCAGTATATTGTGGATTTTCGCAAATACTTGTTCCTTTAGGTGATGTACCCATAATTATATCAGAGATGCTGCTCATACGGCACCAAATCCAATTATGTGGTATTTTAAAAGGAATATCTTCATCAATGCAATGAACTTCATTACCTATCTTCTCATAATAAGAGAATTGTACACTTTTACCTCTATAATTTATTCAGCGGATACCCGCAAATAAATTTATGGAGGTGTCTTTATATGAAGACAGAAATAACTTTTGAAGATTACCTAAAAAAAGGTAATCTATCAGGTAACACCATCGAATCCTATCTGTGGACGGTGAATTACTTCACTACAAATTATGAGAAGGTTTCTAAGGAAAACTTACTTGCCTACAAGGGCTATCTGATGGAACATTTTAAACCCAAAACTGTAAATCTGAGAATACAAGCAATTAACAAATATCTGGAATATTTAGAAAAACCACAATTGCGACTCAAAGCAGTAAAGATTCAGCAGAAAAGCTTTTTGGAAAATGTAATCAGCAATGCCGATTATAAATTTCTGAAGAATCAGCTTAAAAAAGATGGTAATTTGGAGTGGTATTTTGTTGTCTGGTATCTTGCTGCGACTGGTGCTCGTGTAAGCGAACTAATTCGTATAAAGATTGAACATGTGCAACTTGGATATTTTGATTTGTACAGCAAGGGAGGTAAATTACGTAGATTATTCATCCCTAAAATATTGCGTGAAGAAACGCTAAAGTGGTTGGGTGAAACCCAACGCACATCGGGTTATCTATTTCTAAACAGGTATGGTGACCGCATAACGACTAGAGGTATTTCTCAACAACTCAAGAATTATGCGGATAAATATGGATTAGACAGCAAAGTGGTCTATCCACATTCTTTCCGTCATAGATATGCTAAAAATTTTCTCGAAAAATATAACGATATTTCATTACTTGCTGACCTTATGGGGCATGAAAGCATTGAAACTACTCGTATCTATTTACGACGTACCGCAAGTGAACAACAAGCACTTGTAGATAAAATAGTAACTTGGTAAGAAGTGCAGCCGCTTTTTGAAAGCGGCTGTTCACTATAGTAACATATTTGAGATATTGTCTATCTCAATAAATATTTTTGAAATATGCTGAGAAATTCGTCGTTGTTCCTCAAACGGAGGCAAAGGAAATACTGCTTTTCTCCCATCTGCAGTACCCAATCGTGGCATTTTTACTCCATATGAGCAACGATTGGCATATTTCAAAAAAGTAGGTGACATTAGATAGTATAATGCATATTGTGGTTCAACAACATTTGAGAAATTCAACGGAAGAATTTCAGAGGTGCAAAATCCTTCCTCATCTGCAAGAACCACTTTATTTAGATAAGGACGCAACTTGCTATAAAGGACCTGTCCCTTTTTGAACAGATGCTTTGTACTAGACGAATCACGTTCATATTTCCTAATTTTATGTATAACTTTGCCGGAATCTTTTTCAATATCTTCGAGATCTAAAACCCACGCTTCCTCGTCAATATCTTTAGTATCTACATTAACACAGTTTCCATAATCACATATCTCACCTAAACAGCACAATTCCCAATTAATAGGAATATCATCCAAATTCCAATCATTAATATTTTCTATTAATGTTCCGGTTTGTTGATAATAAGAGTTATCCTCACCACGGAAAATGATAGATTCCTTCTTATCACGCTTGATTTTACCCGCTTTTATGAGTTCCTCTTTCTCTGCCCGAATGCGTTCAAGCAGAACCAAAGCAGGTTCATCATTAGGGTCTTGTGGAACAAGTTGACCTCTAATTGCAAGGTCGAGGATTTTTGATTTTGTCAAAGAAACAGTTTCAGCTAAAATCTCTTTTTCTTCTCTAATTTGATTTATCAAAGAATCCATTTCAACAAATTTGCTAACCATTGCCGATTGTGTTGTTATAGTGCAAACAGGAATTAAGGTTGATAGAATTCTTTCTAATGCCAACTTAGGCATAGCTACCTGATGGGTTTTGTCTTGAAATTGTTGCTGAACAAATTCCGATTGTATAATCAAGCATAAATAGGTTTTATTGATCTGTATGTTTGTAATTTTTACTGCATTTTCAGTAAGGTTCATTCCATCTAACTCAGTAGGCACTTCACCAGTAACACCAATTGTACCAGCAATGGTAACATAAAGATCATCTTTTGAAATCGTATAGTTTTTGATTTGTAAAAATACTTCCTCTGAAATATATTTCAGATCATCCGTATTTATAGAGTGATTTTTCATGTCGGTTACTCGGATATAAGCGTGAGCGGTTCGACAAGGTGAAAAGCCCACTCCCTTCGGAAGTCTCTTGCCTCCTTTAACTGCTGCAATATCTCGAACTCTACACCATTCCCACCCTTCCGGCACTTCAAAAGGTATCTCATCTTCAATACATTTTACGCTACCATTTTGAAACTTCTCATAATGTAAATTATCCTCACCAACAAAGATAATGGTATCATTCTTAATATCCTTAGGTTTTAACTTGCCATCTTTGACCATCTGTTGTTTTTCAGCCCTGATACGCTCCAGCAATACGGATGCTGGTTCATCGTTTGGATCCTGTGGAACTAATTTACCGCGAATAGCAAGGTCAAGAATTTTTTGTCGTAATGCTTTTGTATCCATTATTCTTCCACCTCTCCTATAAGTGCTTCCAATTCCGCAACTGCCTTAGATATTTTGGATGATTTTTCCTTTATTTGTTCTAACAATTCTGCAAGAGTGTAATCATCTGTCCCCGAATCACTCTTCATCCATGTAATATCAAGACTTGTTTTATCCCTTGCTAAAATTTCATCATATGTGAATTTTCTCCATCTTCCATTCGGATTTTCTTCACTATATGTTTCTTTACGTGCTGACAAATCACCATCCGCATAGCAAGCAACAAAGTCATCAAAATCTTCTTTCTTCAAAGGATTTGTCTTTCCAAATGATGGCATGTCATTTCTGAGGTCATATATCCAAACTTCTTTAGTATTCGCCTTGTCCGTTTTACCTCTCGTAAAGAACAATACATTTGTCTTTACTCCCTGGGCATAGAAAATTCCGGTAGGCAGTCTAAGGATTGTATGCAGGTTACATTTTTCCATAAGGTCTTTACGGATTTTTTCTCCATCACCATCAGCAAACAAGACATTATCTGGTAATACAACTGCTGCTCTTGCTTTGCCATCTGTATTTAAACTTCTGTAAATATGCTGTAAAAAATTAAGCTGCTTATTACTTGTCGGAAATGTAAAGTCGTCTCTTGTAGCACGCTCTCCACCCTTCTTGGTCCCAAAAGGCGGGTTCGTTAATACTACATCATATCCTTTCATTTCTTTTCCAGCATTGGATAAAGTATCTGCCAGCTTTATTTCACCTTCAATATCATGTAGCATTGCATTCATCAATGCAAGTCTATGTGTATCATGCACAAGCTCACAGCCGGTAAACGCCTCTTCTCTTTCGAATTTTGCAGTATCCGCATCTAATTGGAATAAATCATCTGTATTCTCTCTCACATACTGGCTTGCAGAAATCATGAATCCAAATGTTCCACAGGCTGGGTCATTACAGCGTTCTCCCGGCTGTGGTTTCATCAATCTTGTCATCACATCAATAAGGACTCTAGGTGTAAAATACTGACCTGCTCCGGATTTCTTTTCGTTCGCATTTTTCTCCAATAATCCTTCATATAGATTACCAAGTCCTTCTTCGCGAGCAGAAAACCAATCAAGACCATCAATCGTTGTAATGATTTTTTCGAGGTTCTTCGGCTCCTCGATATTAGTCGCAGAGCCTTGGTAAATTTCTCTTACTCGTCCTGTACAATTCTCGCCCAAATGATTGAGCAATTCTTTATAAAATTTCTTTAATTCAACTCCGCTTTTTGACTTCAATACATTCCAACGATAACCTTCTGGTATCTGCTTCTCTGCACCGGTTTCTTTCGCCATCTTTAAGAATAGAATATATGTAAGCTCTGTTACATACTGATGATATGTAATGCCATCATCTCTTAACACATTACAGAGATTCCAAAGTTTTGATACGATTTCTTGTGTTGTCATGCAGTTCTTCCTCCATCATCGTATAGATACTCATTGAGTTCTAAAACGACACTTTCTAATTTGTCACTAAATATTTTATTTATCTTCGCAAACCCACCCTGCGATTTAAAACGACTGTCCTCATCGAATACTGTAATATTCAATACTGATTCATTCAACAAATAATCTTCCATTCTCTTAATCCAATTTTGTTCCTGCATAGTAAAAGAATGTGCTTTTCGCAATCGATCCACAGCCTTTCTAATTCTTGCCTCATGGCTGATAAGCACTGAACCTATAGCATATCTGCGAATCAAGCTTATAATATCTGCTGCCATTTCCTCATTTGTCAATTGTGATATTGCCGTATTTAATTGCTGTGTTGTATATCCCTCTCTATCCAACGTAAGCATCAGGGACTTCAAGCTATCCCTGGTAAGTTCACGCGGCTTTGTACAGATAATTTTTAATGCTGCAATCTCATTGATATTATTTTGAATATAGCTTGAGAATGCATCTATGTAATCTTCTGGGCGAGCATCTTTATTTCCGTAACCCCTTCTCTCTTCGATAAAAGTATCTTGTTTATCAGAAATAACAACAGGTCTGCCACCATTTGGCTTACTTTCCTGAAGCATACGAAATAAATCATAATATGCCAACAATCTCTTTTTAGCATCTTCCGGACTGCGTTTTTGAATATCAACTACAAACTGTGTCGGGTCCATTCCTCCTGACATATCAATGAAATGCTCCATCGTTTTTGCATCAATATTTTTCTTTTTACGCTGTAGCTTTGCGATTACCTGATTAATCTGATTCTTTACGTGTGCTTCATCATTCAATTCCTCTAAACCTTCTAATAACTGTGTAAATGATGTGCTTGGATTTGCTACTACTGGTTTCATTGTATTGACATCCTCTAAAGCATCGTAAACACCAACAGGGTCATAAATATCAAAATGTGTCTTGTGAATCTCTTTGCACAAACGTGTGGCACGTCCCAACATCTGTTCAAACAAAATACGGGATTTAACACGACGCATAAACACTAACGTTGAAATCGAAGGTACATCAATACCTGTTGTCAACAAATCAACCGTGACAACAATGGATGGATAATCTTCATTTTTGAAACGCTTTATTGCCTCTTGTATTTTCTTTTTATTTCCGTTGGCTACACTGCCAGTAATCTTCATAATTGCATCATTATCAACACCATATTCTGTGTAAATATCCTTAAGTATTGATACAATCATATCTGCATGGTCATCATTAACAGCATAAATCAATGTTTTCCCCTGTTCCCTCGGGGATTCCGGATCTATATTTTTTGCTATTTCTTCCAAAACCGTTCTATTAAAGGATTCTACTATAACCTGCTTATTAAATGAATCTACATCAAAATCCAGTTCATCCTCTATCAACTCACTATTTTCGATTTCTCCGGTGATTGGGTCATATATTGTAACCGCATCACCCTTTTTATAATGAATACCTTCTGTATTTAATTTAGTCTTTAACTCATGAGGTGCATCATGATCTACCAAATATCCCTCAATAACAGCCTCACGGTAGGTATATTTAAAAACCGGTTCTCCAAAGATTTCTGTAGTCTGTAATGCCGGTGTTGCTGTAAGTGCAATTTTCACAGCATTAAAATATTCTATAACTGACCTATACTTACTCTGATATTCTCTTTGGTCTCTATAAAGAGCCTCATCTTCTCCCATTTCTTTGTCTAGGATGTATCCGCGGTGTGCTTCATCTATTATGAGCAAATCATAATCTGAAACAGCAGGCATGGTTTCACCATCATTGTACATAATTCGCTTAACCATTCCCTGAACAGTCGAAATGTGGATACGAGTCTCCTTATCAATTGTTTTGTCTTCTAAACCTTTAATATTATAAATATCATCAAGCGTGAGGAGATCTTCCATTTTTACTTCTTCGAAAACATCCTGAGCCTGTTCTCCTAATGCTGTACGGTCTACCAAAAACAAGATGCGACGAAATCTCTCTGTCTTAAGGAAGCGGTAAATCATACCTAATACAGTTCTTGTTTTACCTGTACCGGTAGCCATTGCTAATAATGCGGTTTGCTTTCCGTTAATAACAGCCTCCTCTGCCGCCTTGATTGCGTTCAGCTGATAAGGTCTCAAATTCAGTCCGTCTTTATCTGTCAAAAGGTCATATGACATTTCCTTCAGATTCTTATTCTTACCTTCTATATCCGCAGCAAGCAATTCTTCCATTCCGTCAGGACTCATCCAACCCCGCAATGGCATCGGTGAATTATCTGGTTTTCTTAAATCCAAAAACCAGATACCGGATTTTGTTTTGTACTGCTCAAGATATGGTCTTCCGTTTGTTGCAAAGGTAAAAGGAACTTTAAATTCCCCCCATGTATCTATAACGTATTTTTCATCTTCTTTTCGAATACATCTAGGATAGTCTTTTCCCTGATAATCAATAACAGAAGGGATATCCTTATGAATAGCTTTTGCTTCGATAATACCAACTAATTTCTCTCCTACAAAAAGTGCATAATCTGTATATCCCCTATTTCCCACTTTAGAATTCGTAGGATATTCAGCGATTGCGAGATTTCTACCTTTTGTAGGACGAGTTCCCTTGGAGTAGCGCAGATTTTCGGTATCTGCATCCCATCCTACCATTCGTAATTGTTCATCAATCAAGAAACGAGTTTCCGCTTCTGTTTTTGGTCTTTGATTGGCTGCTTTATAAGCTTGCTTCTTACGCTCTGTCTGTTCAACAATCGGAGCCGCTGCTGCCGTTTGTTCTGCTAACTTTGTGAGCTCTGATTCCTTTTTCTCTTCAGCCTCTTTATCAACTGTAACTGATACTGTATTTTCTTCCGGCATGACAAAATCTTTATGAGAATAGTTCCAATCTCCATAGGTCTGCATAAACCATTCGCAGAGACTGTGTGCCATCGGCAAAAATGTTTTGTCATCTGCTATCGAAGCATAATTTTCATGTACTGCTTTATTTCTTACCTTTCTAAGACCATGCAAAATAGTAACTAAGTCACTTGTAAGTAACCCTTCTCTACTTAATGTGTCTATACGTGCAACTGCTGTGTTATCATGTGGAAATGCAATTCTATCATATGTAAACATTAAATTTACAATAGTTTCTCCAATCATACCCAACTTCATTAAACATGAATTTGAATCAGAGTAACAATATTTCTCAGCCATTTCTCCAAAATTTGAAAGAACCGGAAAATCTTTCTTCAAAAAATCAAAATTTGAAACCATCGCTACCTCCTTCACGCATCTTTAAACTTCTCATAATTTTGTATTATCGGAAGTTCAAGTAAACAAAAATTCCACTATCCCATATAAAATCTTCTCACAAACCCTGTCCCATTATCAGGACTCTATCTCTACAATATCATCCAACTTACACCCTAGCGCCACACAAATCTTTGCCAATACTGCAACTCGGACATCTTCATTTTTGCCCAACTTTGCCATAGCATTTGTGCTTATCTTTGCCTCTTTTATAAGCTCCGTTTTCATCATTCCACGCTCATTTAATATGTTCCACAACTTATCGTAATTAACTGTCATCGTTATCCTCCAAGAATACCTAACACGAAATGTCTAACTATATCTCAGTATACCACCATTTCTATTCTTTCACAATTACAAATTGAACATTTCAATTTGCAATTTTCAATTTATTTGAATGCAAAAACACCGGTCAGATTTCTCCGACCGGTGCCATAATACCACCTTCATCCTTTCCCCACTCTCTCTGCCAGTCCAATCATTCCCCCAACAAACAATTCTCTTTTTACCTGTCTGATTCTCTCCTCCGCCAGTGCCCTATTCTCATTATCCGGCACCTTTGAATTCTCACAAACGCCCTGTTTATCAGCATTTCGGCACTGTGTCAATGTTGTCAATAGCGGGTCAGTTTCCCTTATTCTTAATGTTCTTCTTATCTCCTTTGGTATTACAATTCTTCCTAAATCATCTATACGACGAACAATTCCAGTGGCTTTCATACAATCCTCCTTATTTTCAACATAATCCATACACGCTGTTTCTCTATGCTCATTCAATGGTTTATCGAACTATTTTCCATATATTGCGTTGTATGGGTAGTATGTGAAAATTGTGAAAAATTATACATTTTAAAAAGGCTAGTCATCTAAATTCTGCCATTCTTCTCTTTTGCCGACTATATCCATATTGCCAGCATATAAACCACCTAGTATAATACAATAATTATCTGTGGTTTTTCCGCATAATATGCAACAAGAAATCCATATAGGCAGGTTGTTCTGCGCGTTTTGACCTGCTCCTTTTATTATGTTATCATTTAATTATTAAATGTTTAAATGCGTTCTTAAATGGTAAAAATATGAATTAGTGTTATGCGCACCCGACACGCTATACTTATAACTGGGGCGCAGAAATGAGGATATTTATGATTATAGATTTTCATACTCACAGCTTTCCTGATGACATTGCGGACCGTGCCGTAGGACGACTTGCTCAAAGCGGCGGTATACCTAATTATCTGGATGGACGTGTAGACTCTATCAAAGCTTCTATGAAAAAAGCTGGCATTGATTACTCTGTCTTACTGCCTATAGCAACAAAGCCGTCACAGCATACGACTATCAACAAAATAGCCATAGAAACTAATAAATCCTTTAAATCTACTGGAATAATATCATTTGGTACAATTCATCCTGATAATGATGACTACAAGACTATAATAAGTGACCTTGCCAAAGCTGGTGTTCCAGGAATTAAGCTTCACCCTGTATTCCAGCGCACCAATATAGATGACCCAAGATGTCTTAGAATAATAGAATGTGCAAACGACAACGACCTTATTGTATCTATCCACTGCGGTATGGATATAAGCTTTCCTAACTGTGATGAGGCAAGCGTTGAACGCCTTGCCAATATGATAAAAGAAGTCCCCCCACACAAACTTGTATTAGCCCATATGGGTGGCTGGTCTATGTATGACGAAGTATGTGACCAGCTAATTGGAACACCAAATGTATGGCTCGACACTGCACTTGTCTTAAAAAGCACTCCGGACAACAACTTCCTCTCCAAAGAGAAATTCGTCCAGATGGTCCGCACACATGGCTCTGACCACATTCTCTTTGGAACAGACAGCCCCTGGTCCGACCAGTCCGAGTCCCTCCACCTCCTAAGGACAAGCGGTCTCACCCCGGACGAACTCACCGCGATTGAAGGCAGCAACGCCGCCACACTGCTCGGCAGTTTCCTGACAAATACACCATAACCATTTTTCTCCTTCCACAAGGGCAACAGCACAACGCATTGCCCGCCCCGCTCCGCACGAACTGGCAACGAACAGGCGAAAAGCGGGACAGCCCCCTGCCGCGTAGCACTGCATTATAAGAGAATTGTGATATTACCAGTGTTTCCGCCCCCATAAACAGCAATGACCAGACACGAGGTCTGGTCAAGCGAATACTGAGGCAGGATGCCGAATATGAGCGTGTGCGTCC
>ERZ791858.1124-NODE-1124-length-16017-cov-14.682183_pt1 | contig 16017 bp, 13 predicted proteins | sample MGYA00510284_ERZ791858 | MGnify/ENA primary metagenome ERZ791858 (study PRJEB30046, sample SAMN00792077) | human gut metagenome | study: EMG produced TPA metagenomics assembly of the A metagenome-wide association study of gut microbiota in type 2... | reverse complement strand
GAACTGAAATTAAGCTCCGAATCGGCACAATTATGGAACAAATCTTCCCAGAGTACGAAAAACAGTTTTCTTCTCTTTGGGTGAGCACATCCATGGGCATTCTGGAAAAGTATCTCACCCCTGAGAATATTGAGAATGCACCAATAGATGAGCTCTTTGAAATCATAAAAGATAAGAGCCACAACCGACTTACCAGAGCTAAAGCCATTTCCATCAAAGAAGCTGCAGCTGATACCTTTGGTATTAAGATAGCACAGGATGCTTTCTCTTTCCAGTTAAAACAGCTCATTGACAGAATGAATTTTCTTGATAAGCAGATTGAAGCTCTTGACTGCCAGATTCTTGAGTACTACGAGAAGTTTGATTGTTATCTTCATACCATTCCCGGAATAGGCATGATTGCTGCTGCAACCATTCTTGCTGAAATCGGTGATATAAACAGATTTAAGAGTTCATCTGCCTTAGTTGCCTTTGCAGGTATTGATCCAACTGTACGACAATCCGGTGAATTTAGCAGCACTCATAATCACATGTCCAAACGGGGTTCACCTTACTTACGGCATGCCATTTTTCTCGCTGCAACTACCTGTTCTTTCCATAACAGTCCGTTGAATGCATATTACAAAAAGAAACGTGACCAAGGTAAACATCACTTAACTGCCACAGGAGCTGTAGCAAGAAAGCTTACCTCCGTAATCTATGCAGTATTACGGGATAGTAAGCCTTATGAGCCTAAAAGTTTTTGTTAATGTCTGGTAGTAAGACTATGATTTAAGCCTGCCTGTGGGGAGGCTTAGTTGTGATACTCATTTTTGCTCCCATATTATATTCACGTTTTCCTGCTAAACACTCTAAGAAATACATCCACTCATCTTTGCTAACCTCTTCTTCGCCACTGGCATAATGTTTTAATGTAAAAAAAGCATCTGTTATCAGTTCCTCATCTGAGTCATATATTTTTTCACAATCAAAATCGTCAATTAAATATTCCATTAATACATTTTTATCTATATCACCTTTTACTACTTTTTCTATTATTTTTTCCATTTCATTATGATACATATCAACCTCCTAACTAATGTCCCTTGTTTATCAATTGTCCCGATGAAATTCTTACAGCATCAAAGTCTCTGTGAATAATATATCCCCTGGCATCTGTAACTTCATGAATCAAATATTTTGTTCCTAATTCATCACTATATTTATATACAACAGAAATTCCTCCTTCAGTAGATGCACGGGAACTCATTATCCTTTTATTCAACAGTGAAAAATCTTCTCCTCTAGCTTCAACCTGTCCAATTTTATCTATTGTGGCTTTATCTGTATAAAATTTTCCATTTCGATTTTCAATATTAGTCAGAAAATCTGCTGTAGTATCATATTTTCCACTTGACTTCCCATAGCTGGTCTCAACAACTTTCCCAACATCTTCCGCTAAATTTCCGACTCCCTCGGTTACTCCATCAATCCCTTTTGGGGCTTTCGCCAGCTTGTTCGCCTCTGCTTCAATTCCATTCAGCCCCTTTGCAGTTACTCCACTTGCAACCATACCGGCAACCATTCCTGCTGTATCATTTCCTGTCACATCTGTGGTTATCTTCTGCGCACCGGCTCCGGCTCCCATTGAGATGCCTTCTTTGGCAACTATTGTTGCTGTGCTTTTGAATGTCAGATTTCCCGCTGTGGATGCCTGGCCGATTGGAATCATTGCGGATGCCGCAAATGCAAAGGCATTTTCTGTCAGATAATATGCGTCCTCGTTTCCCTGAAACAGGTCATCCTTTATGCCGTTTACTGCCGTGCTGTCAATGTCACCTGTGCTTCCATAATAAATATCCTGAGTGCCCTCTATGGCATCTGCAGCTCCGAATACTGCTGTTCCGCTTCCTACTGCTACTGCAACGTCAGCTACTATTGGTATTGCAGCACCTCCTGTCAGCACTATGCATGCTACACCCGTTGCAATTAGTACTGCTCCTCCAACCGTCCTCCAGATTCCCTGTGTCTTTCTCTTTTCGGCTTCATCCTTTATCTTCTGTTCTGTCTCATAGATTTCATCGTATGCTTCTTTATTCTTCTCATGCAGGTCTCCAAATATTTTAATGCCCGTGTTCAAGGTACCTGCATCTTTACCTGTGATAAAACTGCCTGTTTCATAGCTCTCAATCGCACCCTGGCTAAGGCCTATTTTTGAAAGACATGACTGCAGATTTTCCAGAAGCAGCTCTACTGAATTTTCAAGCCGTACCACATTTTCCCTCTCGTAGCTGTTTACATTTGAGACAAGCTTTATAAGGTCGCTGTCCATCTGCTCATGGATATCAAATACTCCGTTACTGTCCGGCATGCCCACATCAGATATGTCCGATACTTCTGAAAGTGCACTTCTTATTTTGCCCGTATACTCATCAGTATCCTCATAGTTTGATAATGGACTTCATTGGAGCAAAAATTCATATACTCTTCATTCCAATTTTTCCTGCATTATATTGCAACTGCATTACTTGCATATCATCCAGTTCGTGAACAGGTATGTGATACAGTTATTCTGAAGTATTTATGAAGTCGGGAATCCTAATGTATAACCATAATTGAATTTAGAAATCTATACCCCAAGTGCCACTTCGTTATCTGGTTGTTCTTTTAAAATTTCCTTTGATATGTATTTTGCTTCTTCTTCATCAACCAATTTTTCTGGTATATTGTAGAAAAATATTATTCTTTCTAAATTTCTAAGATTTTTTTCAATTAATAATAATTCTCTAGCATGAAATAACGCAACCGAATAAGCACCTTCTATAAAACATAATGGATTAAGCATTATGTCTATTGCCAGTTCTATCCAACTTGCCTTTCCAGTTCTTTGAATCATATACTGTATAAAACAATATACACATATATTCTCTGTGTCATAAGCAATAGTCATCATCATATCTCTTATACTATTGTCATCCATACTTTTACAAATATCTTCTGCCTCCTTATATTTTCCTTGTAATAAGTTTCTTTTTAAATCTTCCATCATAATTTGCTCCTTCTTTATTGATTTACCCATGCATCTGAAATTTTTATTGTACCATCACTTAATTTGGTGTATGTAACTTCTACCTCAAATCCATTAATTGTTGCTTTTTTTAAAAAAACTGATTTGTATGGTCCTTCCACCCCAGTATCCATTACATCTGCAATAATATTTTTTATATCACTCCAGTTTTTATCTGGAACTAATTTTTCCCATCCATGATTTGAATTTTTACTTCCATCAATCATGTGATTAATTTTGTTCTCAGATAAATTATCTAATTGCTCCAAATACTTAGATGTACTACCACTCTGGTATGCTAAACACATAGGAATCAAAGCAGTCTTTTTCTATCTATTGCTTTTATTTCATTCCTATACCACAATTATCCTGTAATAGATAGAGGTGTGCGTCACCACTCTTGAAGCACTTGTGACTTCGTTCATTGAGACTGCTCCCTCTGCTTTGCAGGTATTGATCCAACTGTACGACAATCCGGTGAATTTAGCAGCACTCATAATCACATGTCCAAACGGGGTTCACCTTACCTGAGACATGCAATCTTCCTTGCTGCAACCACCTGTTCTTTTCACAACAGTCATTTAAATGCCTATTATAAAAAGAAACGGGAGCAGGGAAAGCACCACTTAACTGCCACCGGTGCAGTGGCAAGAAAGCTTACCACCGTAATCTATGCCGTATTACGGGATGGTAAGCCTTATGAGCCTAAAAAGTTTTTGTTAATGTCTGGTAGTAAGACTAGGATTTATGCCTGCCTGTGGGGAGGCTTAGTTGTGATGCTCATTTATTGAAACACTCCATTTTTCTCTTAGTATATCTTCTATATTTGGATATTCTATTTCTCCATGTTTATTTCTTGTTCCATTGATACCTTTTAATGCATCCTCTGGATTATTCCACTCTGCTTCGCATTCATCACAACATATAAACATTTTTTAGTTAATTTATCTTTTACAATTTCAAGTAAGCCTTGCTTACATATCTTACAGTAACCAATATTATACATTTTAGGTTCCTCCTATCACTTATGATAATCTCCAAAAGACGGAAATGCGGTTATTAAATCAGTACTTTCATCCAGCGTTACTATTGTTATATAATCCATTTGAGCACCAGTATTAATATATCCACTTTCATAGCCTGCATTTTTGTACGGAATGTTATAAATTGTTCCTCACATTCCATCCAATATCGGTTCAACCAAATGACGTTGTTCCCATGCATCATTTACCATATCTATCGGATTCCCGTTAAATACACTATGTGTTTCTCGACTATTATTTTGAACCGTATATCGCTTAATATGCTCAACCCTGGTTTCACCTTTCTTACTAACAATTGCGTCCCAGTTTAATTTTTCGCTTGACTTCCCATAGCTGGTCTTACTGGCTTTTACCAAACTCTTACTCTAATAGTTGTTTTACATATTGTGCTTTATTCAAAATACTTTCCTCAGAGAAAAACATATTTGGAATTTTTAACTCTTTTTCGTCATCAGAAAATCTACCTGCCATTTCACACAAATCTCCAAATTCTTTATTTTCCAGTTCAGACAACTGCTCATAGTCAACCTCTAAATCATATACTCTTGTAAATTCTGAACAAAATGTCTTAACCTGATATGTGCCATCTAAAACTCCATTAATCAGATAGTATAACTGCTCTTTTTCTGTCATGCTTCTTCATCACTCCTTCTTCCTTACTTAGGTATTGCTGGCAAGTTTCCCATTGCTTTTCTTGCATACTCAAAGTGATACACTGTATTAGAAATTTCATCATACAACACTTCCAAATTATACATTTTTCCATTTTTATACATAGTTGTATAATACATCGTTGTATTTGAACCTCTAGGGTCTGGCATAGCCTCTCCATATCTAATTGCATCTTGCAATGTTTGTATCGGAACTTGTCTTCCGCTTTCTCCCATATGCTCTAATGCTCTGTTAGAAAAGTTTAAACCATCATCTAAATTAGATATTCTACCACTCTCAACAACCTTCCCAGCATCTTCCGCTGCACTCTCAGCTCCCTTGGCTGCTCCCTCTAGCCCTTTTCCGGCTTTCCCCACATCTTCCGCTACATTTCCAGCGCCCTCGGTTACTCCATCAATCCCTTTTGGGGCTTTCGCCAGCTTGTTCGCCCCTGCTTCAATTCCATTCAGCCCCTTTGCAGTTACTCCACTTGCAACCATACCGGCAACCATTCCTGCTGTATCATTTCCTGTCACATCTGTGGTTATCTTCTGCGCACCGGCTCCGGCTCCCATTGAGATGCCTTCTTTGGCAACTATTGTTGCTGTGCTTTTGAATGTCAGATTTCCCGCTGTGGATGCCTGGCCGATTGGAATCATTGCGGATGCCGCAAATGCAAAGGCATTTTCTGTCAGATAATATGCGTCCTCGTTTCCCTGAAACAGGTCATCCTTTATGCCGTTTACTGCCGTGCTGTCAATGTCACCTGTGCTTCCATAATAAATATCCTGAGTGCCCTCTATGGCATCTGCAGCTCCGAATACTGCTGTTCCGCTTCCTACTGCTACTGCAACGTCAGCTACTATTGGTATTGCAGCACCTCCTGTCAGCACTATGCATGCTACACCCGTTGCAATTAGTACTGCTCCTCCAACCGTCCTCCAGATTCCCTGTGTCTTTCTCTTTTCGGCTTCATCCTTTATCTTCTGTTCTGTCTCATAGATTTCATCGTATGCTTCTTTATTCTTCTCATGCAGGTCTCCAAATATTTTAATGCCCGTGTTCAAGGTACCTGCATCTTTACCTGTGATAAAACTGCCTGTTTCATAGCTCTCAATCGCACCCTGGCTAAGGCCTATTTTTGAAAGACATGACTGCAGATTTTCCAGAAGCAGCTCTACTGAATTTTCAAGCCGTACCACATTTTCCCTCTCGTAGCTGTTTACATTTGAGACAAGCTTTATAAGGTCGCTGTCCATCTGCTCATGGATATCAAATACTCCGTTACTGTCCGGCATGCCCACATCAGATATGTCCGATACTTCTGAAAGTGCACTTCTTATTTTGCCCGTATACTCATCAGTATCCTCATAGTTTGATGCCAGTTTTTTCCTGAATTCCTGTATTGCTTCTTCATCCAGTTTGAAGTTCGTCGAGCTATCAATGGCACGGTATCCATCCTTGTATGCTGCCATATTGTCAAGCAGTGTCTGTGCAGTTACTTTAATGCCTGACAGGATTGTTATATGTGCTTCACCAAGATAACTCTTTACTGCGTCTCCGGTTTTTCCTGTAAATACTGCATTTTCCGTAAACATATTGATTCTTTCTATGCAGTTATCAATATTTTCAATTAGATTTTCAATTTTTCGCTTATATTCCCAGAACAGATCACTGAGATCCGTATAATTTATCTGAAACCCTTCCATTTTCATCTCCTAGTTTTATGGTATCACAGCTGTATCTGATAGTCCAATACCATTTTTAATATAATCTCCCTGTTTTCTGTCATTTTCATTTATTGCATTTATTATTAGGTCTATTTTTGCCAGATCATTATTTAAAGTATCTCTGTAATCTTTCACAAAGGCTTTCAGCTGCCTGTATTCTTCCTGAAATTTGTCCATTGCTTCAGATCTGCTTTTGATTTCTGTCTCTGCCGCTGTGAGACTTACGGAATCAGAAGCTGTTTTTATACCGGCAGTCATAAAAGATACCTGCATATTATCAAGGCTGATTTCCATCTTTGTATTTGTCCTCTCCCTTTTATTAATTGAAAAAATTCTGTATTTTCGTGCACAGATCATCCCATGCGTTAACAAGTCCTGAAAGCACACCATATTTTTCATTCACTTTTTCTTTTAGTGTATTTATTTCCCAGTTGATGGCATCCTCAGCTGCATCTATATTTGACACATATCCGTCATAAGCTGTATATAAATTTCCGCTCTCACATGAATCATAACATTCCTGTGCATTGCTGCCTGTCCACATGCACTGATAAAGGTCTGAATTTATCATATTCCTCTGGTTATGCTTGATATCATCAATAGCCTCCTTGGCATCATCCAGCTTCCTGTATGCCGCCTTCAGCCTCTCTATTTTCTCATCAAGCACATCTATCTCTGACTGGCACTGTTCCTGCTGTTTTTTATTGTCAGCTTTCTTTTTCTTCAGTTTATTGTATTCTTTTCTGTCATTCTTTTTTGCCATATCAGTTCACCATGCTTCTTTTGAGTTTTCTTACATCTGCGCGCTCTATTTCTGTTTTCTCCATGGCATTAAAGATGTTGTCACACATCATTATCTCATCATCATCTACATACCCTTCAAACACAACCCTGCTGATATCTGTATGCTGAAAATACATAAGCCTGTCACCATTCATTCCCTCAGGATATGGGCAGGCAGCATAATCAAAGAACTGTTTACAGCCATTTATATTTACCTGCAGTGCTCTTGCAACAATCACAAATTTTTTTATGCCACCGCTTACTACTACAATGCTCCCAAGTGGCAAAAAATCAAATTTTTCATTCATATCTTTTCACCTCATACTTCAATAAACTTTTCATACATACAAAAAGGCTGCAGCAACCGGTATTCACCGGTTGTTGCAGCCGAACTGTCATTACTACATGTAACTGTTTTAGACTCTGGCTTTGCGACCTTACGTTTCCATAAGTGTGCCCTTATGGTTAATAATTTTATTGAATTTGCACATTTTTGTCAATATTTTTCTGGATCTTCTGTTCAGCGTCAACCTCTAAAACGCTTCGCACTTCTTCAATCGCAAAGCACTGACAGAATATGGCGGTGCCTCGTATACGAACTCTGAGGAAGCGCCATGCATATTCACGGTAATATTCTTCACCTTCTCCGGCTCTTCAAAGCTGTTTTCATCCCCCTTTTCACCGCTAAGAAGTGTTACGGTATAGTCGCCCTGTACCTGACAATCCAGTGTAATTGAAACCGGATCCACATCTCCTGCAAAATTAACCGCCTTAATAATGATTTCGTCCTTGGTGTCAGTTACTACCGAAACAAAAGCAGGTCCGTAGGGAATCGAAATTTCCTTCTGAAGCTCACCATCAACATACAGGCGAATCTGTTTTCCGTCCGTTTCATATCCAAAGCGGTGATATTCTCCCGGTTTTACTGAAATAGCAAAGTCCTCAGTCAGCTTGTTGTCATGCATAAAGCCAAACTCTTCCAGTGAACATTGTCCTCCATTAACCTTCCAAAGGAACGGACGCACCAGAGCTGCATCCCATTCTTTTTCCACTCCGGCCGTAATCACGAGCTGATCCTCATAATAGGAACGAACCACCCTGGCACTGAATATACCCAACTCGAAGTAAGTATTTTCCTCAACAAAAATATCGGTCTCAAATCTTCCATAGGTCTGGTCTTCTTCTCCAAATACCACAAAGCTCTTGGTCTCATCAGCCCATTCCAGAATACTGTGAAATTCCTTTTTCTGCTCCTCATCCGGAAGCTGAAGCAGGAGGCCATCCTCTGTATCCTGCACATGTCCCATTAATTCATGAGTAATCTTTGCTTCTTCTCCATTCCAAATGGGATTTCTGAAGCGAAGTTCCTTATTGGATTTTAAAGATGCCATTCCGGTTCTCGGACGATAAACACGTCCTCCCTCATCTTCGGATCGCACCACATATTCTCCGCGATTTTGACCGAACATTTTCCAGACATAATAAGTAGGAATTCCAATGCTCTGATGATTATTGAAACGAATCAGATTAGGATACCACGCTCTGTAATTTACATTTTCAAATAATGGAGCATAAGAGGCCAATGTTACGATATCCTGATTTTTCTCAATACCCATAAGGAAAGCCGCTTCTCCCAAAGCCGCATACAACTGTCCCATATAGTTGCCTTCGTTTACAGCCACCTCTCCTACAAAGATTTTTGGTCCCTTACGATCGTAGTCATCATAATAATTTACATGTTCTGCAAAGAACTCTGTTGTATTGTAAAAATGTTCATCCACGCACTCGGCAGGACAACCATTTTTCTCTACATGCTCATTGGCTATGGTTTTAATCTGGGGATACAGTTCCTTTACCTTCTTATAAATCATGTTGTATCGCTTTTCATAATCCGGACCCCAGTTTTCATTACCAATTTCCAGATAGGTCATTTTAAAGGGTTCCGGATGCCCCATAGAAGCACGAAGCCTTCCCCATTTGCTTTCCTTAGAGCCGATAGCATATTCAATGGCATCCAGTGTATCCTGTACCATTTCATCAAGAGCCTCTCCTTCCAGAAGGACACTCTTTCTTCCCTGACAGGTCATTCCGCAGTTACATACATACAGGGGCTCCATCCCCAGATCCTCGCAAAGCTGCAGATATTCATGAAAGCCAAGTCCTAATGTACTTCTGTAATGCCATACAAACAGCTTACTGGGTCTTTCCCATGCCGGACCTACCGTATCCCGAAATCTCATCGCTGTGGACGGTGTCGTTCCTTCCACAATACAGCCTCCGGGAAAACGCATAAACTTTGGACTCATTCCCTTAAGCTTTTCTACAAGATCTGTTCTGAGTCCATGCCCCATGTAGGTATTGTCAGGCATTAGTGAAATAAATCCCAGCAGAATCTCTCCGCCTTCTTTGCAGGAAATAGTAAGCTGTGCCTCGTGACAATCCTCAGCTGCTGTCAGCTTCATGTCATATCTTGTATACTCCTGACCGGAAACCACAAGACTGTTTCCAGTCAGTACTTTTCCCTGGTATTCGATTGCTACGTCCAGTCCTATTTCTTCCTTTGCTTTTGCAAATAAATACAAAGAGTAACTTTCTCCAGCCTTTACGGATATACCGCAGTAACCGGTATTAGTCAGAGATCCGTCCTTTTCAAACTGTATACGCAGAGCTGCGTCCCGGTGTTCATTCAGGGTATCCGTCAGTTCCAGTTCCATCTTTGCATTGTGTGTATACCATGCCGGTATTTCTGTCTCCGGAATATTGTTGCCCTTTACCCAGCGGCATAAGCCTTCTCCGTTGCAAAACTCATCCAGCCATCCGGATACGGTTTTTACATGGATGCCATCCTCCTGCTGTATATAACCCTCCGGTAAAACGGAATCTTCGAAGCTTCTGTTTCGAAGCATTTCCGGATAAAGGCCTCCGTCTCCGGCACGGTTAATGTCTTCAAAAAAGATTCCGTATAAATCCCTGGCTGTCTCAAATCGTCTTTCCTTTGTTTTAATCTTTAACTTGCTCATTGTAGGCTCCTTTTTTACATTCCAAGAGTTTTAATCACTACCTGTCGAAAGGGTTTTCTTGATCTGTTCTTGTAAAAATTCCTTAAAGGGTGTCACCCCTCCGCAGTTCACTACCGGTCTATCTGACATGAAGATCATCTCACAGGGCTTTTCTTTTTCATATGGATACCAGTAAGGCATTGGCTTTCCGTCCGCATCATTGCCGTTTGGATCACCTGTTTTTATGAAATTCACCCAGTAATTGCACATCATTCTGGAAAGATCGTAATGCTTCCCCACAAAGGGTCTCCAGCATTTCGCCAGTGTTTCAAAGAAAAACCATAAATCTACAGAATGGAAGGTTCCGGCATTATCCCATCCTGGAATATCTGCATCAAACCTGTAATAATAGTAGGGCTTTTTTTCACCTGCACTTTTTTTATCTGAAAAAAGACACTTGATCGTACATTCAATTCCGTTTACCTTCGCATACTTTCCATCAGAATCCTCCCGCATTGCCTCGGGAAAGCGCAAAAAGGTCTCAGCATTCTTTCCGAAAATCTCTTCCGCTTTCTTTTTCAAATCTTCTTTTGAGGAAGCTTCTATATAACTAGGAAATTCATCTGAAGTATTTCCAGACATAACGGGAACATTTACATGCTTGCCTTCCATGAAAAGAACCATTGGGTCACCTACACAGAACTTGTGATCCAATACGGTAAACATAGCCGGAAATATTTTGGTATATTCCTCATACTTGTCACGAATCGTAGCCGCATCCAGCTTACGAGCCTGCTCAATAGTTGAGCAACCCAGGAAAGAAAGAAAATGCTGTCCATTTTCCTCAGCATGCCACAATTCCTCCGGCACTCCGATTCCTCCAACCTGATAAGGAGAGCGAATCATTGCACTCATCACTACTGCACGATGAAATAAGCCTTCATTATCCATACATGCCATCTGGCTCATAACACTTCCGCCTCCGGCTGACTGTCCTGCAATGGTCACATTACCCGGATCTCCACCAAAGAAAGCAATATTTCTCTGTACCCATCGAAGTGCTGCCTGCTGATCCAGACTTCCAAAATTAGTCGGTGCGTCAGGCTGCTCCTCTGTCAGCTGAGGATGTGCCAAAAATCCAAAAACATTAACCCGGTAGTTTACCGTTACAACAACCACACCGCGACGTGCAATTCTCTCTCCGTCAAATTCCATTTCGGCAGGATATCCACACTGGAGTCCTCCTCCGAAAAACCATACCAAAACCGGCTGTTTTTCTGTTACTTCTTTAGCACCTGTCCATACGTTCAAATACAGACAGTCCTCATCCATGGCAATTTCCGGATCCACATGCCACTCACGGATATACACGTTATCACCGATTCCCGGAACGCTCTGCATGGAAATCGGAGCAAAGCGATAACATTCACGAACTCCATCCCAGTCTTCACAGGGCTGTGGTGCTCTCCATCTGTTCTCTCCTACCGGAGGAGCCGCAAAAGGTATTCCCTTAAATGCAGTTATCCTAGGGTCTGCGGCTTCAATACCTTTCACCCATCCATTTTCTGTCCGTACTTTTCTCAGCATAATTCCTACCTCCGCTAATTTTACTATTAGCCATAATCCTAAATCTTTTCTATCCACCAAAAATCCAGCTTTTAAATCAATTCGTTTTGCTCATCTCTCAATGACTTATAAGTTACTACAGCACATGCAATAACATAGATTATGATAACTCAAATGATCTTAATGCAGCAATTCCGTTACCGCGATAGGTCAGGTAAAGCGCCTGTATTCCATCCGGAATCGTAACCGGTGCGGTATACTTTTCCCAGACATTGGTATATTGAACCTCTAATGTCGCCAGTACCTCTCCATCCCATGCTGTCTTTACTTCAAAAGTGCCATCTGCATAGCCCCGGACCCAAATACTGATTTCACGAATATCATGGCAGTCAAAATATTTGAAGCCGATGGTAGTTGAATCTGTAATATTGGCAATATATCCAACTTCTTCGTCTCCATCCCTGCCGTCCTGCATTACTCGTGGAAAATTCCCTTCGCCCACATAAACTGATGGGGTATCGGTAAACAGATTGCATGCAAGATAAGCTGGGTATTCGCCTTTACCCTCAAGCGGACCTCCATTTAAACCGCAGGAGGTAATTTCTACCTGTGGAATACTGCCGTCCGGCATAATCTGCAGCTTTTCAGCACATCCCTGTCTGCTGTAGTAGGTATTATTGGTATGCCTGTGATAAAAAATGTACCAGTCCTCTCCGATCTGCACAATACTTCCGTGATTATTGGCACCGTAAGCTGTTGGCATATCTGCCGGCTTGTAGGTATCGATGTGCAGATCACAATTGCTGACAATAACTCCGCCATAGACAAAGTCCCTGGTAGGATTCTTGCTGGTGGCATAACATAATTCATGCATTAATATGGATGAATAGACAAAATAATAGGTGTCACCTACTTTACGGATGGAAGGTGCCTCAAAAAACTCATGCCCCTCAAATCCGGTACCGGCACCATATTCACAGCCGGGGGCCACAAACACCGGAGCTTCCCTGATCGTCAGCATATCTGCTCCCAACACCGTAGCCATAGCTCCGGTACGGGATTTATCACCTTTTCCGCAAAATCCGGTATAAAGATATGTCACATCTCCTTCCGTCAGAACCCCCGGGTCAAACTGGGGCTCATCACCTTCCTTTTCGCCCAGACGTGTGCCATCTTCATAATGAACATAGCCATAAAATTCATACTTTCCTGCCGGAGTATCACATACAGCAACTGAAACTACCGAAACCTTGTCCAACACGTAATAAAGATAGTACCTTCCGTCCGGTCCCACCGTAACATCCGGGGCATACAGACACATTTTGCCTTCCGGGTTCAGCGGATCGGCTGTCTTCGGATAAATCACACCCTCATATCTCCAGTTGCCCAGGTCATCGACCGGAGCTGACCAGCACACATAGTCTCCCATGCAGAAAACATATCCGTTAAAGTAATCATGGGATCCGTAAACATATACGCGATCGCCAAAAACATAAGGTTCTCCGTCCGGAATATACTCCCAGGACGGTAAATATGGGTTAAACGCTTGTTTTTTCACTTTGATAGCCTCCTTTGCAAGCCTAATACATGTACATTGTTTCATAAAGCAAATTACTAGTTTAAGCCTTCAAGCTGACCACACGATCATAGTCATATCCTCGATCCGGATTCACCTTTCCGGCATTCAGTTCGAAATAAACCACACCGTTTTCGTTTACAGGAAGCTCTATGCAGATATTTCCGTCCTCCTGCTTTTTACGCTCTGTTTTTACAAAAGGTCTGGATGATTCCCGAATCAGCTTCGTCTGTTCCTCACTCAGATTGGCAGGTTCTCCCATATCATGCCATACCTTCAAAGGATTACATGTTTCCTCATCTACCGTCTTAGTCAGGAAGCAGTACTCCTCCTGTTCAGCCGGAAATGTAAACTCCAACAGCATTTTTTCTTTACCCTGTTCTGTACTTTTACGGGCAATATTCCAGGCTACACCTAGATAATCACCATTTGCACGTTTCAAAACGACAATATTGTCATCCTTATATACACAATTGGCTTCACTTTCCTCAAGCTTTTTGTAAAAAGCAAATGTCCAGAAGGTCGGCTTGGTAATACAGCCATTGGCAACCAGTCCAAAGCCGCCGTGGAATGGTGTAAAAGGAACTCCCTGCTCTTCAAACACATCACCAAATGTCCAGTAGGAATAGGATTCATTCACATCTCCCAATCTGGAAAGCTGCTGTGCTATAAGGGCCGCATTCAGGTTTGTATCATGAATGACGCCCTGAGGAGTATAGGAGCTGTTGAACTCCGTGATATGAATCTGCAGACCCTTATATTCCGGGAAACTGTCAATAATATCTCTGGTTGTTTTTAAATTGGCAAAGCCGTCCTCTGCCTTCATCAGTTCAGAATATGCATAATGTCCAATACATTCCGGCGGATCAATGGTGTAATGATGTCTGGTTACGAAATCCACAGGTATGTGATTCTCATGGCAATATTCCATAAATGCCTGAATCCATTTCTCATCCGTTCCTCCACAAACAGCAGGGCCTCCTACACGGAATCCCGGATTCACTTCCTTTATGGCATCAAAGGTTCTATGGAACAGCTTAAAATATTCCTGCATATCCGCATTTTCCCAGAAGCCGCAAAGATTGGGCTCGTTCCATACTTCAATGGGCCATTGAATAACTTCCTCTTCTCCATAGCGTCCCATCAGATGCCGCAGCAATGAATGCACCATATTACACCACATATCATAATCTTTTGGAGGAGTGGTATTTCCCTGCCAGTAAAAGATAGTCTGGCTTCCACTTGCCAACTTTTTAGGCATAAAACCCAGTTCAAGAAAAGGTCTCAGCCCCACCTTCTTATAGGCATCCATTACTCTATCCAGATAAGTATAGTTGTACTCAACCCTTACCTTACCATCCTCCTCATAGGTCTGAAAGATCGCCATATCATCACAGAATAATCCATGTCCCCGGATATGCTTAAATCCGATTTCCTTTTGAACCAGGCGCAGCTCCTCCTGATATTCTTCTGTCAATGCAAGCCCCATTCTTCCGGTTCCCACACAATAATCTACATTATTATGAAAAAAGGCCTTTGAATCCTTTGTAATCACGATCTTTTTTCTGTCATTCTCTGTTGCCCCACCAAAATTTACCATGCATATATCTCCTTCTTCTAAATCATGTTCCTATGCAGTCACGCATCAGATGTCTGACCGCTGCACGATCCGCAGCTCTCTGATGACGATTGCCATATTAATCTGATAATATCGCATTGATATAAAGTTTCCAATGATTTATACTATAAGAAAATTGATATATCCTCTGATGTATCAGAACGGAGATTCCAGATGACTGAAATTGAATTTGTCGGCTACAGTGCCGTTCACCCCTCAGATTTTATATATGATGTTCCGAATGGCTTTACAGGCTATCTTCTGCTTCTTTTCGACTCTCCTTCGGAGCTGCTCATAGACGGAAGACTAATGCGGACAGCCGCCAATTCTGCTATTCTGTATACACCAGGAAGCAGGATTTATTACCGTGCTGCCGGTGAAGAATACCGGAATGACTGGATTCGTTTTCGTTCCGATCACTCCTTCGTGAAGCTGTTTCCGTTAACAAACACCCCATTTCCCGTAACAGATCCGGAATACTGTCATCAGCTTTTTAAATTACTAACCTGGGAGTCCGCCTTTTTCTCCTCTGAAAGCGAATCAAACATTACTCACCTGCTGCGGGTTCTGTTCTCCAAATTAAGAGAAGGAATCCAGAATGAGTCCCCTGGTATTCACGATCATGAGCTGGTTGCATTGCATAAGATGATCTACAATAATCCTCAGCTTCCATGGAATATAAACATGATGGCTGCGAAGCTTCACTTAAGTCCCAGTCATCTTCAGACTCTTTATCACCGCAAATTTGGCTCCTCCTGCATGGACAATGTCATCGAAGGACGTCTGCGCCGTGCAAAGGATTTATTAGAGTACAGCGAATACTCCATCCGCGACATTTCCGAGCAATGTGGTTATAATAATGTAGAGCATTTCTGCAGACAGTTCCGTCAGCATAACGGCTGTACCCCTGGACAATACCGGAAAAATGCATCAGCGGGAAGCAACAAAAGACTTCTCACCCACAATACCCTGGGAGGAAGGGAGTTTGAGAAGATTAATCGAAAT
>ERZ791858.1103-NODE-1103-length-16235-cov-8.938010_pt1 | contig 16235 bp, 13 predicted proteins | sample MGYA00510284_ERZ791858 | MGnify/ENA primary metagenome ERZ791858 (study PRJEB30046, sample SAMN00792077) | human gut metagenome | study: EMG produced TPA metagenomics assembly of the A metagenome-wide association study of gut microbiota in type 2... | reverse complement strand
CAGACTTGAGCCGCTATGCGGCTCTACAGCTAAGGGGGTGTTGCACGGAACGTGCAACACCCCCTTTTCTTATCTCATATTGATAAACTGCATATCGATTCCGAAATCCTGTCCTTTGACCAGCTGGATCACGGCCTGGAGATCGTCTTTTTTCGGGCCGGACACCCGGATCTGGTCGTCCTGCTGCTGGGTGGTCACCTTGATCTTGGCGGCTTTGATGGCAGCGATGACCTTTTTGGCGGTTTCCTTGTCGATGCCCTGTTTCAGCTTTACGGTCTGCCGGACGGTGCCTTTGGCGGCAGGTTCCACTTTGCCCGGGTCCAGGCTGCGGAGAGACAGGCCCCGTTTGGCCATCCGCTGACGCAGGATGTCCAGGATGGCACCCAGTTTGTATTCGTCTTCCGCTGCCAGTTTCAGGTCTCCGTCAGAGAGCTCGATGGTGGCGCTGGAGCCCCGGAAGTCATACCGCTGTTCGATTTCTTTCCGGGTCTGGTTCAAAGCGTTGTCCAGTTCCTGCATGTCAATCTGGGAAACAATGTCGAAAGAGCTGTTCTTGGCCATAAATAAATCCTCCTGTAAATACATAGTTAAAATTTGTTCAAAGCCGGCGGCAAGCCGGCTTCCAGTGGCTAGAGACTAGAGACTGGAGACTAGTGACCAGCCAGGCTGCAGCCTGGCCTCACTTCACTCTCACATCCACCTCGAACATCCGGTTCCAGGGGAATTCCACCGTATAATGGGTGCCCTTCAGGGTGGGTTCGTCTTCCACGTACTGGCGGAACAGCCGGTTGGTACCGCTGAGGATCCGGTTGTAGTATTTCCCCAGATCGTACTTCAGCTTGAAATCGTGCTGGTCGATGCCCAGGCTGATCCGGTACCGGACATTGGCCTGGTAGATCCAGTCGTCCAGGAGCCGGGTCTTCAGCAGCCGTTCCCGTTCCGCCGGTTTGATCCGTTTGCCCAGGATCCCCTGGCTCAGAGCATAGCCGATGCTGTTGTCCGCAGTGTTCCAGCCGGAATAGGCGGTGAGCCCCAGCAGGGCTTTGGCATCGGTCATGGCCAGCATGAACCCGTTGTCCGCCCCGTTGGCATAGGAAATATCCGCCAGAGCCACGGGCTTCTGGGTCTCCAGGTCCGCCAGTTCTGCAGCGAAGGCCCGGTTGGCCCGGCTGGCGTAGGGGGCGTTGTCATTGGCGGTGGAATCCAGGCAGACCCCGTCTTCCGGAGTGTTCACTGCCAGCACCAGATCCGCCTTCTTCAGGTGGCTGGTTTCCACTGCCCCGCTGGCCAGGATCTGGTTCCGGACAGAATCTTCCGCCCGTTCATCGGAATACAGGGGCACGGTATCGCCGCCGGCTCCGGGTGCAAACAGGGGATAGACCCTGGGCTTTTCCCCCCGGATCTCATTGATGGCCCGGGTCACCAGCAAAAGCCCCACCTGGTCCACACCGGGCAGGATCTGGAACCGGTTTTCCGTAACCCCGTCGCCCACAAATTTCAGGTGCCGGGCTTCCATATGGGTCTGGGACAGGGGCGCATCGTCATCCTTGCCCAGGGCAAAATAATGGAAGGTGCCGTTCTGGCACAGCCGGATCAGCCGTTTGTTGGTCTGGAAATTCATCAGCCGCCGGGTCCGCCAGTCCTTCATGACGGAATCGGGAATCTGGGCCAGCAGGGTCTGCCGTTCCTGGATCTCCGGATAGCTCAGGGATCCGTCCTGGTCCTCCTTGTCCTGGAGCTGGGAATAACGAAAGATCTTGGGGCCGTATTCCTGGTAGTACCCAGGTTCCACTTTCCCGATGCTCTGCTGGGGCGTCCGCATAATGGTGCTGAAGGCATAGATCTTCAGCCCCGGGTTGTCCTTTTTCAGCTTTTCCAGCCGCTGGACCTTTTCCTTCAGGTATTTTTCCAGATGGTGGTGTTTCCGGGAAGCCACCAAGCCCCCATAGTTCAGGCTGTCCGTAGCCAGTACCGCTGCTTCTGCATGAGGGGCTTCCTTTTCCAGCCAGTTCCACAGGGCTTCATTGTCCCCGGAACCCCGATGGTCGGACAGGTCCTTTTCCGGAGGGGTGGTCAGGGGATAGCCGGCCGCCTTGGCGGTGTCCACGGTATATTCCAGACACACAGGCCGGTTGTCCAGGGGAACGTACAGGATCTTGGGTGAGGCTTCTGCGCCCGGTGCCAGAGAAAACATCAGCAGGGCGCCAGCCAGTACCGATTTGAACGATAAATGCATGGTTTCCTCCTTCTTACAGAATCATTTTATTATACACTATCTGTATGGCTAAAAGAAAGACTTTAGACTCACCAGTCAGTACTTTTTCCGTATGATATAATGATAGAGATACTGAAAGAACAAGGAGAAACCATTATGCCATTTGAAATCCATGCTCCTTTTGCTCCGGCGGGAGACCAGCCGGAAGCCATAGAGGCCCTGGCCAGAGGGGTGGAGGACGGGCTCCATACCCAGGTGCTGCTGGGGGCCACCGGTACCGGGAAAACCTACACCATTGCCCAGGTGATCCAGAAGGTCCAGAAACCCACCCTGGTGATCGCCCACAACAAGACCCTGGCGGCCCAGCTGTGCAGCGAATTCAAGGAATTCTTCCCCAACAATGCGGTGGAATACTTTGTGTCCTATTATGATTACTACCAGCCGGAAGCCTATATCCCGGCCACGGATACCTATATTGAAAAAGATTCTTCCATGAACGATGAAATCGACAAGCTGCGGCACTCGGCCACTTCCGCCCTGATGGAACGGCGGGACGTGATCGTAGTGGCGTCGGTGTCCTGCATCTATGGCCTGGGCGGCCCCAAAGACTACTACGACAGTGTCCTGTCCCTGCGGGTGGGCCAGACGGTGGAACGGGATGCCATCCTGGAGAAACTGGTGAAGATCCGCTATGAACGGAATGACCTGTCCCTGGAGCGGGGCAAGTTCCGGGTCCGGGGAGATGTGATCGAAGTGGTCCCGGCCAGTTACGGAGAAAAGGCCATCCGCATCGAACTGTTCGGGGACGAAGTGGACAGCCTGGAGGAAATCGACGTGCTCACCGGCCAGGTGGTGGACAAACGGACACATGTGGCCATCTTCCCGGCCAGCCATTATGTAACCAGCGATGAAAACCTGGAACGGGCCCGGAAAGACATCCGCCGGGAACTGAATGAACGGCTGAAGGTGCTGAAGGGGGAAAACAAGCTCCTGGAAGCCCAGCGGCTGGAACAGCGGACCAATTACGACCTGGAGATGATGCAGGAGCTGGGGTACTGCAGCGGCATCGAAAACTATTCCCGGCACCTTACGGGACGGAAGCCCGGGGAACCGCCTTTTACCCTGGTGAACTACTTCCCCAAGGATTTCCTTACGGTAATCGACGAAAGCCATGTTACCCTGCCCCAGCTCCGGGCCATGTACGCCGGGGACCGGGCCCGGAAGGAACAGCTGGTGAAGTATGGGTTCCGGCTGCCTTCCGCCATTGACAACCGGCCTCTCACCTTTGACGAATTCCAGGCCCAGCGGGGGCAGATCATCTATGTATCTGCCACTCCCGGGCCTTACGAAATGGAAACCACCGACCAGGTGGTGGAACAGATCATCCGGCCCACCGGGCTTTTGGACCCCCAGATCGAAGTGCGGCCCATCAAGGGACAGATCGACGACCTGCTGGGGGAAATCCACAAGGTCACCGGCCAGAAGGAACGGGTGCTGGTAACCACCCTGACCAAAAAAATGGCGGAAGACCTGACGGAATATCTTACCACCGCCGGGGTCCGGGTCCGGTACCTCCATTCGGACATTGCCACCATCGAACGGGCGGAAATCATCCATGACCTGCGGGCCGGGAAGTTCGACGTGCTGGTGGGCATCAACCTGCTCCGGGAAGGGCTGGACATGCCGGAAGTGAGCCTGGTGGCCATCCTGGATGCGGACAAGGAAGGATTCCTCCGCAGCGACACCGCCATGATCCAGACCATCGGCCGGGCAGCCCGGAATGCCCACGGCCGGGTGATCATGTACGCGGACACCATTACCGGATCCATGGAGCGGGCCATCAGCGAAACCGCCCGGCGACGGGAAAAACAGGAGGCCTTCAACAAGGCCCACGGCATCGTGCCCAAGACCATCCAGAAAAAAGTGGTGGAACTGATCAAACTCACCAAGGTGGAAGAGGACGATACCACCGCCAAGGGATATACGGCCAAAACCGTGAAGAAACTGAAGCCCCGGGAACTGGACAAACAGATCCGGGCCATGGAAAAGAAAATGAAGGAAGCGGCCAAACAGCTGGACTTTGAACTGGCTGCGGAATACCGGGACCAGCTGATCCTGCTGAAAGGAGAGCAAAGAAAAGCTCATGAATGAAGACGCCATTGTGATCCAGGGTGCGCGGCAGCACAACCTGAAAAATATCTCCCTGAAGATCCCCCGGAACAAGCTGGTGGTGATCACCGGACTGTCCGGAAGCGGAAAATCCTCCCTGGCCTTTGACACCATCTATGCGGAAGGCCAGCGCCGGTATGTGGAAAGCCTGTCCGCCTACGCCCGGCAGTTCCTGGGACAGATGGACAAACCGGATGTGGACTATATCGGAGGGCTGTCCCCGGCCATTTCCATCGACCAGAAGACCACCAGCCGGAACCCCCGGTCCACCGTGGGGACGGTGACGGAAATCTACGACTATCTCCGGCTGCTGTTTGCCCGGATCGGGATCCCCCACTGTCCCCAATGCGGGAAGGTGATCGAACGGCAGTCCCCCCAGCAGATCGCCGACAAGGTGCTGGAACTGCCGGAAGGGACCAAGTTCATGATCCTGGCCCCGGTGGTGTGGGGACGGAAAGGGGAACACAAAAACATCCTGGAAACCGTCCGCCGGGCCGGCTATGTGCGGGTGAAGGTGGATGACCACATTTATACCCTGGATGAGGAGATCCAGCTGGACAAAAAGAAAAAGCATTATATTTCCGTAGTGGTGGACCGGCTGGTGGCCCGTCCCAGCCTGGGGAGCCGGCTCACCGATTCCCTGGAGACAGCCCTGAAGCTGGGGGAAGGCACCGTGGCCATCGAAGAAATCGGGGGAGAGACCCATGTGTACAGCGAAAAGTTCGCCTGTGCGGAATGCGGCATCAGCCTGCCGGAAATCGAACCCCGGCTGTTTTCCTTCAATGCCCCCTACGGGGCCTGCCCGGATTGTATGGGCCTGGGCCAGCACATGGAATTCGACCCGGATCTGATCATCCCGGACAAGACGAAGCCTTTTGACCAGGGGGCCATTGCGGCAGTAAGCTCCAATGTGAAGTCCTATTTCCTGTGTCAATTGGCAGCCGTATTGAAAAGCCGGGGCTTCTCCCTCCAGAACTGCTGGAAGGATCTGCCGAAAAAATTCCAGCAGCAGCTGTTGGAAGGGATCCCGGACGAAATCTTCACCTTCTCCTATCAGAATCTCATGGGGGAAATCAACGAACACAATACCCCTTTTGAAGGGATCATTCCGGTGCTGAAACGGCGGCTGAAGGACGCCATGAGCGAAAGCCAGCGGCTGGATTACGAATCCTTCATGACCGCCATCGAATGTTCCACCTGCCACGGGGCCCGGCTCCGTCCGGAAGTCCTGGGGATCACTGTGGATGGGAAGAACATCCAGCAGGTGTGCCAGCTGCCGGTACGGGAATGTCTGGATTTCTTCAACCATCTCCAGCTTTCGGACCGGGATGCCTTTATCGCCAAACAGATCCTGAAGGAAATCCGGGCCCGGCTCAGCTTCCTGAACAATGTGGGGCTGGATTACCTGACCTTGGACCGGGCGGCGGCTACTCTGTCCGGGGGAGAAGCCCAGCGGATCCGTCTGGCCACCCAGATCGGCTCCGGACTGGTGGGGGTGCTGTACATCCTGGATGAACCCAGCATCGGCCTCCACCAGCGGGACAATGACAAACTGCTGGAAACCCTGAAGAACCTCCGGGACATGGGGAACACCCTGATTGTGGTGGAACATGACGAAGACACCATGCGGGCGGCAGACCAGATCATCGATATCGGGCCCGGGGCCGGGGAAAACGGAGGCTATGTGGTGGCCCAGGGCACGGCAGAAGAAATCAGCCAGGTGCCGGAATCGGTCACCGGCCAGTACCTCAGCGGCCGGAAGAAGATCCCTGTGCCGGCCCAGCGCCGGAAGGGCAGCGGGAAGACGCTGACCATCAAGGGGGCCCGGGCCAACAACCTGAAGAACATCGATGTGTCCATTCCCCTGGGAACGCTGACAGTGGTTACCGGGGTCAGCGGCAGCGGCAAAAGTACCCTGATCAACGATATCCTGTACAAGGCCCTGGCCAAGAAGCTGATGGGGGCCCGGGAACGGCCTCTGGCCCACGAACGGATCACCGGGATCCAGCATATCGACAAGGTGATCAACATCGACCAGAGCCCCATTGGCCGGACTCCCCGGTCCAACCCGGCCACCTACACCGGCACCTTCGACCTGATCCGGACCCTGTTCAGCACCACCAACGACGCCAAGCTCCGGGGCTACAAGCCGGGCCGGTTCAGCTTCAACGTGAAGGGGGGGCGGTGTGAAGCCTGCCACGGGGACGGGATGCTGAAAATCGAGATGAACTTCCTGCCCGATGTGTACGTGCCCTGCGAAGTGTGCAAAGGCACCCGGTACAACCGGGATACCTTGGAAGTCCGGTACAAGGGGAAGAACATTGCGGAAGTCCTGGACATGACCGTCAGCGAGGCCTGCCAGTACTTCAGCAACCAGCAGCGGATCCTCCGGAAGCTCCAGGTGCTGGAAGACGTGGGCCTGGGCTACATCCGGCTGGGCCAGGCGGCCACCACTCTCTCCGGCGGGGAAGCCCAGCGGGTGAAACTGGCCACGGAACTGGCCAAGGTGAACACCGGCCGGACCCTGTATATTTTGGATGAACCCACCACCGGGCTCCACATGGCGGATGTGCACAAGCTGCTGGAAGTGCTCCAGCGGCTGGTGGATGCCGGGAGCACCGTAGTGGTCATCGAACACAACCTGGATGTGATCAAAAGTGCTGACTGGCTTATCGACCTGGGGCCGGAAGGGGGCGACCGGGGCGGTACGGTGATTGCCACCGGGACTCCGGAACAGGTGGCGGAAGTGCCGGAATCCTACACCGGCCAGTATGTAAAGAAGGTCCTGGAATGAACGATGCCATCAAAGAGACCCTGGCGGTGCTCCCCAACGCCCCGGGAGTCTACATCATGCACGACGCCTCCGGAAAGGTGATCTATGTGGGTAAGGCGGTGATCCTGAAAAACCGGGTGCGCAGCTACTTCCGCCCGGCCAGCCAGGTGTCCCCCAAGGTCCGGGCCATCAACGCCCATGTGGCCTCCATCGAGACCATTGTCACCGCCAGCGAGATGGAAGCCCTGATCCTGGAATGCAACCTGATCAAAAAGTACCGGCCCCGGTACAACATCGACCTGAAGGATGACAAGACCTATCCCTATCTGAAGATCACCGTAGGGGAGGCCTATCCCCGTATGGTGCTCACCCGCCGGGTGCAGAAGGACGGGGCCCGGTACTATGGTCCCTTTGCAGATGCGGGAGCCCTCCGGGACACCATGAAGCTGATCCGGACCATGTTTCCCCTCCGGCACTGCCGGAACCTGAATGCCAAACGGCCCTGTCTCCAATACCATCTCCACCGATGCCTGGCTCCCTGTACCGGGAAGGTGCCTGTCAGCGAATACAGGCAGATGGTGGATGCAGTACTGCTGCTGCTGGACGGGAAGGTGTCCCAGCTGGAAAAGGATCTGACCGCAAAAATGCAGCAGGCTTCGGACAATCTGGAATTTGAGGCGGCGGCCCGGTACCGGGATTCCCTGCTGAGCCTCCGGAAGCTGGCGGAAAAACAGAAAGCCACCACGGAAAGCGGGGACCGGGATGTGGTGGGTCTGGCCATGGATGACAGCGGGGTCTGTGTCCAGGTGTTCTTCATCCGCAGCGGCAAGATCCTGGGCCGTGACAGCTTTTTCCTGGACCAGGAAATCGGGGAACCGGGAGGAGAAGTGCTGGCAGATTTCCTGAAGCAGTACTACCATGAAAACCACCGGCCGCCCCGGGAGATCCTGGTGAGCGAAGATCTGGCGGACAGCGACCGGACCCTGCTGTCCCAGTGGCTCAGCGGTCTGTGCGAAAAGCCGGTGAACCTGCTGGTGCCCCAGCGGGGCCTGAAGCACGACCTGGTGCTCATGGCGGTGAACAATGCCCGGAAGAACCTGGAAGAGCGGCTCCGCCGGGGCCATGCCTTTGGAGGGACGGACCTGGATGCGGCGGAACAGCTCCAGAAGGCCCTGGGACTGGAGAAGCCCCTGGAACGGATGGACTGTTTCGATATTTCCCACAACCAGGGACGGGAGACGGTAGCTTCCATGGTGGTGTTCCGGAACGGTGCCCCCAGCAAGAAGGATTACCGGAGGTACAAGCTCCGGTCCACAGAAGGGAAGCCGGACGACTTCAAATCCATGGAAGAAGTGGTGTACCGGCGGTACAGGGACCTGGAAGATCTGCCCAGTCTGATCATCATCGATGGGGGCAAGGGACAGCTGAGTTCCGCCTGTGCCGTGATCCGGGGCCTGGGAATCACCCCGAAGGAGGTGCCCGTCATCGGTTTGGCCAAGCGGGAAGAAGAAATCTTCAAAGAGGGGGCCCACACCAGTATCCTGCTGGACAAAATGTCTCCGGCCCTCCACCTGATCCAGCACATCCGGGATGAGGCCCACCGGTTCGCCATCACCTACCACCGGAAACGGCTGGGGAAACGGAACCTGGTGTCCGTCCTGGACCATCTGGAAGGGCTGGGGCCCAAACGACGGGCCGCTCTGTGGAAACGGTTCGGTTCCCTGGATGCTATGCGCCAGGCTTCTGTGGAAGATCTGGCGGCAGTGGATTCCATGACCCGGCCGGTGGCGGAACGGGTCCATGCTTTTCTCCAGGGCAGCCTGCTGGAAAAAACGGCCCTGCTGGAACAGGGACAGGAGAACCTGCAAAAAGGAAAACAAGAATAAATTATTAGCCAATAATTTTTCTTAAAAATTTCTTTAAAACCTATTGCCACAGGAAAGAACCTTTGGTATAATCGAGGGCGAAGAAAACAAATAATCCTGAGGGGGATACGAACAATGAAAAAATACGTTTGTGACGTTTGCGGTTATGTATATGATGAAGCTGCCGGTGATCCGGAACACAACATTGCTCCCGGCACCAAATTCGAAGACCTGCCGGAAGATTGGGTCTGCCCCATCTGCGGCGTAGGCAAAGACCAGTTCTCCGAAGAAGCCTAAAAAGCCAGAAAGGCTGTCGCATTCCAGCGGCAGCCTTTTTTTGTTGGGAAAACGAGAAGGAGGAAACCCATGTCCCTGAAAATGATTGCCATGGATCTGGATGGCACTCTGCTGGATGAAGAAAAGAACATTGCACCGGAAGATGCGGCGGCGGTAAAAGACGCGGTAGCTGCCGGCTATTTCGTGACCCTGGCCACGGGACGGATGTACCGGTCGGCCCTGCCCTATGCCCGGGAACTGGGCATTACCCGTCCTCTGGTGGTTTATAACGGGGCTCTGATCCGGGATCCCCGGACCGGAGAGACCCTGGGAGCCTGGCCCCTGCCTCTGGAAGTGGCCCAGCCTCTTCTGGATGACTGCCTGGGCCGGGGAATCTATATCCAGGCCTATGTGGATGACCATCTGTGGGTGCCTCGGGACTGTGAGGAAGCCCGGTTCTATTCCCATTTTTCCCGGGTGCCCTATGAAGTAAAAACGGAAGAAATCCATCACCTGTCCCAGGCTCCCCACAAACTGCTGGTGATTTCTGACCAGGTGAAGACCCTGCGGCCGGAACTGGAAGAGAAATATGCCGGGAAGATCAAAATCGTCAGCTCTTCCAAAGGATTCCTGGAAGTCACTGCTCCCGCCACCAACAAATGGCATGCCCTCCAGGCTCTGGCGGCCCGGGAAGGGATCAAAGGAGAGGAAATCCTCTGTGTGGGGGATTCGGACAATGATCTGGACATGATCACCCACGCCGGCCTGGGAGTGGCCATGGGGAACGCCAGTGATCCGGTGCGCCAGGCGGCCCGGGTGGTGACGGCTCCCAATACCCGGAACGGGGTGGCCCGGATCCTTCGGACGGTGATGACTGAACAGGTGGAGGTACCGGTATAAAGAACCGGGGAAGACTTTACACGGACTTTTTTTCCATTGTATAATAAAAACATTGAAAACTTTGCAGGGGGTGTGGATGGAAATGGCGAGAACGTTGCTGATAACCGGGATGTCCGGTGCGGGGAAGACGCAGGTAATGCGGACCCTGGAAGATCTGGGCTATTTTTGCGTGGACAATCTTCCCCCTACTTTTATTCCCAAATTCATTGAACTGTGCCTCCAGAACAAGAACGGAGGAGCCCAGCTGGCACTGGTGGTGGATATCCGGGGAGGGAAATTCTTCAAGGATCTGAACCAGGTCCTGGACCAGCTGAACCAGAGCAGCGTGCCTTATGAACTGGTCTTCCTGGATGCGGATGATGCCACCCTGATCCGGCGGTACAAGGAAACCCGCCGGCGCCATCCTCTGGCAGGGCGCAACGGACTGAGTGCGGACATTGCCCGGGAACGGGATATCCTCAGCCAGATCCGCCAGCGGGCCACTACCATCATCGATACGTCCAAGACCAGCACCAAGGAACTGCGCAGTAAAATCGTCCAGCTTTTCGGCAAGGGAGGGGAACTGCCTCCCATGAACATCGTGGTCCAGTCCTTCGGATTCAAATACGGCATTCCTCTGGACTGCGACATGGTCTTTGATGTGCGGTTCCTGCCCAATCCCTTCTATATTCCGGAGCTGAAGAATCTCTGCGGCAACGACCAGCCGGTGATGGATTACATCCAGGAAAAACCGGTGACCAGGGATTTTGAGGAGAAGCTGTTCGGGCTGATCCAATTTCTGCTGCCCCAGTATGTCCAGGAAGGGAAGAGCCAGCTGATGATCGGCGTGGGCTGCACAGGGGGACGGCACAGGAGTGTGTTCATAGCCAACGCCCTGGGCCGGTTCATCGAAAAATGCGGCTATGGGGTGCAGGTCATCCATCGGGATTTAATAAAGAAATAGGTGAATGCGTATGAAATGGATTAAGTGGTTGTACCCGGGGCTGAACCTGAAGCGCTGGCTGTTCCTTTTTGCGCTGGGCGCGGTGCTGGCCTGTGTGGGAGTCACTTTAATCTTCAACTATCAGTTCGTGGGGCTGTTGGAAGCCTTGGTACTGAAGTTCATCAATTCTGTGGGGGGCGAATACTACCAGTCCACCATTACGGCCCTGGGGGCTTTCAATGTAGGCCTGGGCATCCTCTTTATGCTTCTGGGGGCCACCCATGTGGTGAAGACCATCATCAATGCAGTGATGCCGGGGGAAAAGGAATCCCTCCGGGAACTGATTTTTACCCAGCAGAAGCTGGACAAGGGCCCCAGCGTGGTTGTCATCGGCGGGGGCACCGGGCTGTCCGTGCTGCTCCGGGGTATCAAACTGATTACCAACAACTGTACGGCGGTAGTGACCACGGCCGACGACGGGGGATCATCCGGCCGGCTGCGGAAGGAACTGGGGATCCTGCCTCCCGGTGATATGCGGAACTGCCTGGTGGCGTTGTCTGATACGGAACCGCTGATGGAAAAAGTCATGCAGTACCGGTTCAAAAGCAGCGCCCTCAGCGGCCACAATCTGGGGAACCTGTTCATCGCCGCCATGAGCGATGTGGAAGGCGGGGACATGGAAAAAGGCATTGCAGCCACCTGTGAGATCCTGAAAGTGCGGGGCCATGTGTGGCCCAACACCACGGACAACATCCAGCTGAAGGCAAAGATGGACGACGGCAGTACCGTGGTGGGAGAAAGCTCCATTACCGCTTCTCCCCACAAAATCGTCCGGCTGATGACGGAACCGGAAAATCCCCGGGCTTCCCAGCGGGCGGTGGATGCCATCATGAAGGCGGATGCCATCATCCTGGGGCCCGGCAGTCTGTACACCAGCGTCCTGGCCAGCCTTATCGTCCCCGGGATCCGGGATGCGGTGATCCGGTCCAAGGCCGTGAAAATCTACGTGTGCAATGTGATGACCCAGCCTGGGGAAACCGACGGATACGGGGCCTATGAGCATGTCCAGGCCCTGATCCGGCACATGGGCTGCCAGTGCCTGGATTATGTTGTGGTCAACGAGCAGAAGGCCTCTCCGGAGATTTTGGCCAAGTACGAAAAAGAAGGGGCCATGCCGGTGTCTCCCGATGTGGAGAAAATCGAAAAGCTGGGCATCGACTGTGTGCCTGCCAAGCTGCTGAATGACAGCGACCTGGTCCGGCACAATCCTCTGAAGCTGGCCAAGACCATCATCGCCCTGATCTACCGGCTGAAGCTGTTCGGCAAGGGAATCCGGTTTTTCGACTACTTCTTTGCCCGGCAGACTATGCAGGAACTGCGGAAAAATGCCAATAAGGAGAACTGACCATGTCTTTTTCCCATGATGTGAAAAACGAAATTGCACGGTCAGAAGGGGAAAACCACGACTGTGAACAGGCAGAGCTGTTCGGGCTGCTGCGGATCAGCGGGGCAGTTTCCCTCAGCGGCCGGAAGGTGGGTATCCACTTCACCACGGAAAACGCCGCCCTGGCCCGGCGGGTTCTCCGGCTGCTGAAAAACAATTTTCCGGTCCAGACGGAAGTGATCGTTACCCGGAGCCGACGGCTGAAGAAAAACAACCGGTATCAGGTCCATGTGATCCCTTCTGACGAAGCAAGGACGGCTCTCAGCCGGCTCCATCTCCTGTCCCCTCTGGAAGAGGCAGGCAGCGCCCTGCTGAAAAAGGAAGGAGAGAAGCGGGCCTTCCTCCGGGGAGTATTCCTGGCCGGGGGATCGGTGAACAAGCCCATCAGCGACTATCATCTGGAACTGATCTGTGACAGCCTGGAAATGGGCCAGTTCATCCAGAAAATCATGAAGGGCTTCAGCCTGCCTGCCCGGATCGTGGACCGGAAGAATTCCTACATCGTGTATCTGAAGGAAGGCAACGCCATTGCCGGGTTCCTGTCCCTGATCGGGGCCAGCAATTCCTACCTGGAATTTGAAAATGTCCGGGTCCTGAAGGATATGCGGAACAAGGTGAACCGGCAGGTGAACTGCGAAACTGCCAACCTGAACAAGGTGGTCCAGGCGGCGGTGCGGCAGCTGAACGCCATCCGTGTCATTGAAGAAACGGTGGGGCTGAGCACCCTGCCGGAACCTCTCCAGGAGGCGGCCCGTCTCCGAAAGGATCACCAGGATCTGTCCGTGGGGGAACTGGCGGCCCTGACGGAAGACAATGTGGGCAAATCCGGATTCAATCACCGGTTGAAGAAATTGGAACAGATTGCAGAGAAATTGAAGGATGGGGAGCAATGAAGAAACTGATCATTTTTTTGGCCATTGTAGCGGCTTTGTGCGGCCTGGGATACGGGGGATATGTTTATGTGAAGCAGGATTTTCCCCGGTTCTGTGAAGAGACTGTGCCGATTTTTGCCTACCACCGGGTGGAACCGGGCCATGACGACCCGTATACCATGCCTCCGGAACAGTTTGACGAACAGATGAAATATCTGAAGGAACAGGGCTGGAAGACCATGACCCTGGCGGAATACGTGAAGGGCCGGAAGGAAGGACGGAAGTTCCACAAGGAATGTGTGCTGATCTTTGATGACGGGTATCTGGACAACCTGACTTACGCTGCCCCTATCCTGAAAAAATACGGCTTTGTGGGGAACATGTACATGGCCGTGAAGTATGAAGGCTGGCCCGGATATCTGGACTGGCACCAGGAACATGAACTGCTGAAATACGGGTGGGCCCTGGGGTCCCATACCTTCAACCACAAGCCCCTCCAGTCCATGACACCGGAACAGATCGACTATGAACTGACCAGCTCCATGGAACACATGCGGGGCATCTACAATCCCCCGGAAGGACTCACCTTCTCTTATCCCAACGGGTCCGCCAGCGATGCCATTGCAGCCCAGGTGAAAAAAGCCGGGTACATTGCAGGGGTGGACGGCCGTGTGGGGGTGAATACGGACAAGACCGATCTGATGCGGCTGCACCGGGTGAACGTGTTCCAGAACAAACCGGAGAATCTGGGCTGCTTCCAGTATGACCTGAAACGGGCCCAGATCCAGAGCTACATCGACCAGACCGGTCTGAACACGGACTGGATCATCCACAAATATTATGAGCTGCGGGCAAAATTCCATCTGTAAGAAAGATAGAAACGGTTGAAACTCTTGCGTTCTTTCAGAAAAACAGATACAATGAATAATAATCATGAAGATAGGGAGGAATCGATGATGGCAAAGAGAATCAAGACTGTGAATAAAGAAATGCTGAAGAAGACCCTGAGAACCGGCGGCTGCGGCGAATGCCCGGCATCCTGCCAGTCTGCCTGCAAAACTTCCTGCACGGTAGGCAACCAGGTTTGCGAAAAAGCATAATTCCATTATGCGCGGAAGCTCCCTGCATGCGCAGGGAGCTATTTTCTTGTACCAAACAAGCAATATAAGAAGGGCGGATAGAAACTTGCTGATCCATAGAATGCATCTGGACGACAATTATGTGGTCCTTGACGTGAACAGCGGCGCCGTGCATATCATCGACGCCATGATTTATGACCTGCTGGGCTTTTACGACGGCACCAATCCGGAAGAAACCAAAGCCCATTTTGCCGGCAAATACCCGGCGGAAGACGTGGCTGAAGCCCTGGAGGAACTCCAGGAACTGCAGAAGGCCGGTCTGCTGTTTTCTCCGGATTTTCCGGTGCCGGATACCTTTTCTGATGAACCGGTGCTGAAATCTCTGTGCCTCCATGTGGCCCACGACTGTAATCTGCGCTGCGGCTACTGTTTTGCGGACACCGGGGATTTTGGGGGCCACCGGGCTCTCATGAGCAAGGAAGTGGCCCGGAAGGCCATTGAATTTGCCATTGCCGGCAGCAAACAGCGGCACAACCTGGAACTGGACCTGTTCGGCGGGGAACCTCTGATGAACATGCCTGTGGTGAAATACATTGTGGACTATGTGCGCCAGCGGGAACAGGAAACCGGGAAGAACATCAAACTGACCCTGACCACCAACGGCACCCTGCTTACCGATGAGATCGTCAAGTATCTCAACGACAACCGGGTGATGCTGGTCCTGTCCCTGGACGGCAGCAAAAAGACCCATGACCACATGCGGCCTTATCCTGGCCATGTGGGGTCCTATGATGCGGCGGTGAAGGGCTTCAAAAAAGTCATCGAATCCCGCCATGGGAAGAACTACTATCTGCGGGGGACCTATACCCATTACAACACCCATTTCTGCGATGACGTGCTGGCCATGCTGGATGTAGGATCTGAGATTTCCATGGAACCGGTGGTGGGCACCACGGAACCCTGGGTGCTGACAGAAGAAGACTGGCCCACCCTGGACAAAGAATACGAAAAACTGGCCCGGGCCTATCTGGACAAGAAGCGGGCAGGAGTGCCTTTTGACTTCTTCCATTTCAACGTGGCTCTGGACAACGGGCCCTGTGTGGCCAAACGGCTGGCAGGCTGCGGGGCCGGTCATGAATATTTTGCCATTACCCCGGAAGGGGACATTTACCCCTGCCACCAGTTCGTGGGACGGGAAAAATACAAAATGGGTACCCTGGATACGGGCATCGTGAAGAAGGATATGGTCCAGTACTTCCGTCACATGCATGTGATGAAGAAGGAAGACTGCCGGACCTGCTGGGCCCGGTTCTTCTGCAGCGGCGGCTGCCATGCCAATGCGGATCTGGTCAACGGGACCATTGAAAAACCCTATGCTTATGGGTGCAAGATCCAGAAGAAACGGCTGGAAATGGCCATTATCGTCCAGGCTCTCCTGACGGAAGATGTGAAAGAAGGCGGTGCAGACCACCGGCCTGTAATCGACAACTTCAAATTCCAGGTGGAGAAAAAGTAACTGGATTGTCAGCGGTCAGCTGTCAATGGTCAGCGGCCGATGGAAGGGATTGGCAGAGTATATCCTGCCAATCCCTTTTCACTTTTTTTAGAAATCCTGTTGACAAAAATATAATCCCGTGATATTATAATCAAGTCGCCGATGAGCGACGAGGTTGGAACCCTGAAAACTGAATATTGTTGACAGATGTGCGGGTCAAGTCAC
>ERZ791858.1096-NODE-1096-length-16313-cov-2.727826_pt1 | contig 16313 bp, 9 predicted proteins | sample MGYA00510284_ERZ791858 | MGnify/ENA primary metagenome ERZ791858 (study PRJEB30046, sample SAMN00792077) | human gut metagenome | study: EMG produced TPA metagenomics assembly of the A metagenome-wide association study of gut microbiota in type 2... | reverse complement strand
ATATAAGGTTTGAAAACGAAATCCCCCTTTTTGGTGGCGATCGTAAAACCTTCTTTGCCGTTTAGTGATACGACACCGTTTTCCGTATCTTCCTCATATTGGGCTATGGCGGACAACGGCAAGAGTAATAATGCTGCAATTATGATTATCAGTTGTTTCATTTTAGTTTGTCTTATGTATAAATTATAAGGAGTTGAGGAATGCGATCACTGCCTCACGCTCTTCCTTGCTCATTTGTTTGAATAAATTTTTGGAGGCTTCTCCTTCGCCACCATGCCACATGATGGCTTCGGTCAGGTTGCGGGCACGTCCATCGTGGAGGAAATAAGTATGACCGTTGACTTTCTCCTGCAGTCCGATACCCCAGAGCGGCGTGGTACGCCATTCGTTTCCTCGTGCCAAGCCGCTGACATAATTGTCGTTCAACCCGACTCCCATGATTTCCGACCCCATGTCATGTAGTAGGAAATCCGAATAAGGATGAATGGTTTGTCCGCCGAGCCAAGGCAAACGTGTGCCGTTGAGCAGAGTGGAACCGCCCGCTTGCGTATGCAGCGTAGTGACGTGGCAGAGATGACATTTTGCCTCGTAAAACTTTTGTTCTCCCAAGATGACCTGCGGATCGTTTATGTTGCGTCGCGCCGGAACGCCGAGGCTTTGCATATAAAGGTCCACATCTTCCATATCGGCGGTCGATATGTCGAGCTGGTCGTACGAGAGTCCCATCATGCTGCCCTGGTTGATCTGAGCCTGCCCTTCGCAAATCTCTTCCGGATAGCGGCTGTTTGTCACACCCATATCGCTTGAGAAGCCCAGTTCGACGGTCAGGTCGAGATGCTGTGCCTTGTTACCGGAAAGGCCGACACCGGTGACGCCCTTTTCGGTGATATAGTTGCAACGTCCACTGATGCCATATTCAGGATAATTGCTTTTGGCTGCGAGCGCTTCGATTTCCCGGCGGTCGATAGCCATCATCTGTCCCATGCCGACGTGGCGTAACGGGATGCGTACGGTACAGAACAAATCTTCCGGGGCGATACTGTCTTTATACCATTCGGTTATCGTGTAATTAGGTTTGCATAGTTCGTAAGTCTCCCCGTCGGGGAAAGAAAAAGTCTGTTTGTCGTATGTGACGGACAGCTTACCTTCTGGTTTGACGCCGTAGATGGCCTGATCGTGCAATACACGCCCATAGTCGCGGAAGAAAGCACCGTTGCGACGGGAGATATAAACCAGCATGGAAGAGAAACCGTAGTTGCCTGATCCGCCGTTCTCCCACAATGTCGGTTTGGTTCTTCCTGCATTGCGGTGGCAACTGCCGCAAGAATAACCGGCATAGACAGGTCCGAGGCCACCTCCGTCGCCGTTGTTACTGGTGCGTACGTCGTCGTAGAGGCCGTCGCCGTTGTTGAAACGGATCGAGTTGGCTCCTGTTATCCAGTCGGCGTTCGTATCATAGGCGACCGATGAGTTTAGGAAAATCGTTGAAGTCCCTGCTGACAGCGCATATCCGTTCGGGACATCTATTTTATCCATATCCATTTTATCGTCCTCTTCACAAGCTACGCATGAAAAGAGCAGGAATAGCGAGGATGCTAACAGGTAAGATTGCTTCATATCATTTTATTGGTTTTCTGAATTTGTTTCCGAATAACGCGAGTCACATTGTGTAATAACTCTGAAACCCTGAAACAGCGGGCATTTGTCTGCTGCTTCAAGGTTTGTCATGATCTATTATCAAGTTTGTAGTCTCAGAGGCATGTTTATTTTGCTCCGTCGACAGTACGGGGTTGTCCGTCTTTGAACAGGAGATATTCCAATGTATGGTAACCACGTACGCTCTGTGCAGCTCCGATGGCTTCGTCTTCTTCGTCGAAGTTTCCGCTCCATTCCAGATCATCCCAGTTCTGGGAATTCAATACCTGTACGATACCGTTCTGGTCCAGAGGCCAGCTGTCCATGTTCGGGTCCAAGCCTAAGTTGGCAACCGGGCCGATAAGGAAAGCTTCGCTCTTTTCCCACGGTTCGCGGGCCGTAATCCATAAGTTGCAGGCCTTTTCGAAGTTGTCGTTGCTCGGGTTCTGTCTGAACTGGTTTACCGCATCCAGCAAAAGCTTGTTCTTTTCCTGCAAGTCTTTATAAGTCGGAAGAACGACTGCATCGACAAACTGTTCGGCTATCGCATCCAAATCATCGTCGTATTCAGGGTCGCCGAAAGTCTGGTTTACATACGGCTTTACTTCGTTCAACAGCAGGTTGGCCAGTTCCATGCAGGTGTTCATTGCAGCAACAGCCTCTTCGCTGTCGATGTTGTTGCGGAACGGTTGCGGAATAGCCTGAATCGCCTTTGCAGAAGCGAAAATCAGTGTTTTGATTTCTTCGTCGAGATCCGGATTGGTAGAAGCGATCAGTTTAGAAAGCGAGTGCTCTGCGATATCCCCTTCATCGTCGAAATCCTTGTAAGAGTTGAAGGCGCTCAGGTTTCCGTCTACTTTGGACACGTCGTTGTCGTCGATACGGCCGTAGTAGGTGTTACGGATGGAGAAAATATTGTTCGTATAGTCGTCTCGCGAGTGCCAGCTATACCATGATTCGACGGCATAAAGACCGCCTTCCTTGTCACCGCTGGTATATTTGGTATACGGGTCTTTGATCTTGGCATCACCGACTTCGTTGGCGATGTTCCACATACCGCTTTCGATCATTTCCTCGATACACGAAAGAGGGCTTTGGTAAGCGCCGGCAGTCTGATCTTTGAAGATCGTGGCGTATGGACCGTGTGAACCTTGCTCGTCGACATAATCCGTTACCCAGGAATTGTAGAGCGTGGTCGCATCGTTGTTCAGCAACATTGCCACGTTGTACATATAGTTACCCCATGCAACGGCGTTTTCGGAACTGTAGTCCAGGCTGACCGGATCTTTTCCGCCACCATCAGGCGTGGGATCGTCGTTGTCGCTACATGCTCCCATCGAGAATGTCATGGCGAGCGATAAGGCTGCCAGATAGAAATAATTTTTCTTTTTCATTTTATTGATAAGTTATTAAATTGTTTATGTTGTTTTTATTTGCTGAGGAACCAGCCGATGTAGGCGATAGCCAGGCTGAATTCGTTTTCACTGTTATATTTACCGCCTCCGATTTTGCGTGTCGTGTAGTCCGCTTTTACGACAAGGTTAGGTAGAGCGTACCAGTTGGCGCCGGCTGTCCACATACTTACTTTGTTGCGTAAGTCCATCGTGTGTTTGCCTTCGCCTTTCTCCTGCGGGTTGTAGTATTCGTGGCGAACGAACGGATAGATTACAGGCACATTCCTGTTGTCTTTGCAAACCGCACGCAGGTTGAAGCCCACTTCACCGCCGTAGCTGACTGCACGTTTGGCGATCGGGGTTGTCTGTGTGTAAGGAGAACCGCCACTCTGGTGGTTGTTGACGTTGCTGAGGTCGTCGGCTTTACTCAGATTACCGTATATCATGTTGGCACGTGCGGTGACATATTTGTTTTTATATTGCAGGTCGGCCGTATAGATGCGCAAAGGTATGTTCCCATATTTGACGTAGGTCTCCGGTTTGTCGGAATTGGCTCCTGTGTTGTGGCAATAGTAGAAGGAACCGCCTATTTTCAATCCCGGTACCCCTAAATAGTTCAGGCGGGCCACGTAGCCCGGCGAGGTGAAGTTGTCTGTTTCGAACAGTCCCTGCTTGCCGCCGGCAACCCATGTATTACGGTCGAAACCGTTGGCGTTCAATCCGGCAACGACCAAAGCCTGATAGTTGAAACGTGTGTAGCCTCGGCCGAACGTACCGAACACTTCGATACCGTTTTCATGCCAGGTGGAAGGAAGGAGAGTCGTTTCGCCTTCCGGACGGGAAGTCCCGAAGAAGTTGATCGGCTCGTGCTGCTCGTTGGTCAAGCCGACCGGGACGATCAGGTGGCCGGCGCGGACATTGAAGGCCGGGTGGACAAGACGTGTGATGTGGAATTGTTCCAAAGCGACTTCACCGCCTTTTTCCACCTCCATTTCATATTCTCCGTTTTCTGTGTTCTCTATCTCATAGGCACTTCCCGTACCTCCTGCCTCAAATTCTATTTCTGCTCCTAATATCCATTGGGAATTGAATTTGTAATCGAAAGCCAGGACAAAACGAGGAATGGAGATCGAATTGCGATGGTCTTTCTTGCTTCCGTTGTCCGTACCCCGGAAGCGGTTGATGCCGTAGTCCATAAAGTTCGCGAGGATTTCCCCATATCCGCCGAAGCGGAATTTGTTATATCCGGAGGCATAAATATCTGCGGATTGTTCCACTGCGGATTTTCCTGTCGTTGTTTCTTCTTGTTCCTGTGCAAAAGCCGTTGCACAAGAGGTTAGTAGAGTGATTGCTAATAAATTAGTTAACCTTTTCATTGCGTTTTTTAATTTTTGGCAAAATTAGAGGGGCTACGAACGGTGTGCAATCGCAATTAGTAGGTAAAAAGGTGTCGATGTTACCTATTTGTAGGTATTGTGTGCATTTTTACAAGAAAAATATCATGAAATCCCTATAATTAGGGAGGGTAAAGACAAATATACATATTTGTAGGTATTGTGTTAATGATTGTCCGCTCATACCTTTGCTTCTGTCAATTATGTATCATGATTAGGTATAATCGTCGACCGGAACCTTATCGATAGAATGTCAATGTAATGTTTATTTTAAAGTAAATAACAACAGCGGGGATTTTTATTGGTTTTCCTTGCAACAAAAGAAGAACTGTTTTGAGAAAAACGGTTCTTTTTGTTTAAATATCACCCTGATTAGGTAGCAAAAGGCATTTTTTTACTCACATATAGGTATTGTAGGAGGCCGGAGGTGCCCGTATCTTTGCAATGTCATTAAGAAAGTAACACTATTAGTATAATCGCTATATCAAAACCTTTTGCTAATTATGTAAGCATATAAGATGATTAACTATATCGGAAAGTTTTTATTGGTTATTTTCGATATAAAAAAGAAGCCCCTCTGTGAAGAGAGGCTTCTTTTTTATTAGGGAATCGGTTCCTTTCTTTACAGGGGTATCAATTGTTCGACGAGGGATAATTTGTGTGACACAGTAGTGCCACACAAGTTCCCTTGGCAGGAAACAGCCGTTACATAGGTATGGCACAACAGTTACATCGGTATGTAACCGGTCACAGGCTACCAGTCGTATGTTTCGAAATAGGCATCGAACTTGCCTGGATCACCGATGCCACACTGTTCCAGTATATTCAAAATGCTTTTTTGCTCGTTCGGTGAGAGAGGCCGTTCGCCTTTGCGCACTCGATAGTATGTTCTGCGCCCGAAATGGTTCAAGAGCCTGCTGGCAGCTTCTTGCATTTGCCGGTAGGGCATCCGCTCCAGCATCCCGATGAAACCGAGTGCATAAGTCTGCTTGCCGGAAGGGCGGAAATAGGGGCAGTCGCCGGTTTGGTTCTTTTGGTATTTGGGACTGATGACCCGCCATAGTCTCACTTTATCACTGATTTGTTGCTCGGCGATGCGCCTCAGGCAGCCAGTGGCTTTCGGGCAGTCTTGGTTCATGCAGAGTAGGTAAGCGTCCGGGATGGCGGAGGCGTTGATTTTTTCTTTCATATATTATATAATGTGTTGTAGTCATTTGATCCGTTTGTGACGGACGCTGATGTAAAGATATATAATAATGTAAGGTTTTGCAAGTCTTGATACCATTATTATGCTAAGCAGCCAATACACCGTATTTTGTATATCTTTAACAAAAGGGGAGGCTTTTCCAAGAGGAAATTACGAAATCTGCAGTTTTTGCCGTTTTTCGCCTCCGATGAGGATAAAAGGAGATTAGTTTGTATATGATTGATAATCTTTATTTTAATGGAGATGTGTGGAGACTTGGCGAGTGGTTGAAAACAGTTACTTTTCTGTATGGTTTTAGTTGCTTTTTTGTAATGTAAGTCGTTATTAATAAGAAGTATAGGTATGTGAAAAGAAAAATGGCGAAAAAACGTACGTTTTCTCTCGTCAAAATACAGGAATTTGGTAAAAACCTGTTAAACAGGAAGTAAGAACGATATTCAATATACATATTATTATTAATTAAACATTTTAGATTATGAACAAGAGATTTTCTACTCTTTTGGCTGCCGCCCTGGTGGCCGGTAGTTCTTTCTCGGTTTACGCACAGTTAGATGGGCGTAGTATCGAGTGGGGAAAGCAAGTAAGTGGTCGTGCTTATTACTTGGCAGGGGTACATTCGGATACCAAACAAGAACTTCAGGCTTTTACGCTGAATGGGTATGTTAATGATGAAAATGTGACAGCCGCTAATTCTGCAGAAAATGCACAGTGGACTGTTGAGACTAAAACAGAAAATGGCGTTTCTTACTACGCATTTAAAAACATTTCCGGTGAACAGTATTTGGCTTTTAAAAAGGACAATGGTGTTTATGTTGTCGCAGGTAAGAAAGAAGCAAATGATGCAACGAAAACACTTCGTTGGTTTTCTTTAGGAACTGATAATAAATTGCAAGCTGCTATTTCTGGAGAAACTCTCTATTTGGGTTTGAAATTGGCTACAGATGGAGTCAATTGGGAACCGACATTAACTTCAGGTGGTAGCAACCTGGTTGTTAAGGATTGCTGTACCCTCTACGAAATCTACAACAAACAAGTCTCTGCAAAAGACTTTGCAAACAAGTTCGGAGATAACTTTACACTGGAGTTCCCGGAAACATTGGAGGATACGGATGTGTTTGAAAATGTAAGCGTTAAAGAAGTTGAAGGTGACGCTCTTGGCTTTAAATTGGTTGACGATAAAGGTACGAAAGATGAGGATGATGATGAATACATCGTTTTGACAAGCGAACGTGTTAAAAACTCTGAATTGGCTAACCCGGAAAACGGTTATTACTACAAACGTATGACTGGTGCTGAGTTTAAAAAGGCTGTTGATGATGAAAAAATCAATGGCAAGAACATTATTTTTTACGCAGAAGAGTCTGCCACTAATATCGGAAAAGGTGCTTACGCAATCGTCCAGAAGGGTGTAAAAGTAAGTGATGATGCTACAAATGTTAATGTTACTTTTGGTAAAGTGACAAACGATGAGACAGTTCGCCAGCTGGCTTCTGTTGCTTATGATTCTCACTCTAAGTTCATGGCTGTTACGGTTGGAAAAGGTACACGTGTTGCTGCTACAGAAGTTGCAAACGAAAGAATGTTGATTGTAAATGTAACAGCTACAGTTAAGGATAGCAAGAAAACTTATGCTTTCGGTATGAACGAAGCATGTTCTGCTGTTCAGCTGTATGATAAAGTATCTTCTGCCGAGTTCGCTCATCCGCAAGGACAGTGGTTGGTTTCTGGTAACAAGAACAACAATACGATCGAACTGATCAACGTACACAATCCGGCACAGAAAGTTACAGGTATTGCCTTGTATGAAGCTGAAGGCGAGAACACATATAAAGTGATGATCAGTGACTATGCTAATGTTGAAACCATCACATTGGCTAAAGTTGCTGATTACGATAAAGCTGCTACCAACGGTTACTATAATACGTTGTCTGCTAAGGGACAGAAATTCGCGTTTGTGACAAACGGAACGTTTGACAATGAAGGAGATGAAGCTGTTGACTTGTTTATGAAAATTGGTGCAGATGAAAGAAAAGATGTAAGTGTTGTTCCTCACGCAGGTTCTGAATGGGAGCTGATCCGTAGCGAAGAGGCTACAGTAGTAGAAACTGGAGCATACAGCTTCTACAATGGTGAGAAATGGGTTGTTGTAAAGGGTAAAAATGGTAAAAAGGCTGATGGCGCTGACTACCCTGCCGACACACTTCGCCAGGCTTACTCCTACTCAATTCAGGCTGGAGAATTGAAACTGGGTTCAGGCTGGAATACACAATTAGTTGCAACAGATAAGACAACATTCCTTTTGAAGGAAAAGGGCAAAGGCACGTATGCAATTGTATATGCACCAAGTACAACAGCGATTGCTGGTTATACTAAAATAGACGGTAATAAAGTTGTTAATGGTGGTACTGGTGAATCTATCGCCCTCTTTGATATCATCGACCTTGATGCCGCTCCTTCTTTGGAACCGGACAGCAAGCACATGACATTTGAAGCAGTCGATAGAGCAAACTTCATTACAGCCGATGCTAATAACGCTGCTGTTTTGGCTACAGAAGCTGCCGCCTTGTGGATTGACTCCGTAAACGTAGAAGGTTTCGCTACTCCGAAATTCTTTATCTCTTACGCAGGCAAGATGATGGTGACAGGTGAAAGACTGGCTGAAATTGCAGAACAGGCTTACGAGTACGATAAGATCGACAAGAAAGAAAAAGACGCTATCGTAGCGAGCACCAAGTATAGCAATGGCGTAAACCGCATCATGTTCATGGATGCTGCACGTGTAGCTGGTGAAGATACATTGATGATCGGCGACCAAAAAGTCGCAGGTAAAGCTATTGATGCATTCAAATTCACGATCACAGAAAACGAAGATGGCGACTATGTTTTGAAGAACGTTGAAGATGGTTCATATGTATATGTAATCAACGGTAACTTGGTCTATGGCAAGAGTGCTAAGGAAGCTGAAGCATTCGTAATCGAAGTAACTTCTACTCCGACAGCTAACGAAGGCATTGCAACATCTGAAGTGAAAGTTCTTGCCGGTAACGGTAACGTAACGATCGCAGGTGCAGCCGGTAAGAAAGTTGTTGTAAGCAACATCTTAGGTCAGGTAGTAGCTAACACGGTTGTTTCTTCTGACAATGCTGTAATCGCTGCTCCGGCAGGTGTAGTAGTTGTAGCAGTTGAAGGCGAAGCCGCTGTAAAAGCTATCGTTAAATAACGATTGATACTAAAAAAAACAATACTGTTGTCTATCGTAAGGGCGGAGTAGAACCCCGCCCCTACAGACACAATGACATTTTATAATCAAATAATTCTTCGGTTGCGCGGAGGCGAAAGCCTCCAACTACCCTGCGACAGGCGAACAAGCGACCGTATTTAATATTAATAATACTAAAGTAATGAAATTAAAAGTTCTACTGCTTTTCCCTCTGTGAAGACCGGACGGCAGACAAAAAACAGGCCCCGGCGGTATTCGTACTGCCGGGGCTTCGTTGTTCCCTTATCCCTATTTGTAGGTATTTTCCCCAGTTTAACATCCCTCGTCCTTTACAATCCTTTTCAGATAGGGGGAAAAGACGTATCTTTGCACGCCTAAACCGAAATAGACAAGATAAGCTTATGAAGTTTGAAAACGAGAACTGGGCGCAGTTCAAAGGAGAAACCTGGAAAAAGGAGATCAACGTAAGAGACTTTATCCAGAACAATTATAAACCTTATGACGGTGATGATACGTTCCTCGTACCCTCTTCGGAGAAAACGAAGAAAGTGTGGAACAAGCTGACCGAAATGTTTAAGGTGGAAAGGGAAAAAGGAGTATATGACGCCGAAACGAAACTTCCTCAGGGGATTGACACATACGGACCCGGTTACATTGATAAGGAGAACGAAGTAATCGTCGGTCTGCAGACAGACGCCCCGTTGAAACGAGGTATCTTTCCGAAAGGTGGTATCCGCATGGTCGAAAACAGTCTGGAAGCCTATGGCTATCATCTGGACCCGATGACAAAAGAAATCTTCACCAAATACAGAAAGACGCACAACGAAGGTGTTTTTTCAGCCTATACGGACGAGATGGTAGCTGCACGCCGTTCTGCCATTATCACCGGACTGCCTGATGCTTACGGACGCGGACGTATCATCGGTGATTACCGCCGTGTGCCTCTGTACGGAACTCAGATCCTGATCGAAGAGAAGAAACGTTTCCAGAAACGTCTCGATATCCAGGAACTGACGGAAGAGATCATTCAAAGCCGTGAGGAGATAACGGAACAGATCAAAGCGTTGAAAGCATTTGAGAAAATGTGTGCCGGTTATGGTTTCGATGTGACACGCCCGGCCAAGGATGCCCGCGAAGCTGTGCAGTATTTGTATCTGGCTTACCTGGCTGCCGTAAAGGATCAGGATGGAGCGGCCATGTCTCTCGGACGTACTTCCACGTTCCTCGATATCTATATCGAAAAGGATATTCGTGAAGGCAAGCTGACGGAAGAAGAGGCACAGGAATTGATCGACCAGTTTATTATCAAACTGCGTATTGTCCGTTTCTTGCGTACTCCGGAATACAACGACCTGTTCTCCGGTGATCCTGTTTGGGTGACAGAATCGCTGGGCGGACAAGGTGTTGACGGCCGTTCGTTGGTGACAAAGACATCTTACCGTTATCTGCATACCTTGTATAATCTCGGCCCGGCGCCCGAACCCAACTTGACGGTGCTTTGGTTCAACAATGCACCGGATAACTGGAAAAACTTCTGTGCGAAAGTATCGATCGATACCTCCGCCATCCAGTACGAGAACGACGATCTGATGCGTCCGGACTATGGCGACGATTACGGTATCGCCTGCTGTGTGTCTCCGATGAAGATCGGTAAGCAGATGCAGTATTTCGGAGCTCGTGCCAACCTGGCAAAGTGCCTGTTGTATGCGATCAATGGCGGACGTGACGAGAAATCGGGCGTGCAGGTGGCTCCCCGCTTCGAGCCGATCACCAGCGAATATCTGGATTACAATGAAGTGATGGAGAAATACGAGCAGATGATGCGCTGGCTGGCTAAAGTCTATGTCAATGCACTGAAGATCATTCACTACATGCACGACAAATATGCGTATGAAGCATTCGAAATGGGGCTTCATGACGGAGATGTGGAACGTATCCGCGCAACCGGTATTGCCGGCCTTTCTATCGTTGCCGACTCGCTGGCTGCCATCCGTGACACAAAAGTGAAAGTAATCCGTGACGAACGTGGTTTGGCTGTCGACTTCGAACGCGAAGGCGAATATGTGCCTTTCGGAAACAATGACGATCGTACGGACAGTATTGCTGTCGACATTACCGAGAAGTTCATGGAATACCTGCGCCAGCATCAGACATACCGCAAGGCCACCCCGACACAGTCTATCCTGACGATCACTTCAAACGTGGTCTACGGAAAGAAAACCGGAACGACCCCCGATGGCCGTCCGGGTGGTACGCCGTTCGCTCCGGGAGCCAATCCGATGAACGGACGCGATACGAAAGGGGCTGTCGCCGCTTTGGCTTCTGTTGCCAAACTGCCGTTCCAGCATGCGCATGACGGTATTTCCTATACATTTGCCGTTTCACCGGCCACCTTGGGCAAGGAGCGCGATATTCAGGTGAGTAATTTAGTGAGCCTCTTGGATGGCTATTTCACGCCTGATGGCGGCCAGCATCTGAATGTGAACGTGTTCGATAAGGACCTGCTGTTAGATGCGATGGAGCACCCGGAGAAATACCCGCAGCTTACGATCCGTGTTTCGGGCTATGCTGTCAATTTCGTCAAGCTGACACGCGAACAGCAGCTCGATGTCATCTCGCGCACTATCAACAGCAGTTTATAATTGTCAATTGTCAATTCTCAATTGTCCATTGATTAATATGTTGGGATACATACATTCTTTAGAGAGTTTCGGGACCGTTGACGGTCCCGGAATTCGCTTTGTCGTTTTTATGCAAGGGTGTCCGCTTCGTTGTCTGTATTGCCACAATCCGGATACCTGGGAGGTGAAGCGTGAGACACCTTATCAACTGGAACCCAAAGCGTTGCTTGCCGAAGTGCTGCGCTATAAGAATTTTATCGCTAAAGGTGGTGTTACTGTTACTGGTGGCGAGCCTTTGTTACAACCAGAATTCCTTAAAGAGTTTTTCCGCCTTTGCCGTGAGAACGGTATCCATACGGCGTTGGATACTTCCGGCTATATCTGTTCCGGCAAAGCTTTGGAAGTCCTTGAATATGTCGATCTGGTTCTGTTGGACATCAAGACGATCGATGCCGGGCTTCATCCCCGTCTGACAGCTGTGAAACTTGATAACACTTTACGTTTTCTTGATGAGTTGGAGAAACGCGACATTCCCGTATGGGTCCGCCATGTGGTCGTTCCCGGTCTGACAGATAATGATGAGGATCTGGAAAAATTAGCCGGATACGTCAGCCGCTATAAGGTGATTCAGAAAGCCGAGCTTCTGCCTTATCACACAATGGGAACTTATAAATATGAGGCGCAGGGCCTGGATTATAAGCTGAAAGGTGTGGAACCGCTTTCGGCAGAGCGCCTGGCCAATGCTAAAACGATCTTTAGGAAACACGGGATAAACGTATAAGACTAATCGAGCGTCTGCTCTTTGATGATGATCGGTTTGCGGCTGATCCGGTTGACTGTGCGGACACTGTCACTTTCAACACTGGTTACATCTCCTTCGCAGTTGGTGAAATAGATGTAATGTCCCATATCCATGAAACGATAAACCTTACACCCTTCATGTTCGAACAGGTATTCGACTTGATAGGAGGAATTGTTTGCTGGTTTTTCCCGCGTAAGGGGTATTTGTGAGACGCATGAAGAAAGCCATGCGCTGCAAATGAGCAGCAGGCCCGCTGAAAATGTATACAAACTTGCTCTTCTCATCTTCGAATATTTTTAAGTTAACATCCAAAGGTAACAATTAAAGAATCACATGGTATGGCCGAAAGGTATTTTACCTATAATTAGGTATATTTTGGTTGTTCCGGAAAACATAACTTTGCTTCATATTGTCATAGTAGATGAGTGTACTTGCTGATAGGGGTCCGTCTATCGGCAGATAAAAATTATCAATTTGAAAAATTCTTTCAATCAGTACCTTACGATTTACCTTTGCAGAGTAATCAAAAAATAGTAGTAACAAATTAAATAGTAAAAATCATGGAACCAATTATCAATTCACAAGTACCCGAATTCAAAGTTCAAGCTTTTCAGAATGGTAATTTCAAGACCGTAAGTAACGAAGATATCAAGGGCAAATGGGCCATCTTTTTCTTCTATCCTGCCGACTTTACATTCGTATGCCCGACCGAATTGGTCGATATGGCTGACAAGTACGGCAAATTTCAGGAAATGGGTGTCGAAGTATATTCTGTAAGTACAGACTCACACTTTGTGCATAAAGCATGGCATGATGCTTCCGAAACAATTCGCAAAATCAAATATCCGATGCTGGCAGACCCGACAGGTGCTTTAAGCCGTGCGTTTGGTGTGATGATCGAAGAAGAGGGTATGGCTTATCGCGGTACATTCCTGGTAAATCCCGAAGGTAAGATCAAGATTGCTGAAATCCATGATAACGGTATCGGCCGTAATGCAGACGAATTGCTTCGTAAAGTTGAAGCTGCCCAGTTTGTTGCTTCTCACCCGAATGAAGTTTGTCCTGCAAAATGGAAAAAAGGCGAAGCAACATTGAAGCCGAGTATCGACTTGGTCGGTAAGATCTAAAGTTATGTTAGACTCTGCAATGAAAGACCAGCTTTCGGGAATTTTCTCCGGACTGGTGTCCCAATATGTATTTGATATACAAGTCGCTCCTGATCATGAAAGTCGTCAGGAGCTGATAGACCTGCTTAGTGATGTGGCATCTTGCTCGGATCATTTGTCATGCAACATTGCCGATGGAGAGGGACTTCAATTTGCAATTGTAAAAGACGGGATGCCTACTGGTATCCGGTTTCGTGCAGTACCCAACGGCCATGAATTTACATCCCTGCTGTTGGCTGTCCTGAATAGTGATGGAAAAGGTAAAAATATACCGGACGAAAGTATCTGTGCACGTGTCAGAGCCTTGAACGGTCCGATCAAGCTGACGACTTATGTTTCTCTTACTTGCACCAACTGTCCGGATGTGGTGCAGGCACTCAATGTCATGGCAACTCTCAACAGCCGCATCACCCATGAAACGGTGGATGGCGCCATCAACCAGAAAGAAGTTGAGGTGATGAAAGTACAGGGAGTCCCTTCTGTTTTCGCCGATGGCAAACTGATCAATGTGGGCCGTAGTGATTTTGGAGAATTGCTTTCCAAACTCGAAGCCCAATACGGAATTAATGAAGGGATTGTTGATAACTCTGTTGAAAAACCTGTTAAGAACTATGATGTGATAGTAGTGGGAGGTGGACCTGCCGGTGCTGCCTCTGCCATCTACTCGGCACGTAAAGGCTTGAATGTTGCAGTGATAGCCGAACGTATCGGTGGACAGGTCAAAGAAACAGTCGGTATCGAGAACCTGATCTCCGTACCTCAGACTACCGGAAAGCAGTTGGCGAACGATCTTCTGACACATATCAACGACTATCCGGTCGATATATTGGAGCATCGTCGTGTAGACAAAGTCGAACTAGACGGAGCGGCGAAACTTCTGACCACTTCTACCGGTGAACGTTTTTCTGCTCCTGCTGTTATCGTGGCGACAGGTGCAAGCTGGCGCAAGTTGAATGTTCCGGGCGAAGCGGAATATATCGGGAGGGGGGTCGCTTTTTGTCCTCACTGCGACGGTCCATTCTATAAAGACAAGCACGTAGCGGTTGTCGGCGGTGGAAATTCGGGTATTGAAGCGGCTATAGATTTGGCAGGCATTTGCTCGAAAGTGACGGTGCTGGAGTTTATGGACGAGCTGAAAGCCGATCAAGTGCTGCAGGAAAAAGCGAAGAGCCTGCCGAATGTGGAAATTTTCTTGCATTCCCAATCTTTGGAAGTGATCGGTAACGGCGATAAGGTGACAGGTCTTCGTGTAAAAGACCGTAAGACGGAAGTGGAGCGGGTGATTGATCTGGATGGTATCTTCGTCCAAATTGGTCTGGCTGCCAATAGCGGCGTGTTCCGCGATGTTGTCGAAACAAATAAACCGGGTGAGATTGTAATCGATGCGCATTGCCGGACAAATGTTCCCGGTATCTATGCGGCGGGCGATGTCTCGACTGTACCCTATAAACAGATAATCATAGCGATGGGAGAAGGGGCAAAAGCGGCTCTGTCTGCTTTTGAAGACCGTATGAGAGGTTTAATCGGTTAATATTTAGTATTTGCTATGAATGAAGGAGGTGCGCCAAAACACCTCCTTCATGATCTTTTGTGCCTAAATATCTACTTATTGCAAATTGATCTCATCCACAAACAAGAACGCCGGATTACCTGCACCTCCGTGCCATGACGGAAGTTTGTCGCTCTTGATGATGACTTCGACATAGCGGGCTTTTACCGGGGAGAAGGAGATTTCCTGCGGATAAAGGCCGTCTTTGTCGTTTTTACCTAAAGACGGGATTGTTTTGGATGCTACCTCCTTGAAGTTCTGTCCGTCGTCCGATACCTTTACGGTAACGCCTGCCGCCCCCATAATCCAGTCCCCTTTCACAACATTCGTGTTGAAAGAGACTTTGCTGAATTCAGTCGGTTCTTTCAGGTCGATAACGGCGTCCAAATCCTTGCCTTGGAATCCTAACCAGCGTCCGGTCTTGTAGTTGTCGTTGCCGCTCAGACCATCGGTCAGTTCCGGGCCTCCGTTGAAGTTATACCCTCTGCTGGGAGCTACTTTCAATGTGACCGGCTTAGCCGTCGCCTTGTTGAAGTCGATCTTTTCAGAGAAGATGCGGCTGTTTCCAGTCGGGCGGACAGCTACGGCTTTAACTTCTGCATTTTGCTTGATGCGGAGAGGGGCTTCGTATTTCGGGCTGGTTGCTGTCGGTTCGCTGCCGTCAAGCGTATAATGGATATCGGCGGTACCTTCGGTTTCGAGTGTCACGACGATTTCACCTTTGTCACCGTCGGTAGCGAAAGAGGCGCGAATGTCGAAGATATGTTTGGCGTAGTTGTAACCTAAGCGGTCGTAAAGTTCGGTCATACGAACCAAGCGCGGCAGGAACGCTTTGAAATCCTTCGGAGCGTTTGTCCATTGCACTTCTGCCAATGCATCCATACGCGGCAATACCATATATTCGACCTGGCTGAATGTCGGGATATATTCTGTCCAAAGGTTTGCCTGCACACCGGTTACATATTTCTGGTACTCTTCCGGGATTCCGGCAGTCGGTTCGAATGAATAGACGCGTTCCAACGGCAGGTAACCACCGATGGCAAGCGGGTCGTGTTCTGTGTCGGTTGACTGATAGTAGTCGAAATACAGGTAAGAGTTAGGTGTCATAATCACATTATGTTTTTGTTTGGCAGCTTCGATACCTCCGTCTACTCCGCGCCAGCTCATCACCGTTGCGTTCGGAGCCAGTCCGCCTTCCAGGATTTCATCCCAGCCGACCAGTTTCTTTCCTTTCGACTTCAGCAAATCGCCCATCCGGTGGATGAAATAACTTTCCAGTTCTTCTTCATTCTTCAGGCGATACAGGTTTAGTTTCTGCTTCCGTT
>ERZ791858.1085-NODE-1085-length-16447-cov-3.236701_pt1 | contig 16447 bp, 11 predicted proteins | sample MGYA00510284_ERZ791858 | MGnify/ENA primary metagenome ERZ791858 (study PRJEB30046, sample SAMN00792077) | human gut metagenome | study: EMG produced TPA metagenomics assembly of the A metagenome-wide association study of gut microbiota in type 2... | reverse complement strand
CTCGATTTGATTGATAAAGTCGGGAATATCGCGGTAGTGCGAATAGAACGTGCGGCGCGTAAGGCCGGCGCGCTCGGTGAGCGACGCAACGTTAATGCGCGAAAGGTCGCCGCTTTCGGCAAGCTCGCTGGCAAGTGCCTGGCGAAGGGCACGCTGCGAACGAAGGGACCGGCGATCGCATTTCTCGAGCTGGGACAAGCATCCTCCTTGTTACTCAGTCTGCGCGCTATTGCACAGTGCGAGTATTATTGCACACCGTGTGCATCAACACGTAAAGGCAATATTTGGAATGTGGCAGAGGGACTGTCCCTTTGTCACATTCACCCTTGTCGCAGAACCCCACCTACATTTTTCGAGTTATTCGGCCTCACTGCCAATCCTCCGTGAATGTCATACGGAATACTCGAGCCGCTTTGTTTTTATTTGGGCGTTTATTCGCTCACTTTTCACAGAATCGAACACCGTAAAGGACGCAGGCGGTTCGAAGAAGGCCCTTCTCGTCAGTAAGCACCCTCGGAAAGGCCGAATAACTCGATTTTTGCTGGTGGCGCAAACGGTGTTGCCAAAAACCGGCCTTGCTCGCCCGCAACGCGGCAAATTGACTATCTCAATGTCGTAGCGAGTTGCGACTTGATCCCGTTAATAGGACTAACAATGGCCCCACGCGTTGCATCATGCCGGTAACAATCGATAAGGAGGCCGACATGAACAACCACGCAAACGATAGCATCAGCGTTACTGGCAAGGACCTTGTCCTCAGCTGCATCAGAAGCCAAGAGCTGCGAGACCACATGCGCAAATACTTATACTGGCCGGCACCAATCATCGCTGGCTCTCTTAAGACGCTTGATGAAAAGCGCACCATGCTCGAGCAACTCCGCAAGGAGGTTTCGCCAGAGCTGACCGAAGATATCGATTCGCATCTCGCCCAACTTAACAGCGCGCTTGAAATGCTCGACAACATCGAGCGCGGCCGCGGAATCCTCCTGTTGCACGTCATGGTCTACAACGAGGAGGAACGCGGCGCCGACGCCCTTGACGGTCCCTTCCCCACCGCATCCTGGGAAGCCGCGCAAACGCTCATGAAGCGCTACATCGAAGAGTATCCTGAAGACGACTGGTCCGAATCGTACTGGAAGATCGACCTATACACCTCAGAAGACCTGCACGAACATCAAACGGCGCAGCCCTCCCTGTCGTTCGCGGCAACCAGGGATGGCGAGCTTATATTTCTCCGCGATCAGCGCAATAACCGCACTCGCAAATCGTATGTCGAAAGCGCCTGGCGAAACGATAGCAGGCGGTTCTGCGCGAACAACGAGCCTATCTACACGCCGTGGGTACCGGGCGACATCCTCAAAATCGACGGTCGCCCCTTCGATCACGGGCCTCGCTTTGCCATTGTGCTCGAAAACGACTACGAGCACACGCTCCGGGGACAGATCTGGTGTGCGGGCCCCAGCAGAGATCACGGCGTTAAGGAGGGTTCGCCTTCATCCGGCACCTTCAGCGACAGTCTCTTGGACCCCTTCATCCCCTCTGCCCTCTACACCGGCGAGCGCTATACCGGCGACTTGCCGGACGACTGCGCCTTTATGCTCGAGCTCTCGCAAAAGTTGCACGATGATCCCGACTACGGCAAACAATGGTCCGAGGGTTCCGTCGGACATGACTGCCTTCAGCCGTATCGCAAGCCCGCCAGCCAATGTGAGTTGGATATTCGTCCGGACATCTTTGAGTTTTTGGACTCGCGCAGCATTAAGGAGCATCTTCAACGAATCAACTACGAGCTCACCACGCCCGTAGCGGCTTTTATCGTCAATTGCTCGCATAAAGCAACGCTACAGCAAAAGCTCGAAGGCTGGCAAAAGATCATCGACAATATGCCCAATTGCGCCATGAGCCGCAGAAACGACACGATCAACATCCCGGACTTCCATGCCTTTCTGCGCAATGTCATCAGGCAGGAGCAAAGAAAGCTCGCGCACTTTAAAAGGACAGACGGCCAGAGTCTGTATTTCTTTGATGACTACTCATGGGACCGGCGCGGGCAGGGCGGTTGTCTTTACGGCCCGTACAGCAGTTATCAAAAGTGCTTCGATGCAACCTGGAAAGGGCTCGACGGTGACGATCCCAAAGCCATCAGGATCACTCGTCGTCCCATCGACCCAGACGAAGATCACTATGCCGACGACATGGTCTTACTCAATGCGAACGGCGAAGTAATGTCTTGCGATTATCGCAACAAAAGCGAGTGGGACGAGGCGGGCACCGCCAGCGATTTCGAGGACATGTGGTTTGATATCCCAACGCCCTTCCATGCCGGAGACATCGTCTGCAACCTCCAACGTCCCGACGAGCCGATGGTGCTATTTGACCTGCAAACTTGGGGATCCGAACGAGTCGACAAAGAGCTGGCCTCCTCCGTCTACAAAGAGCGCCTCGTGCAAAAGGCCGACAAGCTATTGCGTTGGCACCGATATGACGGCGACACCAGCGACATGTACGCCTACGGCTGCCAAGTCTCATCCGCCTTGCATTTCCCCTTCTACATTGGGGAGCCTGAGGGCTTTCTTTTGGACATCGATTATTACCGCAAGCCGCTCAAGTCAGAGGAGCGAATCCTTTACGGCGTCAGGGCATATGTCAAAGGCGACCTGGCGGTTGACTCACTCGCCGCGATGGCCAGCGCATGCGAGCTACAAGCACTGGCGGAGAAAAAGGTGCGTGGCTTCGAGGACGCAGACAGTTGGCTCAAGGACCGCTACCCGGAGCTGTTCGATGCGACGATAGACCCTTTGCTAAAGGGAGATAGTACCGGTTGCTAGGATTAAGGGGCCAACGCCTCAGCGGCGGTGACCCCTTCTGTTACGCTTCGATGCGCTGTTCATCAGCACATCAGCGGTACCATTCCTCCAAATTGCGCGACCACGCATACTCCCAAGTGATCTCTGCGGGAGGTTCGACGATTTGAAGATAGGCCTCCCACATGAGCATGGCTATTTTCTTGAACGGAAGAAATCCGCACGCTCCGCCGAACGCGGGAACCACGATTCGCTGACGTGAGGTTCGCATCGCTTCCATAAGCGTTGTCCTCATGCATTGATAGACAACCAAGGGGTCAACGATGGGAGTGGGGACCCGCATGGTTGGAGTGTGTATGAGCAGAATGTCCTCGTGCCCGGGAATTGGAACTGAAAAGCTCGTACCAACCGGCTGCTCGCCGTAAAACCGCTCCATAATAACCGTTCGCACTCGTTCGGCAAGCTCCGGTCCATACTTATCGGTTATCGCTAGGTCGTAATTGCCATCCATCAAGCCATATGAGTTCGCCGGCGATACGACGGCATCGATTTCAGGCTGCTGTTCGACAAACGCCTTAAAATCACAGCAATGCACCGCAATGCCTCTGTAGCCCCTAAATGTGTCCTCCCAGGCCTCCGCCATACCGGTGCTGTTCGTCACAAGATCCAGCATTATATTCTCCATGGCAATCCTTTCAGTACGCGCACCCCCCATGCACCAGTGCGTTTCCAAAAGTATGTTTGCCGCGAGATTCATATCAGACCCGTTAATGGGACCACAAAGCACAACCTCTGATGGATGCTAACGGCAACGACCGAATTGGAGGTTGCTATGGACAGCAAAGCAGATACCGTGATCACCGATGCCGGCAGGGAGCTCGTTTGCAGTTGCATCAAGGACGATGAGCTGCGTGTTCATATGTTCAAACACATGGGAATGGCAGATGGCTCCCTCTGTAGAATCATCGGCGGTTCCCTCAAGACGCTCGACGAAAAACGAGCCATGCTCGAGCAGCTTCGCAAAGAGGTCTCATCGGATTACGCTGAAGCGATTGACTCCGGCCTTGACCAGCTCAACAGCGCGCTCGATATGCTTTACAACGTTGACCGCGACCACGGCATCTTGCTGGTCTCCGGCATGTTTTACAGTGAAGAGGAGCGCGGGCACGACACCTTTGACGGCCCCTTCCCCGTTGCCTCATGGGGAGCTGCGCAAACCCTCATGAAGCAATACGTCGATGATGACCCCGATGAAGATTGGTCCGAATCATTCTGGCAGATTAAGCTCTATACCGCCGAAGACTTACACGACCGCCCGTGCGCTCAAGCCTCGCTGATATTCGCCGCGACCATGGCTGGCGATTTGGTCTTTTTGAGCGATCGCCGGAATCAGCGGACTCCGCACCAAAGCATCGATCACTTGCCGTGGAACAATAGCAAGCACTTCTGCGCCAATGGCGAGGTCTTTTACACTCCCTGGGTCCCCGGCGACATCATCAAGATCGACGGTCGGCCCTTCGATCACGGTCCCCGTTTTGTCATCGTGCTCGAAGACGACTACGATAGTTCGTTCAAAGGCCAGGTTTGGTGTGCCTATCCGAGCAAAATCTACGGCGTTGAGGAAGGCAATCTCCGCTTGAGGGATTTCACGGACGGCTTCCTCGACGACTTCACGCCCTCTGCCCTCTATACCGCCGAACGTTATACCGGCGAATTGCCCGATGATTGCTCCTTTATGCTCGAACTCTCGAAAAAGCTGCACGATGACCCCAGCTACGGCAAACAATGGTCGGACGGATCGGTCGTACACGACTGCCTGCAGCCATACCGCACATCGGCCGGTCCCAGTGCCAACGCTATACGTTCGGACATTCTCGAGTTTCTCGACTCGCCTGACATCAAGGAGCATTTGAGAGACATCGGCTACGAGTTCACCACGTCCGAGGCGGCATTTATTGTTGCCCGTTCGAACGAAAAGGCGCTACGGCAGAAGATCAAGGGCTGGCAAAAGATTATCAACAACATGCCCAATTGTGCGATGAACAGGCGATACGGCACGTTCAATATCCCCAACTTCCATGTCTTTCTTCGCGACGTCATCAGATGGGAGCGCAAGAAAATCGCCCGGTTCAAACAGCCTGGCAAGCACATGTATTTCTTTGAGGACAAGACGGGAAGTCCCCATGAGAGCGGGTGCAATTATGGCCCCTACACCAGCTACGAAAAATGTTTCGAGGCAATCTGGAATGAGCTTGAGGAGGAAAATCCTACCTCGATAGAAATAACGCGCCGCCCGATCGATCCGGACGAAGACTACTATGCCGCCGACAGGCTCATGCTCAACGCAAAAGGCGAAATTATGGACTGCCAGCTGAGCTGCATCGACATGGAACGCGAGGGCGAAGACCCCACTTTCGCTTTTGAGTTGATGTGGTTTGACATCCCGACGCCATTCCACGCCGGCGACATCATTTGTCGTCACGGCGACCCTGGCGACCCCATGCTGCTTCTCAATATGCAGACATGGACCACGCAGCGGGTCATGGATGAGCTTCCGCCTTCCACCTACAGGGAATGCGCCGCAAAAAATGCCGACGACCTGCTCAGACACCATCGGCAAAATGGCGATACGAGCGACATGTACGCCTACGGCTGTCAGATTGAATATCCCCTGGAGTACCCCGTCTATATCGGAGAGCCGAGTTGTTTTCTTCTCGACATGGAATACTGCCGCGTCCCGCTCAAGCCGGAGGCGAGAATTCTGTACGGCGTGCGTGCATATTTCGACGGCTACCTGGGTCTTGACTCGCTTATTGCGCTATCAAGTCTTTACGAGCTGCAGGCGCTGGTCAAGAAAAAAGCCGAGCTGTTTGAAAGGGAAGACGGCGGGCTCAAAACCCGCTATCCGGAGCTGTTCGATGACACGATAGCCCCGCCGGCACGATTCAAAACAAAGAGGAGCTAGCCATGGACATCTTGGATTTTGTTGACTCGCGGGACATTCGGGAGCATCTCCGCAGCATCGATTTTCGGCCTAGCACCGTCGAAGCCGCCTATCTCGTTTGGTTTTCGAAGACCGCCACGCTCGAGCAGAAATGCGAAGCCTGGCGGGAGATCGCCCGAACCATGCCCAATTGTTCATTGGAAGCTACTTATGCCGGTCTCGGAAGGCCGGCCATCCCCGATTTCCATGCTTTTTTGCACTGGACAATTGATTACAACAAGCGGTGTCTCGATGCATTTATGAGTGGGACGGGCTACGTTTATCAGTATGAAGAGGAGATTGTGCCCGACGGGCAACTTTGTGGGGCCTTCGGCGCGCCATTCAGCTGTTATGAGAAATGTGCCGAGGCGTTGCGCGGTGATGATGAACTGGCGAGCCGTCCAGAGACACGCGTACGCATCACCCGGTGCCCGCTCGATATCGATGAAGCTCATCGCCGGGAAGATTGGCTCATGGTGAACGGCAAAGGTGAGCCCCTTTCCGTTTATTGCCCTTCAGCCGGCCCCGTTGAGAACGATTGGGAGATCGCATTCGAGTTCATCTGGGTCGATATCCCCACGCCGTTCCATACCGGCGATATCGTCTGGACGCCGCCAGGCAGTGTCCGTGAGCCGTTCACGTTGTTCGATCTGCCCACGTGGGACCGGGCTCGGCATGAGGCAGAGCTTCGGCAGGCAGACCGTTCTGACGAATGGCTTGATCATGCGCAGCAGCGCCTCGAGCACTATCGCCATGCAGGGGATATCAGCAACATGCGTGCCACTGGCTGCTCGATTACCTACAACGAGACGTTTCCCCTCTACATCGGCGAACCAGACCCGCTTTACCTGAATCTTGAGTACTATCGCAAACCACTCGAAGACGAGCAACGAATTTTAATCGCCGCCCAGGCCTACCTGCGCGGCGACCTGTATGTCGACTCACTCATCGCGTTTATCGACACCATAAGGATGGAGTCCAAGGCAAAGCGCAACCTGAAAGAGCTACGTCTGGATCAGGCACCGCTCAAGGAGAAGTACCCGCAGCTATTTAAGTAGAGGCCGTCATGTCCGAATCCACAAGAAGTCGCACCAACAACTCGGAGACTATCGTGCACGAAGAAATAATCAACCTGATCGAATCTCCGGAGCTGCGAGAGCATTTGCTGCATAATCCACAGCTGCTGAGCGGCGATGATTACTCACAGATCATCGGTGGCGCATCGATTGAAATCAACCGCAAACGGGAGATGCTCAGCAGGCTGATTGTTGCCGAGCGAAACTCGTCAGACGACACTTTTGATTGGTACGATCCAGAGGATTGTATCGATTACATCGACGACTGCTTGAACGTGCTAAAGGCCGTCGACGGAAACAAGAAAATGCTGCTCATCAGCGAAATTAGCTTTGTCGATAGCGAAGTGGGATCTGCCATCACGCATGGCCCCTTCCCCGTGGCATCGTGGCCGGCCGCCCTGACGGCAATGAGGACATACGCAGACAAGTGGAGCGGAAAGACAGATTTATCGTCCTCATATTGGATGATTGAGCTGTTCAACCTTGCCAACGACCCAAGCTGTTCATACCCCTACGACGGCTTTCTAGAGCCGGACTACACTTACTACGCAAACGCCTCCGGCGAAATCCAATACATCTGCAGAGAAGAAGAGGGGGAATGTGGCGAGGCGCTCGATTGCATTGTGGGCGAAATCTTTGGACCGTGGTTTAAAGGGGCATACATTGGCCTGCCCACGCCGTACAAAAAAGGCGACATTCTTGAGATTGACTGCAGGCCCTGGGCACCAGGACCTTGTTATTGCCTGGTGGCGAACTCGAAATTGGACTGTCTGTACCTCGATCGCGATGGACAGATTTACTGCGGCTCTATCCCCTATGGCAGCTGCTTTGCCGGATGGGCACACACGAACCTGATGTTGTCGCCCGTGCTCAGAGCAAGGAAAGTGACACAACCCTTACCGGAAGAATGCGCTACCTTGCAAGCGATCGAGCTGGACCGGATAGAGGACTTGCTAGAAGAGTGTGCCGGCAACAAGGAGAAAGAGCCCGGCTGGCTGGATATATATCGGCATCGCGCGCGGTGATGGAGGCCACGGAGAAGCCATAGCGATCCCCCTTGGCAGGTCTCGTCCACAATCTCTACTCAGCATCTAAATCTACATAGATATGAAAGGGGCCGTGTCCAACAAGGCACGGCCCGTGAATGAGGACCAAGATAGCTTTGAGCGATATCAAGGTATTTTACGCCGCCCAAGCCCCGTATTTAATGTCGAACTTGGGCGGCGGCTTTCCCATTAATCAATCGAACGCCATGCTTAGGACGATTTTTTTCATCGTCTCCTTTGCCTCGTCAAGACGACTGCCCTTGAAGAAATACCAAATCATCAGGTCGACTTCATGGAAGCCAATATCTGGGGCGGAGCCGTTATTTGAACCAACTGTCTGGTTTTCCTGCTTTCGCCACTCATTAATACCATCAACGATATGGCTGTAAAGATCGAGATATCCCAGATAGCCCCGAGCGACCTGGGCGTCAGCGTTTTTATCACCCTCGTCAGGTGTGGCAACGAGTTTGTTAATCGTAGCTCTAATCCATGCATATCGGTTTCCATAGCGGCTCAATGGAGTGTCATTGTATTTCTTACACCATTCGTTAAGCCACTCACTCTCATTGTTGCCGTAATCAATATAAGCATCTGCAAAATAAGGAAGCATTGTGCCGACGACCGTGTCATAGATGCAGAAGTTGTCCGTATCATAGATATAAGAGTCGTTCACCTCACGCCTGCTTAGATTGCGACAGCCATGATGGCAAAACTTTGTTGCAAAGGAAAAATTGCTTCGATTGCACTTAAGGTCGCTAGGGTCCTCGTCCGGCAATAATTTATAAGTCATATTAGTTGTAGCGCGCGCAATGCTGGCAACAAGATTCGCTCGAGACTCAGGATCTTTTCCCAACAGACTAGAGCTCAGCTCATTATTATTCGCGTACCGATTCACAAGATATGCCGCAGTTATTAGCGTCCCGCCAGTAAGCTCGACTTCGCCCTTATCCTCTTCGATTTCGCAAAGCCGTTTGAGCTCGGCATTCATCTTGGCCATTAGCTCATCTTGGCTACCCTTTACCGTCACTGCAGCCAAATGCGTCGAATTCATTTTATTAGTAAAATAAACAGCCTCCCGGATGGCGCAGGCATCGCCATTTGAGGCATCCACATACTTTTCGTGAATTGTGTCCTGATCAATCCACGTGTAATTCGAGTCGTTATTCACCAGGCCATTCACAAAGGCAATATTTTTATCGCTAAAAACTGGGAAACCTTTCTGGTCTAAGTCAAACTCGTAATACTTATCCGGATGAAGTGAAGCCTCAACGGAAGAAACGAGTCGCCTAACATTCCGATCTTTACGCGTTGTCATTGGACGCTCCTTTCTGGGCCCAGCAGAAGCTCGCTTGGCTTTGCTCTTAATTCGATGGTAATTCGTGGCTCACTTAAAAGCAGCTTCTTGGCTGCTGAACGGTTAGCTTCTGTTGGTAGACGCATCGCCGGGCTCTTTGCGAACTGCCATCCGCAGACATTAAACCCGACCCGTGGCATATGAGCGCCACGGGCCGGACTGTCGTTATCGGCTGCGGCCTCAGCCGAAAACTCGCATGCAGAATGGTTCCGCGCCATCGGGGCTCATGCGGACCAAGGCGTCCGCATTGCAGTGGGCCTCCGCGAATACCGCATCGTTGTTTCGATCCCCAGCCGCAAAGCAGCCCGCTAAGATCGCCGCCGTCGGGCTGAGCATGTTGCGCAGGTCGCGCAGGATTGCATTTACCGGGCGGTTGTCGTCTAGCATTTCGAGTCCATCGATTACGACCACGATGTTCTCTAGCACTGCTCTGTTCCACGTTTGATCCCCAAGCAACCAGCTCGTTAAAAGGTCCATGGTCATGTTGTCTTCGGCAAAGATGCCCAAGTTGCGCTGCTTGAGGCGCATCGTTGCACGGATTGTCTCAACCTGTTGTTCCTCAGGATCCTCTGACACCTTGCCATTCATCTCAGCGCGAACAAGTCGGGCAATCGCATCCTCTTCACGCTCCCGAATCGGCGCGTAAAGCACGGCGCACTGCTCACTCAGGCGCAAGGTCGCATACACCAGCACGTTCGAGACATCTTCATGCGCACCGCCAATCACACTGAGCTTGCCCAGCCCAATGCCGCCACCTAGGGCATCATCGACCGGCATACCGGTCTTCAACACTCTCGGGGCTTCAAGCACCGACGTCTCCATAACGCGATCGAGCCCAGAAACCAGCCGACTGTAAAACCCGCTGAGGTCAAAACCCTCATCATCACGCTCTCCACGATTCCCGCCACGCCGATTCGAGGACGGCGGCATCACACCCGGGAAGCTCACCATCTCGCCCATACTCACAGAACGCCCGATTCGACCGTCCTTAGAGTCCATCTTTAGCGTCATCGCAACCCTCCTAACGCCTACCGCGCTTACCAGTAGCCTTGAAATTCCAAATCGGCTTGAGTCGGTGAATAACTTCGACCGTCGGGTCCATGAGTCTCAGTGCATCATCCGCAGGCTTATACGCTTCGGGCGACTCATCGAGCGTCATCTCGCATGCGCTCGGACAGTAGATGCCGGCATCGCGCATCTCGTTAACGAACGACCTGGTATCGAGCGTTTGGAACGCTTTGGTGCGGCTCATCGCACGACCCGTCCCATGCGGCGCCGAGCAGTTCCAGTCCTCGTTTCCCTTGCCGCGCGCAATAACGGCACCGTCGCGCATGTTGAACGGAATCAGCACCATCTCGCCCGTATGAGCGCTAATGGCGCCCTTGCGAATCATGCCGCCTTCCGAGATGTAGTTGTGCATGGTGGTAAAGCCGTCTCCGTCGAGTCGAATTCCCGTACGCTCAACAATCTGTGCGACAATCGCCTTGCGGTTCTGATTCGAGAAGCGTTGGCAGTTATGCATATCGACGAGATACTCGGCAGAAAGATCTCCCACGAGATACTTAAGCTCGTCGGGGATATCTGCCATGCACGTCTTCTGCGCCAGCGCCTGATGGTGCTCCGCCGTCTGTTTGCCCATGGAGCGCGAGCCGGTGTGCACGACCAGATATTGGCACCCATCCTCGTCCTCGTCGAGTTCAATGAAGTGGTTGCCGCCGCCCAGCGTGCCCATGGAGCGCTCAACCTTGCGTTTATCCTGCAACCAATCACGCGACTCCATGTCAAAGTCCGCGAGTGCGCAGGCAGGATCGCGATGAAGGCTAAAGCCCGTGGGCACCGCGCGCTTCACATCGCGATTGAACTGAATGAGGTCGTCGCGCGCAATGGTCTCCGCAAGCGGCACACAGTACATCCCGCATCCGATGTCAACCCCCACCAGGTTGGGAATCACCTTGTCGCCCAAGTTTGCCGTAAAGCCAATCACGCAGCCCTTGCCCTTATGGGAATCGGGCATGATGCGGATCTTGGCGCCTTCAAACGCCGGGCAGCTGGAAATCTCCTCGATCTGCTCCTTGGTTGAATCCTCAAGATTCTCGGCAAAGACTTTGATGTCTACCATCGCATTTCTCCTGTTCTGATCCTTGTAAACCGGAATCGACCCCAAGCCAATAGAGCGCATGTCACACCAACCAGCCAAACCGCCGATCTCCGTTTAACCACCTTTCGCCCTATTCGGGCTCTTATTGCTGCGAATACTACGGTCGCGCGGGCTACAATGAGTCCCAATAACGGGTCTTGTTTTAAATCTCCGGTTGGTACGATGCCGGCGAAAGGAGACAACGTGGCGAACAGGCCAAATCAAAAGCTCAGGCTTCTGTTCCTGCTTAAAACCTTGATGGAAAAGACCGACAGCACGCACGGGCTCACGACGCAGCAGATCATCGAGGAGCTCGCCTATCACGATCTCGAGGCCGAACGCAAGGCCATCTATCGCGACCTACAAACGCTTCGCGACTTTGGGCTCAACATCAACCAGCGCGGTGGCAAGGAATGGGCGCTGGTCTCACGCCCGCTCGAACTGCAAGAACTCATCATGCTTGTTGACGCCGTGCAGAGTTCGCCGTTTTTGACCGATGAGTTGACCGACCACCTCCTCGGCAAGCTGCAGAGCCTCGCCAGCCTGGGCGAACGCGAGCTAATGCACAAGCGTGTCGACGTGCCTTCGCGCGTGAAGATGCAAAACTCCGATGCTCTGCACAATATCGACCTTATCCAGCAAGCCATGCGCGAAAAGCGCAAGATCCGCTTCCGCTACTTCCACTACAACACCGCCAAGCAAAAGGCCTTCAACCATGACGGAAAGACCTACGAGCTCACACCCGTGCGCCTTATCTACTCCGACGAACTCTATTACATGATCGGGTTTCGAGATAAATGGGCCAATGCTGGATCAGGCCATCAGCCGTTCACGCCCTACCGCGTCGATCGCATGCTCGATGTTACGGTGTCCGAAGAGTCCGCGACCAAAGATCCGCGTATCGCAGGCTATGTCCTCGAAGATCACGTCTCGCCATCATTTGGCGTGTATGCGGCGGACAAGACCACTGTGGTGCTGGAACTCGATGACCGTGCGATGAACCCGCTCATCGACAAGTTCGGGCTCGACGCCGTTGTGTTTGAGAACCAGGATGGGCGCCTGTTGGCTACCGTCAAAGCCCCGCTGTCGCCGCAGTTCTTTGGCTGGCTGCTGCAACTCAGCACGTTCATTAAGATCGTTCAGCCCCAGAGCGCCATCGATACGTATCTCGACTATCTCGATAGCACGCGTGCGCTCTACCAGGAAGACAGGTAATACTGCCATGAACATGACCCCCAAATTTAACGTATCGTTCGAGCGCCTGAATCCCGAACAGCGCGAGGCCGTCGAATGCCTAGATGGTCCGCTGCTCGTCATTGCCGGCCCCGGCACCGGCAAGACGCAGCTACTGAGCCTGCGAGCGGCGAACATCCTGGCCAAGTGCGATGTCGCCCCGCACAACATCCTCTGCCTCACCTATACCGAGGCGGGCGCGGAGGCCATGCGTAAACGCCTGATTGAGCTCATCGGGCGCGACGCCTACGGCATCGAAGTCAGCACGTTCCACGGATTTGCAAGCAGCATCAGGTCGCGCTTTCCCGAGTACTTCATGCGCCCTTCGACCGACACGCTTGTTACCAGCCTGCACCAGCAAGAGATTTTTGATCGGCTGCTCAAATCGCTGCCCTTTGGGTCGCCCTTGGGCGGAGGGTCGCCCGATATGCCCGCGCAAAACATCGGCAAGATGATTGGCTTTGTCTCCAAGATCAAACGCAGTGGCCTGGACTACGACACGCTGGGCGCCATCGCGCAGCAGAATATCGACGCCGCTGCCTGGCTCACCGAGCATTCCGAGCTGCTTACGCTCGCCTGCGAAAGGGCAAGCGCCGCGTTGGCAGAACGCTTTGAGGAGGAGGTCGAGCGTGTCTGCGCCATGGCGCCCACAGCGCTCACCCGCCCGATCGACTGTCCTGCCGGCACGTATGTACCGTACATTCTTGAGTTGCGCGACACCGTTCGCCGCACCGAGCTTATTGACGAGAAGGGAAAGTCGTCGGGATACACCAAGGTACGCGACCAATTCTTTGGCGGTAGCAACTCCCAAGGACGTACGTTTAAAATTGCCGAGCAAAGCGAGCGACTTAAGGCTGCTTGCGACGTTGCACGTCGCTACCAGAGCGAGCTCAACCAGCATCATCTCTACGATTACGACGACATGATCGGCGACTTTGTTAACGCCGTCGAGCACAACGACGCATTGCGCCAAATCCTCCAGGACACCTATAGCTACATTCAGGTCGACGAATTCCAGGACACCAATGGTGCCCAGATGCGCATCATCGAGCTGCTCTGCGACGGCGTTGGTGCGCCCAATATCATGGCCGTCGGCGATGATGATCAGGCCATCATGCGTTTTCAGGGCGCCACGATCGAATGTGCTAACCAGTTTGCGGCCGAGTTCTCGCCCCGGAGCATCGTGCTCAAGACCAACTATCGCTCCACGCCCGCCATCGTTGAGCTTGGTCAAGCTATCGCACGGCAAATTGAATATCGCCTCGACGCCAGCTCGAATAAGTCAATCGAAGCCTTTAAGCCTCAAGGCGATCAGGTCAGCTTTAGCGAGAACGTCTACACCGGCAAAGCCGAGGAATACGCCGCCGTTGCCGCGAGCATTAGGCAGAGGATTGATGCTGGCTACCTCGATGACTGCGAAGATCCCGATGAAGGAATTGCAGTCATCTCTGCCAAACACGCCGCATTGCGCTCGCTGATTCCCTTCCTCGTTAAGGAGAACGTGCCGTTTTCGTATCGCGAGCGGCAGAATCTCTTTGCCTCCGAGCGTATGCAGACGACGTTGGCACTGTTGCGTTGCGTTACCGCGCTTGCTCGCGGGCAAAAAGGGCTGGCAAGCAGCTATCTCCCCCAGATCATTTGCGCCACCGAGCTGGGCGGAAATCATCCGTCATCCGTGGCGTTTGCGCTCAACGCCAAGCGTGAGCATCGCGGCGACTGGATGGCCGCCATGCACGAGAGCGATAACGTCCGCGTCAAAGAGCTGTACGACGGCCTTATGCAGTGGGCGGCCGAAGCCAGCACCTCCCCTGTCAGGCCACTGCTCTTTAGAATTGTCGAACGCAGCCTTGGCTATTATCAGAATTGCAAGGAACAAAATCCGCTGGGCGCAGCCGAATTCAATGCCGGCATCCGCGCCCTGCTCACCTTTGCCGAAGGTGAAATGGGAGATGCGCGCCGTATGGGACGTGCGCTTCGCCTGCCCGATATTGTCGACAAGCTCGATGCCGCTCAAAAGTTTGGCGTGAGTATCGACGCATCGATCGACCTCGGCACGCCGGGAGCTGTTCGCCTCACCAGCGCCCATAGCTCTAAGGGCCTGGAATTCGACTGCGTCTACCTGCTCGATGCCGACGACTCCACTTGGCACAAAGGCGCCGGCGGCATGAGCTTGTACCCGTCCAACCTGCTTATTCGCGAGGAAAAGGATGATGACGACGCGCGCCGCCTGCTGTTTGTCGCCATCACGCGCGCTAAACGACACCTCGAGCTGTACCGTGCCGGCGGGTCGGCACTGCAGGAGCTCACGGGGCTTATCGACTCTTGCGAGGTTTCTGCTGAAGCAGACCAGCTCAGCATTGCAATCGAAACCGAGTGGCGCGACAACTACGTGCTCGATACGCCCGAGCTCCGCGCGCTTCTGGATCCTCATACCGACGTGAAGTTTCTTTCTGCCACAGCACTCAACAACTTTGCGACGTACGAGCCTGGATGCGCAAATAGTCTGCACTTCCCTGAGAAGCAGATTGTGCGCCTGCCCACGGCGCCCACGATCCAAACCGAATTCGGCACCATCATTCACGCGATGTTCGAGGAGATCGTTAATAGAATGGAAGCCGATGGCGAGACGGCGATTGAGACAATTGAGGCCGAGTATCGCCAGCAGATTTCGTGGCTCGATTTTGCCCCCGAGGACGTCCATCGCTATTCGGAGCGCTTCGAACGCATTTGTCGTGCATTCGTCCCCTGGCTTGTCGAGCACGTCCATGGCTATCGCTGCGTCACAGAGGCGAATATGCAGTGCCTGACCACCGAAGGAACTCCGCTCTTTGGTTTTCTCGACCTGCTCCTCGTTGACGATGCAGCTAAAACGGTGCAGATTGTTGACTACAAGACTGGCTTTGGCAAAGAAGTCCCTGCAGGCTACCATCGTCAGCTCAAGTTTTACAAACTGCTGGTCGAAGCGTCACCCGAGTTTTATGGCTACACCGTCACTTCCATGGGCGACTACTATGTAGAACCCGACAAGACAACGGGCGAGCTCCGCCCGCCGTTCGCGACAACCGCCAACGCCGACGACATTGCCGAGCTCGAACAACTCATCGATGCCGTATGGTCGCGCATTGAACACGGTGCTTGGGATACCGGCGCTTTTGAGCAGAGCGATGCCCATGAGCTTGCTATCGAGGAGCAGAAGAGCTGTCGCAAAAAGGCCGACAAAGCCGAGATCGTGCAACGCGCTTACGAGCATTGGCTAGTCGAGAACCCCGGAATGTGACGAAGGGACTGTCCCTTTGTCACGCCCCGCCCACCTTTTGAATCGGCATTACCGATTGTCCGAAATGGCATTCGTGGGTAGAATAGTGTCGACGGCAGCCCAAGTTGTAGCTGGCTGGGCAGCGCCGTTGTTTGCATTAGGGGGTCAACGCCTTAGCGGCGGCGACCCCTTCTGTTGCGCTTCGAACGCTGCTTGAGTGCCTCGGAAAGGCCGACAAGCGCTGTGAAGAACGAGACCAAAGCGGTCAGAAGCCTCACGAAATCAATCAGGCCGGTCATGGGCATCACCTCCCATCAAATGGAGGGCGTTGCCCGGCACATGGAACTGCCGTCAACGATACCGATTCTATCAAAGCGCAGTTAGATATGCGAATGTTTGTTCGCATTTCAGAAGATCAAAGCTCGGGTATGGCGAAGGAACAGTTCCTTTGCCATACCCGAGCCTGTCGCCGAACTGCCACCTACATTTTTCGAGTTATTCGGCCACGCTACTGGTTCTGCATAAATGCACCGCCGGGATTATCTGAGGGTTTTTGTC
>ERZ791858.1065-NODE-1065-length-16960-cov-6.803431_pt1 | contig 16960 bp, 18 predicted proteins | sample MGYA00510284_ERZ791858 | MGnify/ENA primary metagenome ERZ791858 (study PRJEB30046, sample SAMN00792077) | human gut metagenome | study: EMG produced TPA metagenomics assembly of the A metagenome-wide association study of gut microbiota in type 2... | reverse complement strand
TATGATGCTTATGGAGAAGAAGGTCTGAAGCCCAGGGATAAGGGCGTATCAATCGATCCCGATATCAGAGTCGAAGCCGTGAAGGCGGTACTGACGGGGAAGATTTCCCAGATGCAGGCTGCTGCGAAATTTAACGTCGCGGGTTCGGCCTCTGTTGGGAAGTGGATGAAGGTGTTCAGCGAACATGGAGAGGAAGGGCTTCGTTCTCTACGTGTGGGCAAAAAAAGGGCACTTCATATGATTGATGATCCTGTTGCGCTTGAGACAGCACTGGAGCGTTCGAAAGATAAACGTATTCAGGAGCTTGAACAAAAAGTCCGCCGACTGGAATTGCAGATACTTTATTTAAAAAAGTTGAAAGCCTTAGTTCGGTAAGGGATAAGGTCAGAATTATCGACGAACTGAGGCTGCACTATCCGTTCGATCAGCTTTTGCAGATAGCTCAGATACCCAGGAGTACGTTTTACTATCATCTGAAAGTACTCCGCTCCCCGGGAAAATACGATGAAGTGAAATGCAGAATCAAAGAGATCTATGATGAGAACCTGGGCCGCTATGGTTATCGGCGGGTAGCACTGGCGCTCAGAAGAGAGGGAGGAGCGTTGAACCACAAAGTGATTCAACGCCTGATGAATGCACTTCATCTCAAAGCTGCAATAAGAGTTAAGCGCTACAGTTCCTGGCGGGGTGAACATGGGCGTGCTGCTGACAATATCCTGCAACGAAACTTCAAAGCCAGCCGGCCTAATGAAAAATGGGTCACCGATGTCACTGAATTCGCTGTCAGTGGCCGCAAACTCTACCTTTCACCCATTATTGACCTCTTTAATAACGAAGTGATTTCCTACAGTATTTCAGAGCGTCCAACCATGCCTATGATCGATGACATGCTCATTAAGGCCTTTGCCAGGCTTGATGCAGGTATCAATCCTGTTCTTCATTCTGATCAGGGCTGGCAATACCGTCATCGATGGTACCAGTATCAGCTACGGGAGTTTGGCATCATCCAAAGTATGTCCCGCAAAGGCAACTGCCTCGATAATGCCTGTGCAGAATGCTTTTTCGGGACGTTAAAATCAGAATGTTTTTACACCAGTAAATTTAAGGATATTGATGAACTTAAGCTAGCTATTGAGGATTACATTCGATACTACAATACCCGGCGAATTAGCCTTAAATTTAACGGACTCAGCCCGGTTGAATACCGCCTAAAGAGCTATCCAGGCAGAAATTAACAAGCTCTGTACTGGGATGCTGTCAGGAAACCGGAACGTCGTTGGACAGGCTCACGCAAGGGGCTGATATGAGCGAGGATCGGAAGTTCGCTGTACGATAAAGGCATTACTTAAATCGGGGCGTGTTAAAAAACAGGTAGCAGGTCACACGCGATAATCTCGGCAACCTGCCGGTCTTTTAAAAGTGTGCCATGCACAGAGCGCTTCCGTAGAAGCGCTCTGTGACGTCATTCAAGGTCAGCGTGCCGTGCAGCCATGGTTTTGCTGGTTTCTCCCAGCTGAGCCATCAGCTCAAGCACAATGGCATCGTAAGTAATGAAACAGAGCTGCTCAAATGCAGAGCCCATCGGCTGGGAAAACGGTACCGGATTGTGATCGTTTTCCTTTGTCACTGCACCAGGTAAAACCAGTATGCTGCCGGCCAGTCTGGCAATTGACGAGTCTTTCTTCATGGTCACCAGCGCCACGCCGATATCACTTTCTGCAGCTTTCTGCGCGAGACTTTTAAGGCTGCCGGTTTCGCCACTGCCGGAACCAATAATCAGCAGGTCACCCGGACGGGCACGTGGAGACGAAATGTCTCCCACCACACTCACCGAGAATCCCAGATGCATTAACCGGTTAGCAAACCCCCTGATTGCAACTCCGCTGCGTCCGGCTCCCTGCAGAAAAATGTGTCCCGCACTGCGGATCCGGGCAATCAGCTGCATCGCCTGATCCTCATCAATTTTCTGCGCATTTTGCTCTAATTCACTGAGGATGCTTCGTGTGTATTCCTGTACGCTCATTTTCAGCTCCCGGTCAGGCAATGGTACGGCCGCCATCCATAAGGATGGTCTGTCCCTGGATGTAGGAGTTTGATTTATCAGCGAGAAAAATGGCCAGGTTTGCCACGTCATCAATGGTGCCCAGGCGGCGGACCGGAATTTTTTCCAGCACCGCATCCAGATCGGCCTGCGTCGGATAGTTAACACGCATCATTTCGCCGGTATCAATCAGGCGGGGTGCAATAGCGTTAACGTTAACGCCTCTCGGTCCCAGCTCTTTTGCCAGGCCGCGGATAAGCCCCTCCCCGCCTGCTTTGCTCGCCGGATAGCTCACGCCGCCACCGGTTCCTGACAGCGCTGAACCGGAAGAAATGTAAACAATGGCCCCCTTATTGGTGAGAAAATCATCGTAAAAAGCCTTAACGGTATTGAACAAGCCGGTCAGATTGATGGAGAGAGTCTTATTCCACTCCTCAAAAGAGATATCACTGACCCGGTTAGCGAAGGCTACACCTGCATTAAGCACCAGAACGTCAATGCGCCCATACGCTGCGAAAACCTTATTACGCGCATCGACCAGAGCCTGCGGGTCAGATACATCCGTTCTGATGAAAAGTGATTTTACATCGCCGGACGTCAGTTCTTCAGCGGTTCTGATACCGTTGGCTTCATTGTAATCAGCGATGACGGTATGGGCACCACGATCCGCGAACTGTTTTGCAATCCCTTTTCCGATACCGTGCGCACCGCCGGTGATAAACACAACCTTTCCTGCAAAATTACCCATCAGCATTTTCTCCTGAATTTTTACGACCGGGAAGGACGTTCCCAGCCGGATGACCTGAATCACGACTGCTTATGCAATCAACTATTTCTTTAATAAAGGCTTAAATCAGTTCATAGCAGCTTTTAATTCCCGGTAGCTCGATTCCGGGTTCTCATTAAACAGTGCGCCGCCGACGACAATTAAATCCGCACCGGCTTCCCGGACTTTTTTTGCTATTGCAAGGTTAATGCCGCCATCGACCTCAATCAGGATATTCCGGTCGCCGATCATTTCCCGTGTATTCCTGATTTTCTCCAGGCTTTTTTCAATAAAGACCTGGCCTGGCTGTCCCGGATTAATGGTCATGATGAGAATGTAATCGATATCGTCCAGCAGATAGGTCAGTACGTTTTCAGGCGTACCCGGATTAATTACTACCCCGGCTTTACGTCCGGCCTGGCGGATCTTCTGTAAAATAAAATGCACGTGCGGAGTTGATTCATAATGTACGGAAATCATTTCTGCACCGGTACTGATAACATCATCAATATGTCTTTGCGGATCTGCCAGCATCATATGTACATCAAATTTCATTTTGCTGACTTTTTTCATTGCAGATATCTGGTTCGGACCAAATGCGATATTACTGACATAAGAACCGTCCATTAAATCAACGTGCAGTATGTCGGTATTCTCATTTTCCAGAAACCGAATCTCATCCTGCAGTCGCAGGATATTTGCTCCGAAAATTGACGGTAAAATCTGTGCCATGGTAAGCAAACCTCATTGTTCAAATCAGTGGAATACCGTGCTCAGCCAGTACGTCAGTACTTCCCACGGGCCGGTCAGTACAAAGTCAGTGCCCTGCCCCTGTAAACCTACGCCGGCACCGTGCAGGAACTGCGTTGCGCCTGGCGCCACGTAGCCGCCTAAATACATAACAACAATGCTGAACAGTAAGGTGGAGATAACGGCGCGGATGACGTTTCCGTTACTGGCCATCACGGTCATGGTTGTCATATAGATGATCGACATCAGCACACCGATGGGAAAAATCATGATGCCCGGAAATACCAGTGCGCAGAGCATGGTCAGCGGAATGGTGATAACGGTAACGGTAACGGTGGCCGGGTCACCCAGCGCCAGCGCACAGTCCATACCAATGTTCAACTCCGCGTCCTTGCCCATCTGCTTCTGCATAATTTCTTTGGCGCTTTTGCCAATCGGAGACAGACCTTCCATCAGCACGCCCACAACTTTGGGCAGCAGTACCATGACTGCGGCAACGCCCATTGCCATGGGTACAATAGTTGTCACGGGCTGACGGGTAAGGATCCCGAGCAGGCACCCGACCATGACGCCAATGATGGCGGGCTCACCAAATACGCCCAGTCGTTTCTGCACGCTTTCCAGGTCGAGGTCGAGTCTGTTCAGGCCAGGAATGACGTCGATAATTTTATTGACCAGCAGCGCAAAAGGTAATGTCCAGCCAATGTGGATCATGGTGGTGCAGGTCGTTCCTTCCAGACCGTAGTATTTCTGCCAGCGGGGAGCTATTAAATCACCGATAAACAGCGCGATGACGCTCAGGGCCACGGCTACGCCAAAACCGATAAAGAAACTGTCAAACACGAAGTAAGCCAGCGCACCAGGAACGAGGAAGTGCATATAGTTCCAGATATCCACGTTAAGCGTTCTGGTTAACTTCAGGCGAACAAGAAGCAGGTTAAGAATGATACCGACAGGCACAACCAGAGCCGCAAAAGGTGCAACCCATGCCGCTGCGCCTACTGCGGGCCATCCAATATCAGCAACGGTAAACCCGCTGCCAATTTTCGAATAATAGGCGATGGCAGGCTGCAGGGAGGTGCTCAGCAGGTTAACAACCAGACCCAGTCCGATAAAGCCGATACCGACGGTAATGCCTGATTTGATGGCCGCTCCGACTTTCATGCGGAAAACCAGGCCTAAAATAAAGATGACAAGTGGCAGGATAGCGGTAGCACCCATACCTGTTATCGTCAGCATTATGCTTTTTAACATTTCCATCCTGACCCCCTCTTAATCTGTTATTATTTCCGGATCAGCTCAGTTAGTAATTCACCAAGTTTTTTTCGCAGCGCGCCTTCATTAATGCCGGTGATAAAACCCGCGACACTCATGTGAGGCTTGCCAATATCACCTTTATAATTATTCGTTGTTAAAACAACATCGGCATGCTGCAATTCTGAAGGCAGTTCTGACATGCTGCATTTATTTATTTTGTACTGAGAGATTCCGTATTCAGCACAAACAGATTTCACCTCATCAGCAGCAAGTGTTGAGGTGGCGACTCCGCTTCCGCAGGCGACAAGAATAGTAATCATAATTTTGCTCCGGTAAGGTTATTGCATGATTTCTGAAATAAATAATGCTTCAGCTTTTTCAGACGGCAGTTCCAGGAGGTTTTGATAGAAACCTTTGTCCTGCAGCTTGCTGAACAGGGATTTCAACAGCTGCAACTGATTAGACGGGTTGGTAACCACTAAATTGATGACAAGTCGTACCGGTAATTTATCATCGCCATCAGCCTGACCGACTTCAACGGGCTCAGGCAGACGAATAATGTAAACAGAAGGTGTGTTGGCATGCGTACTGTCACAGTGCGGGATCGCCACAGAATAGCCATCAAGCAAAATACCCGTCGGGTACATGGCTTCACGCTCGCGTAGTGCCTCCAGATAGGTATCCTTCACTGTCCCCGCAGCATTCTGCCGTTCATGAATATGCTGCAGCACCTCGTCATAACTTTTGAAGTCGCCGCCATCGGTGACGCTGATAAGTACTGTATCCATAACTTCTCCCAGTAGCTTAATTTTGCTCAAGTGAGCACACATATATATACATATGAGCATTTATAGCATGCCGGTGTTTTGCGGAAACAAGCAGAGAGCAAAAGTTATAGGTCGATCACAGTAATAAACAAGAGAGCGAAATATATAATGCTCACATGAGCGCATGGCTGAATACCATATGACCATTTATTTATATCAACTGACTGAATTAAAAAGGAATATATCTGTTTACGGCTGATTAGCTGTTTCGCATGGTATCTTTGCGAAAGCGCCTGAAATCACGGAGTGGTAATTCAGCGGATGTCCTGACAACTGCAGGCGTAATGAACGGAAATCTGATTGTATGGGCTTTTCGCGAATTTGAGCCACTGTCGCTGCGTCATGAAATTTCAAAGGGGGGCGCCGGCAGTGCCCCGTATTGAAAGAGAGACCGGTGTTTTCCTGGCTTATCAGGAGTTGACCAGCTTTACAGCTGTATCAAAGTCGGTGATCAGCACATCAAGAAGGCCTGACTTAAGAGAGGCTACGATACCTTCATACTTCTGCTCTCCTCCCGCCACGCCAATCACTGTTTTCGCACTTCGCAGTTGCTCAGTGGAAATACCGAATCCCAGCCGGCTTATCGGGCTGTCAAGGATCTCTCCTTTGCTGTTGACGAGCGTGATGCAAACATCAGCCGCGATGTCATCACGGAAAAGTGGTGTCTGCCATTCTTCGGGAAAAATGTCACACAGGCTTGACGAGCCGGTTTTCCAGGCGCCAATACCAGTAATAACAACGTCCAGGCACGAATAATACTGTTGGGTGTCAACCACTGCAGGATCGCTGGCCAGTTTTTCTGCCAGATTTTCATCATCCACCCACATGGGGACATACATGGGATGTGCCTTTCCCTGAGAGATAGCTGCCAGCCGGTGTATCAGGTCTATCGGACCCTGACTGAATTCAATACCCGGATGTACGCCTGAAAGCTGCACAATATCTAAAGCAGGGAGGCTGGTCAGCTGACTCACGGTACTGGACAGAACGCGCCCCCAGGCAATACCCACCTTCATACCCCCTGTCAGGTAATTGCCCAGGTAGCTGGCTGTGATACCACCCAGCTTCTCATTTAGTTCTTCCTGGCTGTTCCAGGATTCTGATACAGAAAGCACGACGGCTTTTTGCAGACCGTATTTCTCGCAGATATTATGAGCCACTTCTTCATCAAGCATCTGCTGTTTGGGAAAAAGAAACTTAACGTATTCCTGCTCGATCGCCTCATCGATCAGGCGCGCGGCCTTGAATCGTGAGATCTCGAGTTCTTCGGCAATTTCTGTTTTGGTCTTCATCTCAACAAAATAACGGCGAACGACCAGAGAATAGATGTAGCGGGGGTCATAACCTGACCAGCGGCTGTTTTTTATACGTTTAGGCATGGCGAATTCCGTTTTAATCGAAAGGAAATATCACAAAGGTTAACCTGTTGCCCCTGATTTTAATCAAAAGAGTACACTTTTTTACGCTCGTTTGGTATTTACTGGAGTGCTTTCTTACTGCTGTGTGATGGGCAACACGCATACTGTACTTGGTTGGTAAAGCTGGCTGGCATTATACCTGCGCGTACGGCTGCCACAGGTACACGTTAGAGCCGGTATCCATGATAAAGGTTTGAAAACAGGTTGCCCGAAATGACCTTTCTTGAGTAAAGCAGTACCGCACGGGCAGTATGAATGTAGCTTCTTCACCAGGCTGGTTTTTTTACATGGTTCATCGATTCATGGTTCATCGATTAAGGTAAGAAGTGTTTTGCACAATGTATATCCGGCAATCAGATACGGCCTATAGCCCTTCTGTCACCGCCAGGTTACAGAAATCACAGGCGCTAATTTCGGTAAAACGATTAATGAATATCAGCAAAAAGTCTTCCCGGGAACTTCATAAATCATCTGCTACTCCTGAAGGGGAAAAGTCCAGGTCGTTCATCAGATGGCTTCTTTCATCAGCTTTCCTGAGCTTTCCACAGGCAGCTGGTCCCATTGCATTCTCATTGCTTGCACTCAGTATCACAGGCGACAGCAGAGGCGGAGCAGCGATGATCCTTGCCATGACGATTGCTCAGGTTATTGGCGTGATCCCGTTTACACGCCTGGGCAACCGCTTTAACTCGGTCACTTACTTCCAGCTTCTGACGCTGACTCGTTCTATGGCTTTACTCTGCATAGTACTGGCATCATGGTATAAATTGCCTTTTACGGTATTAGTCATACTTGCCAGTCTGGCCGGACTGGTAAATGGTGCAGCTCAGGGGTATTTAAGGGTGATATTAAACCACGTGGTTAACGCAAACCGTTTACCACGTGGGCTGGGTATGGCCGCGACTCTGAATGAGATGGTTTTTGTTCTGGCTCCCGTGGCCGCATCAGGACTGGGAAGCATCTCCCCGGTGTTTTCTCTGCTCGTCATTACCGCTCTGGGTATACTTCCCGTTGTTCTCATTCCCCGGCTTAATATCCGGAGCTCCCCTGCCGTGGTTAAAACCAGGCAAAGAGCACTGACAAGACCGGTTGCTTTGGTGCTTATATGCTCTACTGCAGCTGAAGCAACCGTCGCAGCCGTTGAGATAGGTGCTGTGGCGTTAGCCCTGAACTTTCGGTATGAGCCATTTTATGCCATTTTTTTCACCGTTCCCCTGTGCCTTGCCTCTGTCATGGGAGGAGTCTGGGTCAGTATCCGCAACCGGATGTCTGCACCCGGCACAGTACTTTTACATCTGTGTCTGATGATGCTAGGGGCTTTGATGGTTACTGTTAATTTCTCCGTCATTACAACCATTGTGGGTGTGATGTGTATTGGCTCTGTCATTGCCCCACTTGGAACACATTTTTCGCTTGTACTTGATGAAATGTCTCCTCCGCATCTGAAAGCCGAAGTCTTCGCCTTACTGCGAACCTCCAATGCCATGGGTGTGATATTTGCGAGTGCCCTTCTGACTGTGACATCGCTGTCATTATCACTGTTAATAATTACGATTTTTATTGGGATAGTCGCTTCAGGAATGGCTGTTGCAGTGCTGGGTAAGAAAAGCGTGATTGAGACTGATTGTGAATAACACCTCAAACAGTAGGGCTTGTTGCTTAATCAAAGACACAACACAGTTAAGATAGTTATCAGAAGATTAGTAGGAGTAAGCCGAAAAATGGCTGTCTTATTAAGCTTACATAAAAGCATTTTTACGCTTCTGGCACGAAACAGACCAGTGTACTGCAAGGTCCGCTATGAGCGAACAGCGGAAGTTCGCATTTGTCATAACAGCCGGGATCCATGACTAAAATTGGCATCTGATAATCAACCGGAAGCAGGTCAGAGCACGCCGCGCATACCTGAAAATGAAAGGCAAAATTGACCTAGTGTCATCAGCCGTACCTGGACTTCCGGGGAGCCGGCCCAACGTGACATCCTTTGGCCGTTAATCATTGTCAGCCCTGTCTACTGCTAAAACCGACAGGGCAATCCTGCAAAGCAATACGAGGGCAGCGATCAGGCATCCAGACTCTCCCGTAAGGACTGAATAAACAGCTCCATTGCTGGCGTAATGACCTTACCTGAGTGATGAGCACACACTGCAGAAAGGGTTTCAGGGCGTGGTGACAGAGGAAGTTCTTGCAACAGTCCGGCACGCAGCTCTTTCTCCACCGTGAATCGCGGTAAGTACGTCACGCCTGTATTAGCCATCACGCACTGCTTAATGCTTTCAATGCTGATGAGTTCAATGGTGGAGTCAATCGTTATTTTTCTTTGTCTGAGGACAGATTCAAACATCAGACGGAATACACATTGTTTTTCATTAATAATGAAACTAACGGGGATATGCTGATTTCCCCGAGTGAAATCAACCAGTGCTAATTCGGGAGAGGCAACGAGCACGAGAGGATGTTCGCCATAGTTTTCCATAATGAGAGAAGCATCATTGCCCACACGATAGAAAATCCCCAAATCAATTTCATTGGCCAGCAAGCTGTCACGGATTGTATAACAGTTCTGGGATTGCAGAGACAGCAACACATTCGGCGCTCTTTTCTTAAAACTCTTCAGCACCTGCGGGATCTTGTAGGAGAGCAGCGTCTCGCCCACGGCAAGGCGCAATTCACCTTCCGGTTCATCGTTTCGCTGGACAGCCTGCTTAATGCTATTTATAACGACCATCATTTCATGAATATGGGGCATCATATTCCTGGCGGCATCCGTTGGCACCATGCGGCGACCAATTTTTTCAAACAGCTGAACGCCGTATTCGGCCTCAAGTTGTCTGATCTGAAATGTAACCGTTGACTGCGTACAGCAAAGTTTACTGGCTGCTTTGGCAAACGATCCTTCTTCCAGAATGGTCCTGAGGGTTAACAAACGACGTAAGTCCAAGATTGTCTCCTGTGAAGTATTCATAATGTTGAATCATGAATGCGAAAACATTCAATATTTTTTCTTATTGGCATCCTCTAAATTAAAAAAAAAGAGGAGTTATTATGTCACTTTCAATTGCTGGCGCTTTTCTGGCTTATACTTTCATCACTGCACTTACCCCAGGTCCTAATAACATTCTGGCTCTGAGCTGCGTGCATACTCACGGGTTTCATAAAAGCCTACGTCCACTGGCTGGCATGGGGGCTGGATTTCTCATTATTATGCTCCTGTGCGCCTTATTTACCGTGGCGATAACCCGGACACTGCCTTCCGTAACCCACTGGCTGACCTGGTTAGGCGTGATTTATATTCTCTGGCTGGCACTGAAAATAGCCCGAAGCCAGCCTGCAAATAACACCCGTTCTGACGTCCCACTGAGCTTCAGAACCAGTTTTTTACTGCAGTTTGCGAATGTAAAAATCATCCTTTATGGAGTAACGGCGCTCTCTACTTTCGTCATTCCCTATACCAGCAGTCAGGTCTGGATTATTCTGATCAGCGTTCTGCTGGCTTTGATCGGTGTTTTTGGCAACCTCTGCTGGGCGGCAGCAGGACACCTTTTTCAGGCGCTTCTTCGCCAGCACGGTCGCCTGGTCAATAGGATCCTTGCAGGGGCACTGGTACTGGTCGCAGTGGATATGTTGTTGTGAAACACATACAGTTCGCTTGATCCTGTTCCCGTCATTTCAGTCGGATAAACTGACAACAGTTCTGATGTCAGTTTATCCCCCAGGGCTATAGCCCTAATGTTATGCCACGGGTTTACCCGGTATAACATGCCCCAGTAATGCCTGCACGGGGGCAGTTTTAATGTCATTGTCAAACTGGCTGACGCTGTTCAGCCTGTCGATTTGTGCCTCTGTGAGATTCGCCCCTGAAAACCCCACATTACTGACGTACTGCGCCTGGGTCCGGGGGCCAATAATAGGGATACATTCCTGTGCAGCAACCCAGGCAATAGCTACCTGGTCCGGGCTTGCCCCGTTTTCAGTGGCTATAGCCAGAACCTCGTCAAGAATGGCGCTCCGCTGTTCGTTGTTTTCCGCCTGGAATACCTTTCCGCCCATCCCTTCTGCCCTGCCTTTTTCACCGGCGCGGTATTTGCCTGTGAGCATTCCACCGCCCAGCGGGGACCAGGTTATGGGTGTTATCTGCAGCGCCTGACAGGCTTTCAGCATGTCACGTTCGGGCTGACGTGAAACCAGACTGTACTGGAACTGAGAGGCGACAATCGGCACCGCGCGAGACAGCTCGGCAAGCGTTGCTGCGCGTGCCAGCCGCCAGGCCGAAAAATTGGACAAACCGGCGTAAAGAATTTTTCCGGCTCTGGACAGATCTTCAAGCCCCCGTACCAGTTCTTCTGACGGCGTAATATCGTCAGGATGATGAACCCAGTATAAATCGATACGATCGGTTTTAAGCCGCTTCAGACTCGACTCCACCGAAGACACCATCGCCCGGCGACTGTTGCCTGTAACCAGCCCGCCAGCTGCTTTAGATGCGCCGCTCGAATATTTTGTCGCAAGAAAGAAATTCTCTCTGCGTCCCTGAAGGAGGGCCCCCAGAAACTCTTCTGATTCACCGAACTGATACACATCAGCCGTATCTATAAAGTTACCGCCATCCTCTGCAAAAGCATCTAAAATCGCCCGACTTTCGTCTAACGATGCGCCGTATCCCCACCGCATGCCAAAATTTGCCGTTCCCAGGGCTACTGAAGATACTCGAACGCCTGTATTGCCAAGGATCTGATATTTCACATTGTCACCTCTTGCTTATGTTTATGATTTACCATGTCTTTGAAGGAGACCCGGATTAGCGGGTATATGCCCATATATCATCTTATTCTTTTACGCTGACAACCTGCAATTCAGATTTGGTGAAAAATGTTCTGCAGCGCCATGACGTTGTCCGCGCCAAGACGTTCTTCAATGATGTGCTGGCAGCGCTGCCAGGACGGAAACGCGTCTCTGATAAGCGCTTCACCTTCAGGGGTGATAGAGACCTGCTGCTGCCTTTTGTCCATACCATCACGGTCAACCTGCAACCACCCCTGACGCGCCAGAACGGTGACGTTTCGTCCTACCGTAGAACGATCCAGCCCGGCGATATCACCGAGCCGGGTAAGGCTTACGGGATTATTGTTTATCACCAGCCTCATCAACGAATACTGAGCAATATTGATGCCATAGGCATCCAGCTCGGCATCGTAAATCGCGGTCATCTTACGTGTGAAATCACGCAGATTTTTACAGTAGCAGGGAGAACTCATATCCAGTGCCCATATCAAGATCAGATAACAAAAGGGATTTAAGAGCGTATACCCGCATTAGATCTGAGTCCAGAATGCGACACCGGAAAATAAACATTTGATGCAGTGACTCCCTGGCTGAACCCGAAGGTTTATTGATCTGCTGGAAAGCGTTGACGCTGATCGCAATATGCGGGTATATACACGTATATTGTTATACCCGTAGTCAGCGGACAGCGCTTTGTTCAGAGAGGAAACATGGCCATTAATTCATCAACCATAGCATCGAGTTCACCGTCACGTATTCACCCGGCTGGCCTGCTTTCAATCGGGCTGGGCAGCATCCTGAGCTCACTGGACTTATTTGTCGTCAATCTTGCCTTCCCGTCGATCAGCCGAAGTTTTCCCGAACACCCCGAGGCCACACTGTCACTGATTCTGACGATCTTCTCAGTCTGTTTTGCCTCCACTCTGGTGCTGAGCGGCCGTTTTGCTGACCGGTACGGCCGACGGACTATTTTCTCGGTAGGTCTGGCCCTGTTTGGTCTGTCGAGCCTGCTCTGCGGGCTGGCGCCCACGCTCTGGATACTCATCGCCGCGCGGGCAATACAGGGGGTTGCTGCGGCCATGCTCATCCCGACAAGCCTTGGGCTACTACTGGGTGCATATCCTCAGGAGAAGCATAAGCAGATGATCGGGTTCTGGGCAGCCACCGGCTCGGTTGCGGCCGCGGCGGGCCCTGTCCTGGGTGGCTTTCTGGTTCAGGCGGACTGGCATCTGATTTTCTTCATCAACGTGCCCATCGTGATTGGGGCTCTCATCTGTACCCGATACCTGAAAGAAAGTGCACCGCATACCGGGCCTGCCCCCGATATTGCTGGAAGCGTACTCCTGACGTCAGGAATAGCTCTCCTCACCGCCACCATAGCTCATACTTCGGAATGGGCCACCCACAAAGCCGCTATTTTCGCGGGAAGTATGGGAGCCATCGTCGTTCTGACGGTATTTGTGTACCACTGCCTGAAATCCTCCCGTCCTCTTCTCGACCTGAGTCTGTTCCATTCCCGGGCTTTCACAACGGCAACAATAGGCATGGGATGTTTTTATATGAGTTTTGCCGTTATGTTACTTGGCGGCACGATGTTTCTGACCCAGGCATGGCACCTGACCGCCGCACAGGCAGGTCTTGCTTTTGCTGCGGGACCCGGCACCGCCGTTGTCGCCTCGCTGCTTATCGGGAGGGTAAAGGCCACTCCACAGAACCTTGCTGTCGCAGGTTCCGTACTGTACTTCCTGAGTGGACTCTGGTGGTTTTTAACGCTCAGCGACCATACCGATAATGCCTGGTTACTGAACTATTTGCCCGGACTGATTATGACCGGACTCGGTGCGGGTATCGCGCAGACGGGCTTTATGGCAGGTGCGGTTTCCGGGCTTCCGGCCCATATGTATTCGACAGGAACAGGGCTGATCAACACCTCACGCCAGATTGGCGCGGCGATCGGCGTTGCGCTTTTTGTTGCTCTAAGCGGTAAAGCTGCTGCACCCGAATCCTTCCATGCAGCCTGGCTGCTGATGAGCCTGTGTGGCCTTATTGCGGCGCTGTCGGCGAATTACCTGCGCCGCAAAATTTCCCCGAAAAAGTAAATGCCTCAGCAACACGGGAGCAAGTCAATGTCCGCTCCTGGCACAAAGCAGACATACATGGCAATCCCGCCTGAGTGGATTAAGCCTGCATTCAGGTGGGTGATCGCGTCATCTTCCGGTCAGGGCCATCCGCTTAAGTGACAAGATAATCGCCGAAATGGGCGAGCATAAAGTCAACGAAGACGCGCACTTTCGGCGTCATTTTTCGGTTGCTGGGCCACATTATATGGATAGTATCGGAGCCGGTTACGCAGGTATCCAGTATTGTTTTCAGACGCCCATCAGCAACCGCGTTCCTGGCAGAGAAGTCGGTTATGCAGGCTATACCGCGCCCCGCAATGGCCATATACAGCAGCGCGTCCAGGCTATTACATACCATCGTCAGGGGAAGTGAAAACCCTTCGGCTGCGAAATCTGAGTGTTCCAGCGGCCACGGGTACACCTTTCCGGTAGGCGTTGAGCGATAGTGCAGGCATTCATGATTCAAAAGATCGATCGGTTTCACGGGCACACCTTTTTCTTTCAGATAGGCCGGTGCAGCGACCAGGATAGCGCGATAGGGGCCCAGCGGGCGGGATACCAGACGCGAATCCCGAAGCGAGTTCCCCCGTATAACCACATCAAATCCTTCATCAATCACATCGACAAGCCGATCGGTAAAATCCAGGTCGAGTTCGATCCCGGGGTGGTGTGCCATGAACGCCGACAGGACGGGCAGCGGCAGCCCTGCCGAAAGTGCCAGACCCACCCTTAATCGTCCGCGAGGGTGTTGAGTCAGGCTGCTGAGTTCATCTTCTGCCGCCTGAAGTTCCCCCAGAATGCGGCTGCACCTTTCGAGAAACATCTCACCTTCCGAGGTAAGATGGACGCTTCTTGTGCTGCGTTGAAAAAGACGCACTCCAACGCGTTCCTCAAGTCGGGAAATACTTTTACTGACAGCGGAGGCAGAAATGCCGAGGTTTCTTCCCGTTTCGGCAAAATTCCGTGTCCGCGCAGTGTGGACAAAGACTTCCAGTCCCCCCAGCGCGCTGAAACTCTCCACAATTTACCCCCGGAATATTGATTACCGACATTTTTGTCATGTCTGAAGTGAACGTTATCCCCGTTAATGCCACATGGTCAATAGCGTTAGGATGGGCCTGAAAGGTGGCTGGTCTTTTACCCGTTACCGGTTTAAATCCATCTGTGAGGAGAAGTATTTCATGGTCACTACTGAACATCTCGATGCGTATCTCAAAGCCATGGGCAGCCGTCATGTTGAAGGAACCCGAGTCCACATCGCGGATAACGTTACACTCCGCAGCCCAATCGTTCCTGTTCCCTTTGAAGGGAAAGAGCAGGTTGTCAGAGTCCTTACCCAGCTCCTTGACACCGTGGACGCCTTTGAGCCAGAACTTCTTTTGCGCGACGGATCAGACTTTGTCGCCGTTTTCACTATCAGGTTCGGTGACCACACTATTGATGGGATGGATCACATACATCTAAACGATGCCGGACTTATCGACAGCATGACTGTGGTTTGGCGGCCACTGGCGTCAGTGGTCGCAGTGCAGCAAAAACTTGCTCCGAAACTGGGAGGCAAACCGATGAAGCTGGTTACCCTGGAATAACCCGGTTTAAACACAGGCCACGATGGCAGCAGAATCGTGGCCTCTGCTACAAGTACGAGTGGCGTCGCTGAGGCCAGCTCCTGTTTAGCCTGTGGTGTAAAATACGACATTCCGCTTTAGTGATTTTAACCTCCGGCTTGGTTATATACGACAGTAAATGCCCGCTTCTGGCTCAAAGCGGAAATCAGTATTTAAAAAATGAAAACCACAACTTGATGTATAGCGTTTGCTATACGTGATGGTTATGCTATTCTTGTAAAGTAAATGCTATACAGGGGTGTCTCATGAAATCAGATGTTCAACTTAACCTTAGAGCCAAGGAATCGCAGCGGGCGCTTATTGATGCAGCTGCGGAAATCCTTCACAAGTCACGTACAGATTTCATTCTGGAAATGGCCTGTCAGGCTGCCGAGAATGTGATCCTCGACCGCCGTGTATTTAACTTTAACGATGAGCAATATGCGGAGTTCATCGATATGCTTGATGCACCCGTTACAGATGATCCCGTTATCGAGAAACTGCTGGCAAGGAAACCTCAGTGGGACGTGTAACAGCACCAGAACCTCTGTCAGCTTTTCATCAGGTGGCTGAGTTCGTCAGCGGTGAGGCTGTGCTCGATGACTGGTTAAAGCAGAAGGGCCTTAAAAACCAGGCTCTCGGAGCGGCCAGAACGTTTGTAGTGTGTAAGAAAGACACAAAGCAAGTATCCGGTTTTTACTCTCTGGCCACCGGGAGCGTCAACCATACAGAAGCGACAGGCAATCTTCGGCGTAACATGCCAGATCCCATCCCTGTCATCATACTTGCCCGTCTTGCAGTCGATCTCTCTTTTCGCGGAAAAGGGCTTGGCGCTGATTTACTTCATGATGCAGTGCTTCGTTGCTATCGGGTTGCCGAGAATATTGGTGTACGTGCAATTATGGTTCACGCACTCACTGAAGAAGCTAAAAATTTCTACATTCACCATGGTTTCAAACCATCACAAACTCAGCAACGGACATTATTTCTTAAACTCCCTCAATAAACGCGAAGACTATTACGCTCAAACCGATACGAGCGAGAATCGGATGGCGCGTCTAATGTTAATTCAGTAGAAATGCTTCACGAAAGAAGATGACGAACGGTTATTGATGAGACTGTAAGGCGTAAAGAAGGAAGCGGTGGGATGGATAATCCGACTGTGGAAAATGTTATTGAGTTATAGCCATAAACAAAAAAGAGCCCATATATTAAATGGACTCTTTCTCTGATGCCTCGGTTAATCTGTCCAACTTATTGGGGTCAGTACAACCACGAGGCCCCCTGTATGTCTGATCAACAACAGTATGGCCTCTTACCGTGCTCAATGCAAGGAGGTGTATGGGTCCACCACATATTGCAATTTTTACTCTCACGTAAAATATAGTCCAC
>ERZ791858.1061-NODE-1061-length-17009-cov-8.951870_pt1 | contig 17009 bp, 16 predicted proteins | sample MGYA00510284_ERZ791858 | MGnify/ENA primary metagenome ERZ791858 (study PRJEB30046, sample SAMN00792077) | human gut metagenome | study: EMG produced TPA metagenomics assembly of the A metagenome-wide association study of gut microbiota in type 2... | reverse complement strand
CGGCGGCTACTGGGGCACAACGCTGGCCTACGGCGTGGTCGCGCCGTTTTTCGTCGCCGCCGGCGGCGTGATGGCGCTGGCGATGTTCGTGCGCACCGGCGTGTACGAGAGCGATCCTACCAATATGCTCTCCTACCTCTGCGGCTCCGGCTTCGCGCTGCTGAGCCTGCTGCTGGTCGCGTTTGCGAATGTCGGCACGCAGGGTACCGGCTCCTATGTCAACTGCATGATCGTCAAGAGCGGCATGCCCAAGGTCAGCTATAAGGTGCTGGTGCTCATCGCCATGGTGTATGTCAGCGCGCTGACCGTCTGGGGCGGTGTGGAAGAGCACTTCGGCGCGTTCATCTCCATTGCCGCGTTCATTCAGGCACCGATCATCGGCATGATCGTCGTGGACTATCTCGTCGTGAAAAAGCGGAAGCTGTCGCTCAAGGCGGCCTACTTTATCGAGGGGCACGATGCGTACCGGTTCACCGGCGGGTTCAACCTGGTCGGCATCGGCTGCGTCATCCTCTCGTGCCTGATCACGATCCTGTTCGTGTACAATCCGCTGACCGGCAGCATTCAGAGCCCGCTGTTTCTCATCTTCACGGGCAGCGGCTTCGATGCCATCTGCGGCGGCCTGCTCTACTGGCTCGCCAGCCTGACCCCGCTGAAAAAGTATATGCTCCGCGACCGCGACGATCTCGAGATCGTCTGAGGCGGCCCGAGCGATCCGAAAACGTCCCTGGTGCAGATGTGCTCTGCTCCGGGGACGTTTTGCGCCGCGGCAGACATTTTTTGAAGAAAAAACTGGAACGCCCGTGAGCGGCACGGACTGCATAGACTACCGGATTTTGCAGAAAATAGGGTTGCCGAAACGCAAAACAGAGCAAAGGAGTTTTCCGAATATGAAGGCAACCGGAATCGTGCGCCGGATCGACGACCTCGGCCGCGTGGTCATCCCCAAGGAGATCCGCCGCACCATGCGTATCCGCGAGGGCGACCCGTTGCAGACGACGTTGACACGGTGGGAACGATTCTGCTTCGCCATGTGCGATTTGTCCAAACGACAGGGGTGGGAGTAGTACATAGCGACGAAAATGCAGGCTCTGACCGTGGGGATACGGGAGGAGTGGAACTGAAGGCATAAACAGCGCAAACCCGTTGTATTCCAACGGATTTGCGCTGTTTGCTCTGTGTCAATAATGCAAAGAAAGCCAAAGACTACTTTCCATAAAACACCGCTATTGGATGGATAACGCACAAATTTTCTTCATTTGTAGGTAAGATTTTTCGCAATGCCTCATTAACCGTAAATTGAAGTGTAGCGAACATATTTTTAGGATCATTGGGGTTTGTATCAGCACCAATAATATTTGTAATCATACCGACACATGTGATTTCGCCTCCATACTTGAACCCCAGATTTTGAGGATCAATCCGAAAATATTGATCGTCCATCGGAATTAGATATCCGTCATATGAAATCATCATACGAGCGTAGGGCATAAGTTGACGAAATGCAACGATGATATCATGAATATCATCATACTGCTTATCACTTTCGGCGATAAGTTTTTTGAGTTCGCTCTTTATTGTTTTTCCCGTAGAGCGAAGTTGTGCTCGGTTCATTCCACCTGTTGCCCTACTTGCTTCCGTTTCAATTTTCTCTTTGTCGTTTTTCTTGAGGAAATCAATCAATCCGTTTTTAGAAAACAGCTTTTCAAGATAATCCATATCAACAAAATCAAAAACGCGGGTTAATTCTACATAATCCCCATACTCACCTGAGTCATTTTTCCCTACAGAAAATTTCTGTGGCTTAATATAACCATATGCGATATCAAATGCTGCGTCATGAAGAACTTTGGATATAATCTCTCTAGATGTTGTTGAAGAAACATATTCTTTCCCCAATTCTCCAGATAAAGAAAGGTTAGCTTCAGCTTTTGCTAATTTAAGAAAAGAACCTCCTGCTGTCCCTGAGCCTTCCATACTCCCACTAATATGTGTGCCTTTTTTCTTGTCGCTTCCATTTTCTTCGGATTGTTCTTGTATAAGGCCTTTTTCTGATTGTGCAATAATGGAATTAACAATATCTGTATCTAGGTATAGAAATTGTTTCATTTTATTTTCTCCTTCCGAACAGTGCAAAGTATCACTCCATTACTTTCGGCTTCTATGAAATCAGAATTTATAGCTCCCGCATAATCTCAACAAACCGATCCAGCGTATATGCGCCATCAATGCCGAAATCGCGGTTTTTGAACACCATAAAATACCGGTACTCCGGCCCACACTGCGCCTGCCATTTACGGCCAAGCTTCAGCTTGCGGGCGCTGTTGCTGTTATCGCGGTCATCACCTTTATACTCAATCAGCACCAGCTTTCCGGACTTGGTCATTACCATGAAGTCAGGATAATGGTTGATAAAGCCATTCAGCCGGAAGCCCTTCTTCTCAATGATTCGGTGCCACCATTTGACATTGTCGAGGGCTACTACGGCGTCGATCAGCTCGTGCTCTTCCGGATTCATATCATCTTTCTCAGCCTCGTACAGAGACTTTGGGATAGCATCCGTTGTGACGGCAGGCGTAATCACAGACGGCAGTGCATAGCTTTCACGGCACACAATCTTACCTGCATCCAGCCAGCGAATGAACTGCTCTTCCCGATATGCGTCTTCCAGCCCTTCAATCTTCTTAGAAATCTTGGCTGCGTATGTCGGGATGGCCGTCTCCATAGCTGCCAACTCATCCTGTGTCATGCCGCCAACAATTCTACGCACATAGTCGTTGATCTCCGATGCTGCATATCGATTGTTCCGATTGATCTGGGCGCACAGCATGTTGGTGCAGCTTTGAATTTTCTGTTCTGGCGGAAGCTGTGCCATGCGATTGCGGATGTATTCACTCAGCTCACTGTCCGCACGCTTGTACTTAGGCACTGCCTCGCCGTGATCCTCCACATCAACGCGGTACATTTCACCAGTGGCCAGCTCAAAGCTAACCTGTGCATCCTGCCCGGTCAGAGAAAATCCCTCGGAAAGATTCTCCTTCTCCAGCAGTTCAAATTCATCGCCAAATAAATCCGGAACGGAACGAAGAAAAAACTGCGGAATCCGCAATGCGGATACCTCTTCAGCAAGATAGGGCTGTACCCTATTTTGTATCAGCATATCTCCCAGCTCACCTCCCATAAATCCGTCATCCGCTTCGTTGGCCGCCGCCGTGTAGGTTTCCGCCTGCACCGTTGCTTCCCGAACCATTGCAGAAATCGCAGCGCTTCCCTGCGCCGTGCTTTCCAGCGCCGTTTTCACTTCCTGTACATTTACATCGTCAAAGGCATCGGCCTCAGTGGCTTGCGGCGCAAATGGAATTTTCGTCTGCTCTGCTTCCGGTTGAGTCACAGCCTGCGGTTCTTCCATCGCTTCACCGATACGGTAATCCTTACGGCTGAAGCCCGCTTTATTCAAACCAGCCACAATTTTCTCCAAGGTGGTGTGGAAATCCACGGAGTTCGTCAACACATAGGAGGTGTTCAGCAGCGGCGACTTGTGCTGCATTGCATAGGGCTGACGCAGAATGCGTCCCAAAATCTGCTCCACATCCACAGTGGAGGTGCGGTTGGCCAGTGACGCCAATATGTAGGCAAAGGGACAGTCCCAGCCCTCTTTCAGCGCGTTGACGGTGATGATGTATCGGATTTCACAATCCCTGCTCATCAGGTTCTGCCCCTTGAGGTCGTCCACATCGGAGGTTTTCACCGCAATCTGATTTTCTGGAATCCCCATGCTGACCAGCATTGCCTTAATCTTATCAAAGGTGTCACTGTTCTCTCCGGTACGGGGTTGTGCCTGAAACAGAACGATGGGGCGAATGTACTTCCCGCCAGCTGCTTCTGCGGCAATAGCTTCCTGCTCAATGCTTCCTCTCAGCTGGATGGCATCCTGAATGACACTCTGCCGGGTGGTGCGGTTATATACCACTACGGGGAGCTTTACCATGTGCTCCTTCTTCAGCTCACGGGCGTCCACATAGGAGATAATGTTGCTGTTTTTTCGCGGCGTTGCCGTCAGATCGAGTACGAAGGACGGATTCAGATTATTCAGCATCTCCGTGCTGAGCTTCGATTCTGCATTGTGGCTTTCGTCCACAACAACGATAGGCTCCAGGTGGCGCAGCACCTGAATCAGCGCCGTATCCGGTGTATCGGCCAGCAGCGCCTGCGTGTCCTTGAAATACTCTGCAAAGCGGAACAGATTGCCGTTTTCCTGATAGACCTTGCGGACATCCTTCTTCCGGCTGTCAATGCGCAGCGAGCCATAGCTCATCACGCAGACCGTCAGCATTTCCCGCACAGTGTCCGGCGAAAAATTTTGTCCGTTCAGCAGCATTTCCTTGGTGTACACGCCGACACGCCCGGCAAAATCCTGATCCAGTCTCTGCCGGTAAGGGTGATCCACATCGGATAGCGTGCGGATGGTCTGTGTCAGGATGGAATCGCTGGGGACCAGCCACACCACCACCTGCGGCTTTCCGGTGGGCAAGGCATCAAAAATCCGCCGAACGGAAGCGCAGGCCATAAAAGTCTTGCCGCCGCCGGTGGGCACCTTCATGCAAACATGGGGCGCACGTTCAATAGAGTTATTATAGGACGGTACTCCGCCGAGGCCAACGGCCACATCCTTGGAAAACCAGTATTCCCGCCACGCGGAAAACAGATTGGTTCCACGGTTGACGCAGTTCAGATAGGCGGAAAGGTCACGCATGACTTGCTTTTGATAGTTGTTGAGTTCCATTCCATGCCCTCCTCACAGTTTCGTAATATCCCGGGGGATTTTCTTGAATGTAATGTGGTATTTCTCCAGTTCTGCCTCACTGAGGGTGCAAAGGTCGGCATAGATTACATAGGCATCGGCCTTGGTTTTGACCGTATGCAGGAACTCCCGGTTCAGTGTAGTAACAGCTTGCTTTTCATAATAGAAATAATAAGCGCTGCCAATGTGGACACCCATAAAATACGGTTCGTCCGGGTGCGATTCCGGCAGAGAGGCTTTCGTATCTGTAAAGTACACATACTCCCGGATCTTTTCTACGCCCACATTTTCGTTGAGCATATCACCGTGCAGCAGCGGCTCGCCCAGATCGTAGAAGCTGAAATTGCCGCCCGTAGCCTCTACAGCGTTCTTGCCCTCGCCATAGCCGCGGATCACGCGCTTGACGCGCTCGGCGGTGATGCTGTCGGCGTAGTCCATCATCTCGACAAGGATGAACTTGCGGTGTCCGCCGTCCGCCTTGTTCATGTTGAGGACAGCATGGGCGGTAGTACCGGAACCTGCGAAGGAGTCGAGGATGATGTCATCACCTGCAGTCGCAATTTGCAAAATTCTCTGAATTGTTCCAACGGGCTTCGGATTCGGAAAATCTTCTTTTTTGAAGCCTAAATACTTAATGAATACTTCTGTGCCTCTCTCACTATTTACGTCTTTGAAATCCCAGAGCGTAGTTGGTTTAGCTGCCCCGCGTTCATCAAGATATTCCCATTCAAACAAGCTCCATTGTTGCTTGTTGGGCATATAGCGAGGGTGTATATATGTTTTTTGAGCATTCGCTGTATCTTGTCCCCAACGCCACGTTCCCTGAACGTCTTTAGATTTCATTGGTTCAATGCGTATAAAACCATCTGGTGTTTTCTCATCATTACCGCCAACAATAAGTTCACCGGTTTCCTGATTAAAGAAAAATGGATAGAACAGGTTTGGACGGTCAGTTCTTTCGTCATGTGTACCTCTTTTTCGCAAATCTTCTTCACGATAAAGTCTGCCGTCAGTGTCACGCTTATTGTAACGTTTAGTAATCTTTTCTTCCGGCTCAAATCCGCCAAGCGTGAGCAGCGGAGATTTGCGATACACAATAATACTTTCGTGCGCTGTGGCTATATATTTGTCATCAGATCGACCAGAAGGCTTGTTTACGCAAGCGATTTCTGAAACGTAGTTACTTGCTCCGAATATTTCATCCATAATAAGTCGCATGAAGGGCTGTTCATGGAAATCAAGACTAACGAAAATAACGCCATCATCCGCCAACAGCTTTTGCAGCAGCTTCAAGCGCGGGTACATCATGCACAGCCACTTGTCATGGCGGGTCAGATCCTCGCCTTCTTTGCCGACAACCTCGCCCAGCCACTTCTTGATCTTCGGGTCATTGACATTATCGTTGTAGACCCAGCCCTCGTTGCCGGTGTTGTATGGCGGATCGATGTAAATACACTTGACGCGCCCCTCATACCGGGGCAGCAGGGCTTTCAGGGCTTCCAGATTATCGCCCCGAATGATCATGTTTTCGCTGCCGTTATCTTCGTTGTGCTGTCCGTTTTCGTCTAAGCTATACTTGCGCTCCAACACCCGAAACGGCACGTCCAGATGATGATTCACGACTTTATCTTTTCCGATCCATTCAAGTGTTGGCATGGGTGCTTTCCTCCTTCATCCATGCGTGTGTGGTCTCTTGCGCAATTTGAATGCTGCAAGTATTCCTATCAACCTGCAAAACTATGGTTTTGTGATGTTCATACCGATTACCATAAATATCGTAATATCGTATGATGTAATCATACTCCCCAGAAAGTCCCTCATCAATGTAAAATAGCAAGCCGGTATAGATTTCCTTTCCAACAGGTACCGATACCGGTATCGAAGTTACGTCCATATGCTTGTCTATTGAATTGATTGTAATCGTCGTGTTTATGGCGCAGCCATTTCCGACATTTATCGCTTTAATCGGGATGTACCGTTTATCATTTTCCAATATATAACCCAATTCTCCGTGATTTTCGACGGTGATACCAACTTTGCGTGCGTCATCCTGCTCCTTTGAAAGTTCTCTAACGCACTCTATTTTCTCGCTTGTAAGAATAAAAAAGCACTTATCATATAAGAATTCTCTATAAGTTAACGCTTCCTTTTCCGGGGTTTCATTTTCTCCAACCCCGTTTTCATCGGCATACCAGCCAAGGTCAAATGGATCTATACACTTTCTCCCAAGGATATTAACTGCGAAATATGGCAAAACATCCCTCCGTTTGTCCTCTCTGTATTGTTTATGGGAGTACTTTATGGAAACGTATATGCCCACAGCGGCTCCGACAGAGGCGATGATAGCGCCATAGTAGGCAAGCGCATCCGCAGCACCCCACATTGTCATGTATCCGCTGTTCGTTTTGTAGCACTCGTTGATTATGATCGGAACACCAACAATTAGTGCCAGTGCTATAACAGCAATTAATATCCACTTCGTCCATGACTTTCTCATCATAGCGTTTCCTCTCCGCTCCAGACATACGCCGTGTACCGGCCACCGCTGAGCTTTATGACCTCACCGGATTTCAGCAGCTCTGCCAGCGCGCGCTGGACGGTGATCTGACTGATATCCGGGCATTTGGCCATGATTTCACTTTTGGTGATCTTGCCGAGGTGGTTTTTGATGATCTCGCGTACCCGGTCTGGCTTGGAAAGCCCCTTGGTAGTCAGCAGCTCAACCCGGCTCTCAAAATCCCGATAAGCCGCCGCCAGAACGCCCAGCATATAGGTAACGAAGGGGGCATAATCGTTCGTCCCCTCGTGCCAGTTGTAGGAGCTGGCTTGCAGGGATTCATAATAGGTCTCCTTGGTATCGGAGATCAGCTTTTCGATACTGATATATTTGCCAACGATATAGCCGGAGCGGTACAAAAGCAGCAGCGTCAGGAGCCTGCTCATGCGGCCGTTGCCATCGTTGAAGGGATGAATACAGAGAAAGTCCAGAATAAAGATTGGAATGAGCAGCAGTGGATCAAGTTCGGTGTCCTGTATGGCCGTCTGGAAAGCATCGCATAGCGCAGCGACGGCCCCCGGTGTTTCCCATGCAGAGACAGGCCGGAAGCGGACGATCTGCTGGCCGTTTGGCAATTCTTCGGCAATCACGTTGTCCGAATTTTTGAAGCTGCCACCGATGGACTTGCCGCTGAATTTGTACAGATCCCGATGTAGCTGCAAAATGACCGACGGCTTGGGCTGGATATAATCGTGGCTTTCGTGGATCGTTGCCAGCACGTCACGATAACCGGCGATCTCCTTTTCGTTGCGGGTCTGGGGCATGGTCTTTTCACGGACGATCTTTTTCAGGCGGTCGTCCGTGGTGATGATGCCCTCGATGCGGTTGGACGCCTCGGTGCTCTGGATCTTCGCAACCTCCAAAAGGTTGGACAGCGCGTCCGCTTTGGCCTCGATAAAAAGATTCTGCTGCCCCTTGTATTCGTGAATCTGCGTCAGGTAGGACACGACCTCCGGCGTCAGGAGCTTTTGATATTCTGCTTTGAAGTTGAAATCTCTCATTCAAATTCCTCATTCGGCGTTCAATTTCATCAAATACCATTTAATGATGCAATTACAGTATACCCGCGAATTGCATCACCGTCAATCGTAATTTTGCCATTTCTTGCGCGATGATAAAATTGAGATTGTCAGCAAAAAGGAAGTCCGTCCCTCATCGGTACGGACTTCCTTTTGCATTTTCTGAGCAGGTGTTCCAAACTGCGTTTTTACAGTTTGGGTACCCGTCTGCGAAGAAAATATGGGGAGTTCAGAGGGGAAAATCCCCTTTGACGCAGGGTTTCCAATAGGGGCGCGAGCATCCCTGTTGGCACACGATTTTCCGTAGGAAAGTCTAGTGTGTTATACCTTTGCTTCCGGCTGATACTGGAAAGGGGCTGGCTTCGCCATCTGCTGTACGAGCAGATAGCGGTTGACAGACACTTTTCTGCGGCAGTAGGACAGGCGGATTTTGTGACGTGGGTTACGGCGCAAATGCAGGATTTTTGAGAAGCAAAATCCGACTGGCCGGAAAAGGAAGCGAAGGTATATACAACCCTCGTCCCGCCGCAGCGACGCTCCCCGTTTCAGCGTTTCTTTCGTTTTCCCTTGCCGTGGGTCATGGTCGTTTTTCCTCGCTGGCTGATGGGAGTTTTCAGGTGTTTGGACAGCTTCAGCACCTCGATCAAGTTGACAAACTGTTCCATTGTGATGGCATCGTAATCGATCCCTAATGTGGCAAGTAATGCTTTTGCTTTCTTTTCTTCCGAGCTTCCCTCAAAGTTCATTGCCTCCCGTAACTGGTTCTGCATATTTTCTGCAAAGGAGACTTCATCCGCCGTCATGGCATCGGGGCGGTGTTCACTCCGAATATCACGAAGAATGCCTTTCAGGTCATCTGCAATCAGGTTCCCAAAATATTCATCTTCCCGAATCTGCGCCACTTCTAATGTCCGCAGATGCAGGTCATTTTCTTCGCCGCCATTTTTCATCAATGCCATCTGCCGGACGGCTTCCAGCACGGCGTTCATATCGTTGACGCGCATATCTGCGATCCGGTCAACGTAAATTTCCGCATCCAGCATGAAACGCTGGAAATCCCTGTGGCAAATCAGCTCCGACAGCAGCCGGTGGTTGAACTTGCCGGTTCTTAATATATCAATATATATCAATCGAAGCATCACTCAAATGCAGCTCATGCAGAGCTGTGTTTGGGTGATTTTTTGTTTCCGTCCTCCCCATCAGATAGTCGCAGGAAACACCGTAATAGTCTGCCAGCAACAGAATGCTGTACGGGCTGATGTCCTTGCCGTTATCCGATTCATATTTGCCAAGCGCGGATTTTGAGATGCCTACCTCAGCGGCAAGCTGCTCCAAGGTCAGTTTGCGCTCTACTCGCAAATCTTTCAACCGCTCTCCGATTGTCAGCTTGACTTGCATACAGCAGCCTCCGTTTCCATTTTCCTGTATTATATCATGCTTTTTCATTTTGTGTCTCAAAGCGTGGAAAATTTCAACTTCTACCCCACTTTTACTACCTCTTGGATATACGGGAAAGGGCCTGTTTTCTTACTAAAATTTGGACATAAACCACGCAGAACCTTGAAAATTTCATGACCGTCCGATGAGGATATGCTTTCCAGAGAAGTATCGCATTCAGCGTACCAAGGAAGAGGCAACGCCGGGGTAAGGACTCGGGCAGGAACGGCATCGGGCAGAACGGCGAAGTTCAATTATTTTACAGGAGGAAACAGGTATGGATTTATTTACACAAATCAAGATGGCAGTTCCCGTGAAGGAGGCTGCCGAATACTACGGATTGGAAGTAAACCGTGGCAACATGGTCTGCTGCCCCTTCCACGCCGACCGCACGCCCAGCATGAAGCTGAACGAGGACTACTTCTACTGCTTCGGCTGCGGGGCAAGCGGCGATGTAATCGACCTTGCGGCAAGGCTGTTCAACCTGAGCGGTTATGACGCGGCGAAGAAGCTGGCGGCGGATTTCGGCATCACCGGGCAGAAGCCGTCCATTCTCGCAAAGCTACAGCGCGGGAAATCGCAGGAGGAAACCGAGCGGCACTGCTTCCGCGTGCTGGGGGACTACCTGCAAATCTTGCAGGACTGGAAGACGAATTGTGCCCCGCAATCGCCGGAGGATGCCATCGACCCGCGCTATGCGGAGGCCTGCCATATGCTCGAGCGCATCGGAAATATGCTGGACATTCTAGCCTGCGGCACGCCGCAGGAGCGCGCCGAGGTGGTGGCCGACATGCAGAAGGACAACCGGCTGGCGCTGATGGAGGCGCGGAACCGGCAGATCAGGGAGGACGAAGATGGAACGAAATGAACCGCCCCGCTGGATGCAGGACAAGCACTTCAACGAGGTGCTGTTCTGTGAGGATTTTCTGGCGGTGCACCCGATGGTATGCGTCAGCGGCAGCTTTTTCACGGTGGAGGGCCGCGTTGCTGACGAGGAGAGCATTCGGAAGCAGATTTATGAGATGCTTCGCCCGCATTTCACCAGCGGCACGGCCCGCCGCGCCACCAGTCTTCTGGAAACGCTCAGGCTGGAAGCCTACACGCCGGAGCTGCCCATTCAGGAGGATCGCATCCACGTTGCCAACGGCACGCTGTTTCTCAATGGCGAGTTTCGTGCCGAAAAAGAATTCTGCCGCAACCGGCTCCCCATCCGATACGATCCCAATGCGCCGCAGCCGGTGATCTGGCTGCGGTTTTTGTCTGACCTGCTGGAGCCGGAGGACGTTCTGACCTTACAGGAATACCTCGGCTACTGCCTGATTCCGACGAACCGCGGGCAGGTCATGATGCTGCTCAAGGGCAACGGCGGCGAGGGCAAGAGCCGCATCGGCGTGGTAATGCAGAAAATGCTCGGCAGCAACATGAAAAACGGCAGCATCGCCAAGGTGGAGCGTAGCCCCTTTGCCCGCGCCGATCTAGAGCACGAGCTGCTGATGGTAGACGACGATATGAAGCTGGAGGCGCTGAAATCCACCCACTATCTCAAGTCCCTCATCACTGCCGAAATGCCTATGGATTTGGAGCGCAAGGGTGAGCAGAGCTACCAAGGGCAGATGTACGTCCGGTTTCTGGCGTTTTCCAACGGCGATCTGGAATCGCTCTACGACCATTCGGACGGCTTTTACCGCCGCCAGCTCATTTTGTCGGTGAAGAAAAGGCCGACGAACCGCGAGGAGACCCCTTTCTCGCGGACAAGCTCTGCGGTGAGAGCGAGGGCATCTTCCTCTGGTGTCTCGAAGGGCTGCGGCGCTTGCAAAGTAATAACTTCCGCTTCACGGAAAGCAGTCAGACGAAGGCAAACCGCGAGGACGCGCGCCGCGAGGCCGACAATGTGCTGCTGTTCCTGCGCTCCGAGGGCTACATCCGCCTGAAGGCCGATAGCGCCATCCCGTCCGCCGCGCTGTACGGCATCTATTGCCTGTGGTGCAGCGACAACGCCTACAAGCCGCGCTCCGCGCGGACGGTGAGCATGACACTCAAAAAGCACGCCGATGAGTTCGGCCTGGAGCACGACAACCACATCCAGAACGCCCTTGGCAAGCGGGTCAACGGCTTCTGGGGCATCGAGGCGCTGGTCACGCCGCCGGTTGTATGAGAACAGACACAAAATTCTCCATCCCATCCATCCCAAGCATCCGGGATGGATGTTTTCAAGTTTACCTGTGAAGGAGGATGTAATGGGAAGAGTTTATTATAAGGAGCTGCCACTGTTTCACTTGTACGACAGCGATTTGACCGGCACGCAGAAGCTGCTGATGACGCTGCTTCTGGTGGCTCGGTACGACATTTACGACTTGAGCTGCCTTGCGCGGATGCGCCCGGAGGACGTGGCCGCCGATCTGGCGGAGCTGAAACGGAAGGGGTATCTGCAAGACAGGTGAAAACCGGAAAGAAATTTGCGCGGCGGCTAAAGGATTTTACGAAACCGCGCTGCTCGGAACCGCGCACCGGCTTCACGGATGCGCGTGGGGCTGCACGGGTTAGAGCGAAGTCACGCGGTTTCGGAAAGTCGATACCCCTCATTTATGAAGAAGGCATCGACCGCCGCGTTTCCAGCGGATTTGGGGAAAACAGAGTATTACGCCAAACAGCGAAGCAGGTTTCGGAAGCAGAAACCCGCTTCGCTGTTTTCATCACGAAAAAACAGGAGGTTTTTATGAGCATCAGAAATGAGATCAAGGCGCAGATCGTCCGCGCCGGATTTACCATGCAGGAGGTCGTTGACCGGCTGGCTGACGAATACGATTGGAGCGACAGCGTCTCCAATTTGTCCGCCAAGCTGCAGCGGGAGAGCATCCGCTACAAGGAGGTCGTGGAGCTGGCCGACGTGCTGGACTGCGACATCGTGTGGGTGAAGCGAGGGGATCGCCGATGAAAGCGCAGTACGCCATTCTCCGATTTGCCAAGTACAAGGGGCCGGAGATCGGGCATATTGAGTCCCACAACGAGCGCACCAAGGAGAAGTACGCCAGCAATCCAGACGTGGACACGTCCCGCAGTCACCTCAATTTCCATCTGGTGACGCCCCAGCGCAAGTACCGCGCCGAGGCGGAAAAGCAGATCGCGGAGGCGGGCTGCCGCACGCGGTCGGACAGCGTGCGCGTGGTGGAGGCGCTGGTGACAGCCAGCCCGGAGTTCTTCAAGGGTAAGAAGAAAATCGAGGTCAAAGCCTATTTTCAGGAGGCGCTGGACTTCATCCGGGAACACCAAGACCCGAAAACCATTATATCCGCCGTGGTGCATATGGACGAGAAAACGCCCCATATGCACCTTTCTTTTGTCCCGTTGACGGCGGACGGGCGGCTCAGCGCCAAGGAGATCGTCGGCAACAAGAAGAAGCTGACGCAGTGGCAGGATCGCTTCTGGGAGCACATGGTCAAAAAATATCCCGATCTGGAACGCGGCGAGAGCGCCAGCGAAACCGGACGTGACCACATCCCGCCGCGACTGTTCAAGGAGGCTGTCCATCTGAACCGGATGAAGGAGCAGATCATGGCGATTCTGAACGACACCAATCCGTTCAACAAAAAGGCCAAGCTGGACGAGCTGGAAGCGCTGCTGGGTAAGTACGTTCCCGGCGCGGAGGCTCTGCGGACGAAGTTCAAGAAGTACGACGCCGCTTATAAGGCACTGACCGCCGAGAATGCGGCGCTCGAAAAGCAGCTGGGCGCATCGTCCAAGGAGAGCGTCCGCAAAAAGCTGGAGATCAACGAAAAACTCCGGGAGCTGGACGAGCTGCACCGCCTGGTGGACGTCCTGCCGCTGGAGATTTTGCAGGCGGCCAAACAGGTGACCGCGCATAAGCAGCAGGAAAGATGAGGAAACTAAGGATGTTGAAGGAGGTCGGTTCTATTTGGAGATGAACGTCAGGGACGATCAGAAGCTTGTTGAAATCTGGCTGACGAATGCAGAAAAAATTGACCCCGTCCTGCGGGAGGGGCTGAAGGAGATTTACGCCAAGTATAAGACGAAGAAATACATGGTCGCCGTGTTCGAGTCCGGCAAGGGCGACCTTTACGAGAACACGCGGGATCTGCTGCTCTTCAACCGCCGCCGCAGCGCCGAGAAGACCGTGCAGCAGGCGAAAAAGCAGAAGGCCGCGGGCATGGTGCGCTGAACTTCGGGTGGAAGGGAGAAATCTCTTCCGCCCTTTTCTTTTTTGCCCTTGCAAAACTTGAAAATATCCTGTACAATATTATCTAAAATAGTATGTTTATCAGAAGATATGTGTGGTTCATGCTTGCCGCCAGAGAAACGGAGGGAAACGCAAATGGAACATGAAATGATGGAGCACAGTGAAATTCTCCTGTACAGCGATGAAAACGGAAAAGAGTTTGTCAGCGTCGTATTCAAGGACGAGACATTCTGGCTGACGCAGAAGGCGATGGCTGAGCTGTTCGGCTGCACGCCGGATAACATCTCCCTGCACTTGAAGAACATCTTCGCGGAAAGCGAATTGAATCGAGAAGCAGTTACCGAGAAATTCTCGGCAACTGCCGCCGACGGAAAAAACTATCTGACCCAGCACTACAACCTCGACGCTATCATCGCCGTGGGTTACCGCGTGAACTCCAAGAAAGCCACACGCTTTCGCCAGTGGGCGACAAAGACGCTGAAGGAGTACATTCAGAAGGGTTTTGTGCTCAACGATGATCTAATGAAAAACGGCCGTCCGTTCGGCAAGGACTACTTTGACGAGCTGCTGGAGCGCATCCGGGAGATCCGTGCCAGTGAGCGCCGGGCCTATCAGAAAATAGCCGATGTCTTCGAGCAATGCAGCTATGATTACGACAAAAATAGTGAGACGACAAAGGCCTTCTATGCCTTCGTACAGAACAAGTTGCATTACGCCGTTACCGGCAAGACTGCTGCGGAACTGATTTCCGAGCGGGCGACACTGGACAGTCCCACGATGGGGCTTACCACATGGAAGGGCGCGCCGGATGGAAAGATTCTCAAAAGCGACACACTGGTGGCGAAGAACTATCTGAACGAAAAGGAGCTGTCCCGTCTGAACCGGCTGGTGACCATGTTCATCGACTACGCCGAGCTGATGGCAGAGGACGAGCAGCCCATGAGTATGCAGGATTGGCTGAACGAAACCGACCGTTTCCTGACCAACAACCGCCGCAAGGTGCTGGACGGCAAGGGTCACATCTCGCGGGAAGCGGCAGCGAAAAAGGTCGGCGCAATTTACAATGAATTCCGCAAGAAGCAGGACGCCGAATACATCTCCGAGTTTGACCGCCAAACGGAAAAGTATCTCAAGGGTGAATGACCATGATTGAAACATTTGACATCGCGGGCTATGCCCGTATTTCTGTGGATGATGAGCAGGATCAAAAGAACATCTCGATTGAGAACCAGAAGGCCATCATCGAGGACTATGTAAAAACCCACTTCCCCGGCAGCACGCTGACGTTTTTTGAAGACCGCGACCGCTCCGGCTACACGTTTGAGCAGCGCGAGGGCTATCAGGAGATGCGCCGGGGACTCATGTCCCACAAGTACGATATTCTCATCATCAAGGACTTTTCCCGCTTCTCCCGCCGCAACTCGCGCGGCCTCGTGGAGCTGGAAGACCTACGCGACGCGGGCGTGCGCATCATCTCCATCGGCGATGGCGTGGACTTCCCCAATGACGACGATTGGCTGAAAATCCAGTTTCAGTTTCTTGTGAACGAGATGCCCGTCACGGACACCTCCCGCAAGGTGCGCAACGTCATCAAGCGGCGGCAGAACGACGGCGAGTGGATCTGCGCCGCGCCCTACGGCTATCTCGTGACCGAGGACAAGCAGTTTGAGCTCATCCCCACCGAGGCCGAGACAGTCCGCAAGATTTTTGACCTCTACAATAACGCTGGTTGGGGCTACAAGAAAATCGCCAACTATCTCACCGATCAGGGCGTTCCCACGCCGCGCATGTCCGAGCGGATGCGCAAGGAAGCGGCGGGCAAGAAAACGAAACGGGAAGCCAAAAACGCGTGGGCCATTGCTACCGTGCAGGGCATTCTGGACAATGATTTCTACATCGGCACGCTCCGGCAGGGCAAGTACGCCCGCGCCAAGATCAACGGCAAGGAGATCAAGCGCAACGACGACGAGCATATTGTCATTGAAAACCATCATCAGGCCATCATCGACTACCGCACCTTCGCCATCACCAGCGCTCTGCGGGAAAAGCGCAGCCGCAATAACTATCGCGGCGTCAAAATCAACGACAATGTGTACTCCGGTTTTTTGCAGTGCGGCGACTGCGGCAGCCCGCTGTTCGCCATGAGCCGCAGCGATTTGGCCCCCGCCTACACCTGCGGGACGTATCACCGTCGTGGTCTGAAAGGCTGCACTAGCCACCATATCCGCGTTGACCGGCTGGACGAGCTGCTGAAGAGCTATGTGCGGAAGCTGGCGGACAGTTCTGCCGCCATGCTGGAACAGCTCAACGAGGAGCTGAAGCGGGAGACCGAGCAGGTGGCGGAAACGGAGCAGTCTGCCGACAATCTGGCGGCGGTGCTGGCCGATCTCACCGAGGAGCTGAAGGTCACAAAGCGCCAGCGCATCCGGGAGATCATGAAAAAGCCCGAGCAGGAAGCCTCCATCGAGGCGCTGTATGACGAGATGGAAGCAGACCTGCAAAAAAAGATCGACGGCATCCACCACCAGATCGACCTGCTGTCCGATAAGCGCAACACCATCATTCAGGTCAACCGCGTGGCAAAGACCGCCATCGACGTGTTTCGCGACATTCTGGAAAAGGATAAGCTGGAACGAAATGATCTGGAGCTGCTGATTGACAAGATCCTCGTCTATGAAGATCATCTTGAAATTAAGCTCAAAGCCGACATCGACACGCTGCTGCGCTGCGGGACTCTCCCTGCGGAAACGGAGGATGCCGTAAATTTTAAGCAAGGCACGGAAAATATCAAAAACACGCTGATCCAGTCCTCCAAAAACCACGAGGACAAGGTTTTCCGTGTCAGTGTTATCAATGACGCGGCGCCCCCGGAGATCTACACCGACACCGACGGGCAGGTCATTTTCAAAAAGTATTCCCCCATGGGCGAGCTGTCCGAGTTCGCCGCGCAGATCTGCGACGCGCTGCACAAGACCACCGGCGGCATCGCTGCCGTGTGCG